>Ga0181414_1000034_pt1 | contig 34591 bp, 42 predicted proteins | sample 37SPOviralmetaG_FD_130139 | JGI IMG/M metagenome (GOLD analysis project Ga0181414, IMG submission 130139) | Marine viral communities from the oligotrophic San Pedro Time Series (SPOT) site, San Pedro Channel, CA, USA - 37 SPOT_SRF_2012-11-28 | ecosystem: Environmental > Aquatic > Marine > Strait... | reverse complement strand
TCGATATCACAAAACACCGGTGTTGCACCTGTCATTTTGATACAAGATGCAGAAGAGATCCATGAAAAATCACTGACTAGTACTTCATCTCCGTAACCAATATCGTAACAGAGAAGAGAATAGTAGAGTGCGTCTGTTGCACTATTGCAGGTGATGCCATGTTTACGACCTACATACTTTGCAATTTTTTTCTCGAGAAACTCTACACTTTGCTCATTATCTTCTTGCATAACTTTATCAAACAAGTTTACATATAAACCTTTATTGTAAATATAATCTCTATCCCATCCTTCATATTGCATCTATAATTGCCTCCACATTTGGCTTTTCAATCTTTCGCTTCATATAAACTTCGGCACCTCTGTTTGTGGCCTCGAATATAATTTCTTTATTGTGATATAAACATTCTTGTATTATTCTTGGTGCAGGATCGTTTATATGTTTTGTATAAACATACTTATTAAATATTCCCATTATATTCTCAACAGGCACAATTAAATTGTTCATTCGTGAATCATAATCACCAATATCATATATCATAATTCCATGATTCTTATACTTACTTATAACCTTTTTAGCGGCAGCATAATAAGTTTTGTTTGTACCGTTAAATAGGTATTTAAATTTAGGATCTCGTTCTATTGGTTTGTGTATATCAAAATATATTTTTTTTTCAAAGTGTGCACCTTCACCTTTTGGAAACACGTCATAATCACACAAGTCTGTTATGAAAGCTGGCATAAAATAATTTAATGCATCTTGATATTTTACTGGATGATTTTCTGAATAGACTGCAGTGACTCTATATTTAAACAATAAGTGAAGTAAAAGCAATTGATCCATGCCGTATAGTTCTCTATCAAGATACGGTAAAGTCATCATGCTTCTGCCCATGATAAGTGTTTGGCCTATTTCTTCGAAGTCATCGAATATTACATTTTCAAATGTATTGTATTTTTGTATGATAGCATTAAAGTAATCTTCAGTCGTAAAACGAGGATGTGTGACAATAATCATATCAGTCTTTACACCGACATGATTTAGATACTGAGTGTATTCATAACTATAATAAAATAGACCGTCACACGGTTTGCTTGTACATACTATATTGATCATATAATTTCAGTTGCATTAATAATTCTATTTCGCATTGTGTTTATTTTAATATTTGCTATATCAGGAATAAGATGTCTATTACCGTAATGATCTTCAACTTCTTCACCTGCATGTTTATCAATATTAATTATTTTTATATATCGGTATGGTTTACCATTTTCATCTAATTTTAATTCAGTATCGGTAGCAAGATTACTTCCATTACCTGCACCGATTGCGAGATATTTTTGATCAGAATACCAACGTGGTTTATCTTCTAATGGATAACCTATACCAATACCATATGCAATCTTCTTTGTGCCTGCCTTAACTTCATCTAAGATGCCCAGTCTTTTTTCCCAGAATTTATTGCCGTTAATGTCACCATGACTTTTATTTGCACCACACACAAATCCTTCGGCTACTGCCGTTCTCATTACAAGACCCATTGCAATACCGATACTGACATATGCGTTTTCCCATCTTGCAGGATCTTTATTAGATTTTAATGTACCATCAGCATGGCAGTTTAATTGTGTCTCTGGTTCTTTTGCTACAAATAACATATACAAACTGGCATTCATCTGAGAGTTTTGCCATGTGGATGGTGGATTTCTACTATGAGTACAGCCCCATGTATAATGTGACAACTCTTCAATTACTTCTGGTTTTTCAGCATAATAAATATCGTAATAAGCTTCGTATTGCTTTGATGGCGCATTCTGCGCTACCCATAAAAGATAATCCCTATCTTCAGGATGTACTCTTCGAGTACGATCATAATTTCTCTGACACTTCTGCGTTTCTCTTATAACCTCCATCTCTTGATCTCGGTTATAAAACATATGCTTGATACCAGTCTCGGTATTACCTTTTATCATCTATTCCTCTATAAACTATAGTTTATTATAATCTATTTATGTGCATTTGTAAACAACTTTTTTTATAAATAAGATTAGAATATGATTCGAGTTACTTAGTATCGAGTGGTAAAATGGCAGAATACGAAAGATTTGCGATCGACCAAGGATCGGACATAGCGATTCAACTAGAATTGGTTGATGTCAACGGAAATGCAAAAAATCTAACAAACTTCTCAGCCGCTGCGCAGATGAAACGCAACTTCAATAGCGATTCATCCGACACTCATTCCTTTTCGGCAGCAATAGCAGACGCGACAGGTGGTATACTAACACTCTCTTTGACAAACGCACAAACGACAGCTTTAAAAGTCGGTAACTATGTGTATGATGTAGAGATCTCTTATGTCGATGATTCAGCAAATACAATCATTGAACGAGTTCTTGAAGGAAAGATACGTGTTAACCCTAATGTCACGGATGCATAAATGTCTGAAACAAAAACTCTTGTAAGAAAAATTACGATAGGAACTCCTGTTCGTAGAGTTGTTGGTGCACAGGCACAGCGACTTGATGACCTATTAGATGTACAAATTAGAAATTTAGAAGACGATCATATCTTACAATATGAAGCCACTAGTGGACTGTTTAAAAATGTCGGTCTAGTAACTGGAGGAACGTTCTAGTGGCTGTTGTTATTCAAATAAAGAATAGTAGTACTACTAAGGTTATTCCTGATTCCGCAGTATCACAAGGTGAACTAGCTTATAGTTTTGTAAGCGGTGATAGCAGTGGTGGTGAGAGACTCGGCATAGGTAATGATTCTGGTAAAGTTGATATTATTGGTGGTAAATATTACATCGACATGATGGATCATCCACTTGGTCAAGTTCATCCTTCAAGTGCTATTCTTACAGACGCTAGCGGTAAAATTAATAAGCTTGACGTTGATAACATTAATATTGATGGCAATTCTATTACATCAACAGATACTAACGGTAATGTTGTACTTAATCCTAATGGTGCAGGATTTGTTAACGTATCAACTTCACTTATCAGTAATGTCGTAGATCCGGTTTCTGCACAAGATGCTGCAACTAAAAATTATGTCGACACAAAATCTCTGATTGAACTTAACGGCGATGTAAATGTTGGTGATGGTGTATTAGGTTTTGGAGAAACTGTTACAATAAACGGCGGTTTCAATACAAACACAAAAAGAGTAGAACTTGCCGGCGGAGCTCGTATAGAGGCACATCTTGATTCTGATGTGCTCGGTCTTTCTCGTCTAACTGTTGATAATGTTGATATAAACGGTAATACTATTGCCACGACAAGCGGTAACCTTACACTTGATCCTCATGCACCTGGAGTGACAGGTACAGTTATCATTTCAGGTAATTTACAAGTTGATGGTACAACAACTACAAATAATTCTACAACTGTAGACGTTGATGATAAAAATCTTACACTTGCATCTGGCGCAGTTAATGCTGCCGCTGCAGATTCAGCAGGTATCTCAGTAGATGGTGCTAACGCATTTATCTTCTATAAGTCAGCCACAGATACGTGGAACTTTAACAAAAAAGTTATCGCAGATAATATCGATGTTACTGGTACAATCAGTACAACATCATTTTCTGGCGCATATTTAGGATTTGATTCTGATCTTCAGAATACTACAACAGATAGATTGCCTGAAGGTTCTACTAACTTATATTATACAAATGAAAGAGTCGATGATAGAGTCGCAGCACTTTTGGCTATGGCCGAAGGTATGGATGCATCTTACAACGATTCAACTGGTGTTCTTACACTCAGTACAGAGTTGGCATCAACAACAAATATTGGTGCCGCTAAATTTGATTCGGTTGACTTCTTAGTCACAGCTGGTAATGTCGAAATACAAACTATTGATTGTGGAATATATTGATATAAATAGCACAAACCATCCTTTTTAGGAATTAAAATGGCAGTAACACCAAAAGTTTTACTTAAACGGTCTTCCGTTGCGGGTAAGGTACCAACCACCAGTGATCTCAGTCACGGTGAACTTGCCGTTAACTTTGCTGACGGTAAAATCTATTATAAGAATAGTAGTAACCAAATCAAAGCATTTGTTGATTCTGCAAGAGTAGAAGCAATTGCAAATGCTGTTGAGGTTATTGCGCTTGCACAATTAGATTCTGGTGAAGTTACAAATCTTATTGATTCCTCATATATTCAGACTCGTATACCAGAATCGTACTTAGCTACACTAATTGATTCTGCTTACGTTAACCTACGTGCAGATCATTACACTACATCAAATTTTAATACCGACTTTGCTTCTAAATCTACGAGCGATCTTACTGAAGGGTCAAACCTATATTATACAAAAGCAAGAGCAGATTCGGATATTGCCTCTTCACTCAGTGATTCAGGTAATACTGTCAATGTCACAATTAATAATACAATTACTGATACTGTCGATTCTGCATACGTTCTTGCTCGTGTTGCTGAAGCTCCATTCCTTAATTCTGCAGATGCAGTTAATCTTATTGACAGTGCTTACATACAAGCAAGACAGGCTGATTTACAGAGAGACTCCGCATTTGTTACCGATATTGTCGACTCAGCTTATATTCAGTTAAGACAGTCTGGTACAACGATTGGTTTAGCAGGTAATACTGGTTCACATACGCTTGATCCTTCTACAGAAACACTAACGTTCCTAGGAACTACTGGTCAAATTAATGCAGGTATTGCTGCAAACAATGTCACATTAGAACTTGATCAGAATATTAATAGTATTACGAGTATTGCCTTTGAAGGTGATTCGGCGAATGCGAATGAGACAAAAGTTCAAGCAGTTAATCCTACAAAAGACAATACGATTAACTTGCCTGACTCAAGTGGCACAATAGCGCTGCTTACCGATATTGTAGATACACAAAGAGACTCTGCATTTGTTACTAACATTATTGATTCTGCATATATTCAGTTAAGACAGAGTGGTGGTGGATCAGGTACAGTTGACTCTGCTGCTGTACTTGCGCTTGTCGATTCAGCTTATATTAAAACAGTCGGTGGTATTGATGCTGATACATTAGACGGTCAACATGGTAGCTTTTATACAAACTACAATAATTTAAGTAACACACCTACAGTTTTAGATCTTACAGATGTATCAAGTAGAATTACTAACGATGTTACTAAATCTTTTGTTGATGCGTTAAATATTAATGCTGATTTATTAGATGGTCAACATGGTGCGTATTATCTAGACTACACTAACTTTACAAACAAGCCGACTATACCAGCATTTGGTACTGACTTCGTTGATTCTGGTACTGTATTAGATATTATTAATTCGCAAGGTCTTGAGTCTGATTTAGTAAAACAACTTGTTGACTCTGCATATATTCAGTTAAGAGATCGTTTCCAAGATTCATCACTTGTAACAAGCACTGTTGATTCATCGTATATTCAGATACGTAGACCTGCTGCGGCAGCCTTTGCTGTAGTTAATAATGGTTCTGGAGCATATGATTTTGATGGCGACGGTTTCTCAGGCAATACATCAAATCCTACATTGTACTTACAAAGAGGATTAAAGTATAAGTTTAGTGTTAATGCATCCGGTCATCCATTTTACATTAAGACCAATAATGTAATTGGTACTGGTAGTGCATACAATACCGGTGTAACGAATAACGGCGCAGCCGTAGGTGATATATTCTTCGAAGTACCGATGAATGCGCCAGATCTTCTATATTATCAATGTCAATATCATGCACAAATGCATGGCGCTATTCGAATATTTGATCATAACTCATTTGCCGACTCTGCCGTTGTATCTTCAATTATTACCGCAGATGTAGATCAAGCTTTTGCTAATGCTTTAAATATTGATGCTGATAATTTAGATGGTCAAACTGGTACTTTCTATCTTGACTATAACAACTTCACGAATACACCATCAGCTTATTCGCTTACAGTACAAGAAGAAGGATCAAGTCTTTCTACAGGAGCAACAACGCTTAATTTTGTAGGTTCTGCAGTTACTGCAACCGGTTCTGGAGCTACAAAAACAATTACAATATCGCAGGCTTCTGGTGGTACAGACTCAGCTGCAGTTATAAATCTTATTGATTCTGCCTACGTACAAGCTAGAACAACAGCAGGTACAGATTCAGCCGCAACAATAGCTCTAATAAATGCAACAATTGATAGTATTGGTGCACTTAGTAACGTTAATTCTATCGGTGCAACAAATAACCAAATATTAAAATTTGATTCCGGCACACAGAAATTTATTTTAGCGTCAGATGCCACTGGCGGTGGAGGCGGTGGTGGTGGATTAGACTCGGCCCTTGTTACTCAATTAATTGATAGTTCATACATACAACTTAGAGAAGCCGGTTCTGTAGCCGCAAGTCCATTTACACAAACATTCTTTACTAAAACCTTAGATTCAGGCGCACTGGTTTATTCTGGAAATGATGATAACGGCAATTCGTTATCATACACCGCAGGTGCAGTTGCTGTTTATCTAAATGGTATACTTCTCCTTGATTCTGTTGATTATACTGCAACAAATGGTACATCGATTACTTTACTTGATTCAGCAGCAGCAGAAGGTGGTGATAAACTTACAGTACTAAAATTTGGTGGTAATACAACTGGAATTGATTCTGCAGAAGTTATAAAGCTCTTACCTACGTTTGGAACTGACTTTGTTGATTCAGCTTATGTGGAATCAGTTTCACTTGATTCTGAAAGAACAATTAGCCTTATTGATTCTGCTTATGTAAGATTAAGAGTTACAAAATCTGATTTAGATATGGAAGGGAATAAAGTTCTCTTTGGTAACTTATACGACTCATTAGGAGCATTACCAAGTGCAAGTACTTATCACGGTATGTTTGCACATGTTCATGCTACTGGTGCTGCATATTATGCACATGCAGGTGCATGGTTAAGATTAGCAAATTACAGTGAATTAACAAGTGCTGGTCTGGATTCTGCTCTTATTACACAGTTAATTGACAGTGATTATGTACAACTTAGAGAAGGTGCTGGTGGTGGAGGAGGATCTGGTACAGTTGATTCTGCACAAACAATATCACTTATTCAATCGACTGTTGATTCGGCTTATATTGGCACAAAGGTGGACTTTACTCGTGGCGAATTTACTACACAAAGATCACAGTATACGGCTACAGCATCACAAACTGCATTTAGTCATAGTTCAATCGATGCTACTCATCTTGATGTCTACCTTAATGGTGTCTTGCAAGTGGTCGGTACAGATTACAATGCCTCTACAACAGCAGTCACCTTCACAACAGGAGTCGACAGTGGACACAGCGTCTCGATTGTTGAAAGGCGTGGACGTGTCGCTACCCAAAGAGGATTAGCACAACAGAATTATTACTATACTACAGCGACACCTACTACCTCAATAACAGGTACAGATGATAATAGTGTTACACTAGATTATTCAAGTGGTACTCTTGATGTGTTCCTAAACGGTATATTACTGAAGGATTCAGACGATTATTCTACAAATGCTGGTACTACCGTAACTCTTGCAAGTGCTACGGATTCAGGTGATCTTGTTACTTTGGTTAATCGTAAAGGTATAATTCAATCGCCTACAGTAAAGAATTATGAATATACTGCAACTGCAAGTCAGACAACATTTACTGGTGCTGATATTAATGGTGACACATTAGCATATAGTTCAGGTGCTATACAAGTTCATTTGAATGGTATTATACTAAGAAATACAGATTTCACTGCAGTAAATGGCACTTCGGTTGTTCTTGCAAGTGGAGCAACAGTTAACGATGAGTTAATTATATCTGCATTCAGTAATCCTGGTCAAAATATGGAGATGTACAAGTTTACTGCAGACTCTGCACAAACAATCTTCAATGGTAATGATATAACAGGTAAAAGTCTTGCATACAACCCAGATAATATTCAAGTACATTTAAATGGTTTGTTATTGAATGATTCAGATGATTATGTAGCAAACAACGGTATGTCGGTTAGACTTCTGTCTGGTGCACTTGCTAATGATGAACTGAAAATTACATCTTTTGTGAGTAACAACAACACTTTAAGAACAAATGCGTGGTCTGCTCCTACTGATTCATCCGTAACTGCAGTGGCTGGTGATAAACTCTTTATTGATACATCAGCAGCAAAAACAATAACACTTCCATCGTCTGCAGCTTTAGGTGATGAAATTAGAATTATTGATGCGACTGGTAGTGCATCGACAAATAATATTACAGTCGCAAGAAATGGTCATAAAATTATAGGTGCCGATTCAGATGTAACAATTAACGTAAACAGAGCCGGTTTAGGATTAGTGTATTATAACACTACTCAAGGTTGGATATTGATAGAGAACTAATATGGCAAATATAAATGTTATAAGAGGATATGACACTGTAAAGGCATGGGTTTATTTTAGCACTGTAGATAACCCACCGAATCCAAATGGCAGCTTTGCAGTGTCTAGTTTAACAGATAACTCTGATGAGGTTGAAGTAAATTTAAGTATTGTCATGACTAATTTATATTATTGTCCAGTAGCCGGTGGTGGTGGTGCATCTAATGGTATTAATACCAATCCTTCTAACAGAAGTCTTGCAGTTATTGTCATGACAACTGCAAAAGTTGATACTGAAGTCTTTACAGCTGACAATGCACATTCAGTATGCCAAAATCATGTTGCAGTGATAGGAGACCTTGCATGACTACTTATAAATACCGATAAGGAAGTAATATGTCTGAACGTAAAGGTAGTTCATCAGAAAAAACCTACCGCTCCAGAAATAGAGCCATAGCTGCACTCGTTCAAAGTTCAAAGAACATTGTTATAACTGATCTATCAGTTGATTCAGCTAGCATAAACACACTTATTAGTACCGCTTCAGATTCGGATAGGACAGCTGGTACAGATCCTCGTGTTTTCAGAATGGACTCTATAGGTGCACTTAACGTACTTAGTCAACATAATGGCTTAGGAGCTGAAATCGGTCAAGTTAGAGTCGGCGATATAGCATATCTTGCTGGTGGTGCTGGTCGAGGAGATGCTTATGTACTTACAAATATAGCGGGTCCAGGAGCTGGATATACCAATACTAACTTTCGTGTGCAAACAAATAACGGAACGATAACAAGAGCATACTTTGATATTGTTCCGGCAGGTCAATTACCTTCTGAAAACTTTGGTATTGGCATGGCGGTTGCGCGAAATTCAGGTGGTGCTGATGCAAGAACTATCACTGCTGTGTCTGACACAGGAGCGATGTATGGAGGCGCACCAAATTTAGGTTATATTGATTTTACTCCATCTATGGCTGGTTATGCACCTCCGTTTGATAATCAATATATGTATGTCAATATTGCACCTCTTACAACATTTCATCAATTATCTTTTGATTCTGCCATGGTTAGTGCAATTGTTGGTACTGCATTAGATTCTGCACTTACAACACAATTGATTGACAGCGCATATGTTCAATTAAGAGATAGATTCCAAGATTCATCTGGTATTTCAGCAATTGTCGATAGTGCATACATTCAATTAAGACAATCCGGCGGTGCGATTACTGTACAAGAAGAAGGTTCCTCTCTTTCAACATCTGCCACGACTCTTAATTTTGTAGGATCAGGAGTAACTGCAACTGGTTCTGGTGCAACAAAGACAATTACTGTTTCAGGCGGAGGTGGAGGCGGTGGTGGTCTAGATTCTGCAACTACATTGAATTTAGTAAACTCACAAGCAAAACAAACTACGTTTACATACACAACTGCTCATCCTACTACAACTATTTCAGGCAATGACGATAATGGTGCTGCACTAGTATATAATTCTGGAAACATTATAGTATTTCAAAATGGTATTTTATTAGTAGATTCCGCAGATTATACAGCAACGACTGGAAATTCTGTTGTATTAGGTGTTGCCACAGATTCTGGCGATATTGTAAGTATTACTAAATTTACTGGAGCAGGTGGTACTGACCACGCACAATATAAATTTGTATCTGCATCACCACAAACAACATTTAGTGGACTTGCGACACACGGTGGTACATTATCATACGATGTCGGAAATGTACAGGTTTTCTTAAATGGTATCCTACTTGTTGATTCTCAAGATTATACTGCAACAAGTGGCACATCAATTGTTCTTGCACAAACTACAGATTCAAACGATGTAGTGGTAGTTAGTAAATTCGGCGGTGGAAGTAGTAACGCATTATTAGGTGGTATGTTCAGAACTAATCCTCAAACACTTACTATAAATACCACAATAGACAGTAGTTTAAATGCACATTGTGCTGGACCTATATCATTCGATAGTGGTATAACACTAACAATCAACGGTAACTTGGTGATAAGTTAATGAGCAGAAATCAGCAAATTGCTAAAATGATAGGTCGCAAGAATAGTGGTCATACGCAATCTGATAATCAGAATATGATTATCAATGGCGCGATGCATGTTGCACAAAGATTGACACAAGGTACAACCTATGTCGATAGTACAACTGCTTCATTGTATGCAATTGATAGATTTAATTTTTCTGGTAATCCGACCGACACAATGAGAATATCACAATCAACAGATACACCAGGAGGTGCATTTGGGTATTCATTATTAATGACATCAAAAGCTGCAACTACATTTACCGGCACACAATATGCTATGATCGGTCAAAGAGTTGAAGCAAAGAATATTGCTCATGTTGGATTTGGTACTGCAGCTGCTCAACCTTTAGTTTGTTCATTTTATATTAAGTGTAGTGTTACTGGTTCAATACCATTTACACTTATGAATCATGATGATACACAAATATTTACAGCAAATTGTACAATCAATACTGCAAATACTTGGGAATATAAAACTATATCAGTTCCTGCAAGAACGACAGGAACATGGAACGGTGCAGGTAGCACTGCAATTGGATTGAAAGTACAATGGTACACAGGACTTGGACCCGATCATTCTGATGGTGGTACAAGTACTGATGGTGGTTGGAATACATCATATGATTATGCAGTTCCTGGACATATCAATGTGTGCTCTACAAATGCAGCAACATTATATATTACCGGAGTGCAATTACAAGTTGGAACACAGGCTACAGCATTTCAACATCGAACATTCGGTGAAGAAAGACAAAGCTGCCAAAGATATTATCAGAGATATTCTAACTTTGCAAATTATGCTGGTTTGGCATTGGGTAGTAATTGGTCTGCAACAAACGGTAACTGTCCATTCTTTTTAGAGTCAACAATGAGAACTCCTCCAGGAATAGAGTATTCTAACTTAGCACATTTTAGTTTAGGTGGTAGGTTTAATGCTGCTAACAGTGGTGCACCAACAGGTTTGCATAATGATGGTTATTCTGGTGGTAATAACTTAGATTTAGGATATGTTAGATCAAGTGGTGGCATGGCAGTAACTAGTATATATCTACTAGAATTTGTTAACAGTACAGCCGGTGTTTCCTGGTTAGCTTTTAATTCGGAGCTATAGATGATAGAAGAAGAAAATAACAGAAAATATAAACTCTATAAGGTAAGAGGTGGTGTAATTGGTGGAGCTGAAGTGATTGGTGAAAACTATAGTTTCCCATTTGATTCAGCAAACACTGATTATATTGAATATCAAAAATGGATAGCAGCAGGTAATACGCCTGAGGCAGCAGATAGTGTAGGCTAAAATGGCAGTAAGTAGAAACTTCAACGTTGCAAAAAATATACGTGGTATGGGAACTGATGTCCAAAGAGCTGATAATATAGTTAGAGAACACAGTCATACATTCAGTTCAAACTATACCCTTGATTCTGCTAACAATGGATTAGTTGCGGGGCCAATCTTCATAGACAGCGGTGTCACTGTAACACTAAACGATAGCGCAACATTGGTGATAGCATGAGTACACTACGTGCAAATACAGTAGAGACATCAACAGGTGGTGCAGTTACCCTGACTAGTCAAGTTGCTGATAGATATTATGGTAGATGGGATGGCAGTTCCACGTACAGCGTAAATAGTTCGTTAAATCAATCATCGGTCACCGATAACACAAATGGTGCGTCCACTGTAACATTTACAAATAATTTTGCAGACACAACTTATGCACCATTTGCCTTTGCTTCGAATGATAGAACACAAAGATTATGGGCACAAATGGATGGTAACTTTGGTGGTACACCTAATGATTATGGTATATTGTCAACATCTCAATTTGGTTATTATGTTGGTGATGAGGCAAGCACTGTTCAAGATGTTTATCTAAACACTGCTAGGATTGTAGGGGACTTAGCATGACCAGCGAACTAAGAGTAACTACATTATCGAATGCAACTGGTAATGGACCAGTTACAATGACTCAGCAAAGTGCGGCGAGGTTATTTGTAAACTTTAATGGAACTGGAACTCCGGCGATTAGAGATACTTTGAATGTATCTACTCTTACAGATAATGGTGCAGGCGATTATCGTCTAAACTATACAACAAATTTTGCTAATGTAAATTATGCACTAAGTCACGGTCAAAAAAATGGAACGACCGGAAGAACATTCGTAACTGCTGGTGGTGCCGGCCAGACAGATCCAACAACCTCTAATTCAGAGATGATGTTGTACAATGAAGGTTCAACTGCGTATATAGATCCGGCGTTTGTATATGCAATAGGACACGGAGACCTAGCATGAGTGCAACACTTTCAAATAGCGGCGGTGCGATACACATATCGGATGGAACGACTACTACTTCGGTTGTAAATGGTGTTGTAAAATCTTGGATAACAAGCTTAGCTAATGGTACAAGTATAAGTGATAGTCTTAACGTAAGTTCTACAGCAGATACGGCAGCAGGAAGACAAAAAGTCGCTATAACTAATGCATTTGCGTCAACGACTACAATTTGTTGTACGGCTTCTGGTAGAAATGTTACAACGAATAACGGTTCAGGAAATGTCAACAGAACTTGTGACGCTCTACGTGGAGATAGCGTCTCAGAAATATTTTTAAATTCTTACGTAATGAATGATGGGTCTTTGATAGACGTTGGACTATCGCAGTGTCACGCAATGGGAGACCTAGCATGACCGGAAAACTTACAGTAGGAACTATACAAGATACTGCAGGAACTACGATCGCCTCTACTTTTGTGACAGGTGGGGTTGCAAAGGCTTGGCTACGTTACAACCATGACACACCAGCGGTACTGGACAGTTTTAATATAAGTTCGGTGGATGATGCGGCTACTGGAAAATACAGGCCAAATTTCACGAATAATATGAATTCTACAACTAATTACGCAACTGCTGTGACAGGGCAAGCAGAAGCTAATTATAATCATAACTGTAATTATTCAGAACAAGAGGCAACGAGTTCTACACTTGTTACAACAGTTGAAAATGCTGGTGTAATTGACAGAGCAAACAACTCGTTCTCCATACCTGGAGGAGTTTTAGCGTAATGCCTGATCAACAAAAAATTAGCTCAAGTCTCATTCACAACTTTGGTGTCGACACCAGCACGCAAGCCGCAGGTTCAATGAGAATACATACTTATGGTTTAAGTACTGGAAACGCTGATGATTTTGAAGTAATTACTATGGCTGTATTTGGAGACCTCACATGAGTAAAAGCCGAAATCGAAATCTTGCTGAACTCATTGACGGAACAGGCGCCGGCGCTTCAAGTCTGGCAGTGTATGCAACAAAAGAAAATTTACCGACTACTGGACTTACGTCTGGTGACCAGGCATATGTTTCGAATACAAGTAGATTTTATATTTCAAATGGATCCGGATGGTATAATGTAGCATTAGTAAATGCAACGCCTGCTCTTACGATCAGTCCTACCGGTGAAATAGTATTAAGCACTGATGGTTCAACCACTACTATTACATTAACTGGTACAGATTCAGACAATGCTGTTGCTGGATTAACGTTCAGTGTAGAGTCAGACGGTAGTTTCAACGGATTTGCCACACTAAGTCAAGATAGTTCTGTATTTACAATCACTCCACGAAGTGAAGATTCCGCTACAACAACATCATCTACATTAACCTTTAAAGCGTCTGATGGTATTAGCTTTGGTTCCGACACTCGAGTGCTTTCATTGCAATTTTCAGTTCAATATTCCAGATATACATCGATGTTATTAGTGGCAGATAGTGATGGAACAGATACTCAGGTTGATGCGTCATCAACAGGCACAACTCTTACTGAAGTCGGTAGTGTACCTTCTACTCCATTTACACCTTATCATCCTGGTGGATATAGTGTATATTTTGATGGTACCGGGGATTGGTTAACAGTTGCTAATGGCAGCGAACAGATGGTGCCAGAAGCTGGTGACTTTACAGTAGAATTTTGGTTTTATACTACTAATGCTAGTACTCGTATGGATCCATATTCGAGTTATACTTCAACAACTGGATTTGGTATAATATTAAATTATAGTTCTGGAGGTACAGTAACAACGTATAAAGGTAATACACTCACAAACCAATCCTCTGGTGGGCAATTTAGTTCATATACTTGGAATCATCTAGCTGTTTCTAGAAGCGGTACAACGACTAAAATTTTTATTAACGGTACTGCAATTCATACGAATGCAAGTGATAGTACAGATTACAGCGGTACATCTACTCTTTATATCGGTGCTGCTGGAAATCAATCCAATCCGTATACTGGATATTTAACTGATGTGAGATTTGTAAAAGGAACTGCGGTTTATACTTCAAATTTCACAGCGCCAACTAAACGTTTAACTGCGATAGCAAATACTAAATTATTGGCATGTCATCTTTCGTATTTTGCTGATGGATCTACTGATAACAACACTATTACTCTTGCCGGGAATACACGGGTATATCGTTTTGGTCCATATGACTACGAACCTTATACCGTAGCAGGTCACGGCGGTTCTATAGACTTTAATAACGATGTTAATAATTCATATCGACTTGATGGCATCGCTGCCTATGGTACCAATGATTTTACACTTGAATTTTGGTTTTGGGCTGAAACAACGAGTTCTAACGTGACATTGTTTGATGCTAGGCCAACAAATGGAAACGGTGCCTATATTACTATCGCACATAATTCATCAGACGGTATAGGACTTTATGCTAATACTGGCTGGAGAATTCAATCGAACGTTCTTAAACCAAATGTCTGGACTCATATAGCATTATCTAGAGTATCAGGTACGTCTACATTCTATGTAAACGGTAAAAGTATCGGAACCTATTCAGATAGTATTAACTACATTGCCGGATCAAGTCGACCTTTAGTAGGAAGAAATGGATATGGAGCAACATCACAGGTAGATGGCTTTTATTCAGATCTAAGATCAGTTAAAGGATCAGCAGTTTATACTACAAACTTCACACCACCAACTTCACCTTTAACAGATGTAACAAATACTGAAGTTCTTACATTTACAAATAAAAATTCTATGTATACGTCTGCTCATTTTGATGGTCCTACAATTTTATCATCTGGTGTTTCAGCTTCGACAGGACAGCGTAAATTTACCACGACAGATTCTTTTTATTTTAATGGAAGTAATTCTTATCTACAGGTAAGTGATGTTCTTACAACATTTGGAACACGTGATTTTACTATTGAGGCTTGGGTATACATGAACTCCGTAACTGGTTCTCGAAACATATACGATGGTAGAGGTAGCGGAACACAAAATATTCCTACACTTTATGTGTCAAGCAGCACATTGTATTATTATACAGCTGGTAGTAATAGAATTACTGGCGGTTCACTTTCGGCAGATACCTGGTATCACATTGCAGTCGCGAGAACTGGCACTTCTACAAAAATGTTTGTAAATGGAACACAAGTAGGATCAACATATTCTGACAGCACTAATTATATAAGAGATAGTGTTGCAAGATCGGCATATTGGGGTAATTATGCAGGAAATCTAGGTGGAGATTATATAGGATACATGCAAAATATGAGAATCACTTGGGGATTTTGCCGATATACCGGTAACTTTACTGCTCCTACTGCTGGTTTTGACGGTTAAGTTTTAAGTTTAATCTCAAAAACATATAAATAGTCAAAAGATTTTTTATCGGAGACTATTTTATGGCACCACCTAATTCCAGAACTACGCTGATAGATTATTGTAAGCGTCGTCTTGGTGATCCAGTACTGGAAATCAACGTTGATGAGGACCAGATTGAAGATCGTATAGACGAAGCTCTACAGTATTATCAAGAGTATCATTCAGATGCGACTGTGCGTACATATCTTAAGCATTTAGTCACCACAACTGATGTCACTAATGAATACATTCCGATAGCTTCAAATATTTTATACGTCTCAAAAGTATTTCCTCTGTCAAGTTCATTTAACAGTTCATTTAATTTCTTCGATATTAAATACCAAATGATGTTAAATGATATTGCAGATCTTGCACACTTTGCAGGCGGTCTTGCATATTACGAACAGATGCAACAGTATCTTTCTCTTCTCGATATGAAACTCAATGGACATCCACAAACACAATGGTCTCGTCATCAAGATAGATTACATATCTTCGGTGATTTTAATGATGATGACATTAAAGCAGGAGAATATGTTGTAGCTGAAGTCTATACGCTTATCGATCCGGATACACATACGTCAGTATACAATGATATGTGGTTAAAAGAATATGCTACATCACTGATTAAACAACAATGGGGTATGAATCTTATTAAGTTTGAAGGCGTACAATTACCTGGTGGAGTCATATTAAACGGTCGGCAACTCTATGATGATGCAACAACAGAAATAGAAAACTTAAGGCAGAGAATCAGAGAAGAATTCGAATTTCCGGCTGACTTTTTTGTAGGTTAATATGGCACGTAATTTTTATTTCTCGGAAAAAGTCAGGTCTGAAATAAACCTGTACGAAGACCTCATGATAGAGGCACTTAAGATATATGGACAAGATGTCTATTATCTTCCGAGAACTATAGTGAATGAAGATACATTGCTTGGTGATGATCCGTCATCGTCATTTTCTGATTCACAAAAAATTGAAATGTATATTGAGAATGTTGAAGGCTTTGACGGTGAAGGAGATCTCTATACAAGATTTGGTGTAGAAATAAGAGACGAAGCTACGTTTGTTGTTTCAAAATCTAGATGGTCTACACAGGTTAATAGAGCAGACAATGCATTACAAGGTGACAGACCTACAGAGGGCGATCTTATCTATCTTCCTCTTACAAGATCTATGTTTGAAATACGTCATGTAGAACATGAGCAGCCTTTCTATCAAATAGAAAATGTACCAGTCTATAAGATGCGTTGTACTCTCTTTGAGTACTCAAATGAAGACTTCGATACTGGTACGGCAACTATCGATTCTATTGAAAGAGATTATGCATATCAGTATAAAGTAAAACTATTGACACCTAAGGTGGCTACAGCGACAGCGAGTATTACATAATGGCAAAAGTTTCAAGTTTAACAATTACAGATTCTGGAAACTATTATACTTCTAGTCCTATAGTTACAATTGATTTTCCTATACCTTCTGATAGCAGCTTTCAAGGAAAAATAGATAGTGCTAATCCATATTTTGGATTTAGTTCGCTTGTACATGATTCAGCAGATACTACGATTGTAGCAACATTAGCCGATTCTTATGGTGGTATTAATCAGCAGATCGCAGAGTTAGCTTTTTGGATTAAACCTACTTCTGTTCATGCATGTACAATTGCATGGTCTGATGACTTTAGAATTGTAATGGATAGTAATGGATTGCCAGGTATGGCTTTTACTATCGATTCTGCAGGTAATGCTGATTCTCATGCAGTCGGTCTTACACAGACAAGATATGCTAATCATGCTCTTGATTCGAATCAATGGAATTTTGTACACTTTGAACTCTTAAATACTACATTTAGGCCAAATGTTGATAGTATACTGGGTACAGACTTTACTCTTAATATTGCTAGTAATTATCCATATGATAGCGGAGATATTATTAGATTCGGCGCAGATCTTAATGACTCATCTCCTATTGCTACATCAACAGGAGTAGGAAAGATACCATCAAAAGGATTTACTGGTTATGTAGATCACTTTACATTTACAAAGAAAAGCTCTCAGCCTATCTTTGATAATAATCAATCGAATAGATATCCTGATTCTGCGGGATCTTACTATTACGGTCAAACACCTGAGATTATTGAGACATTTGATTATAAAAGAGCAACAGCTTCCGCGTTTATTGATTCTGCAACAGGCGAAGTTAACTTATTGGTAATTACAGATTCAGGATTTGGTTATTCATCTATACCTAACGTAGTTATAACAGGCGGTAGATCTGCATCACTCGACAGTCAATATGCTATAGGTGATGATATTACACAGACACTATCATCAGGTGTCAAAATAAAAGGTGAGGTACAAAAATACCAATTAGATTCAGATAGTGACGGTAGTCGTTACTTATTTCTAGCGCATGTAGGTGCTGATGATGGTGAGTTTAGAGAATTTGTAAATGGTATTAGTCTTAATAAAACTTCTCCTTCTGGATCTATAGGACTACAAGTAACAGGTCTAGAAGAAATAAATAATATAAGTGAAACAGAACAGAACGAAATATTTACATTACCTGCTGTAGATGACTTCCTAGACTTTAGTGAAGCCAATCCATTCGGCGATCCGGAGAATCAATAATGTTTGGTGGACATTACTATCACGAAAGAATTAGAAAGTCCGTTTCGATATTCGGTCGGCTTTTTAATAACTTGTATGTGATACGTAAGAATGCCAGCGGCGGGGTACTGAATCAATTAAAAGTACCACTTTCATATGCACCAAAACAGAAGTACTTAGAAAGAATACGAGAGAATCCAAGTCTCGAGAATGATACGAGAGTTGCAATTAAATTACCTCGTATGTCATTTGAGATTGTAGATATATCGTATGATCTTACAAGACAGTTAACAAAAGTCAGTAACTTTAATACAAAAGGTTCAAGTGTAGCCAAAAGACAAAAGTTCTTTTCGCCTGTACCATACAACATCGGTTTTTCTTTAAGCATATATGCAAAGAATCAAGATGATGCATTACAATTGGTAGAACAAATACTACCTACATTTAATCCACAGTATACACTGTCAATATTTCCTTTTAAAGACATATATCCGGATTTTGTAGAAGATGTACCGATTGTAATTACAAGCGTAACATTTGAAGATGATTATCAAAGCACACTAGAACAACGTAGGACAATTGTTTATAATCTTACCTTTGAAATGAAAGTACAATTTTACGGTGATATTGAAAATAAAGATGTTATTCGTACATCAAACGCAAAATTATTTAATATGAATGCTGGACTAAATGATTCAGATATATATTTAGAAAGGGTTACTGTAACACCAAATCCTACAACTGTATTCGGCATGTCTGATAGTGACTTCGGATTCAACACAGCAATAGTTTCAGCAGGAGATAGTTTATAATGCCGATAGTATTAAGATTAACAAAAGGTGCAGAACTTACTTTTGCAGAGCTTGATGGTAATTTTACTCATCTAGATGATCGACTCGATATTGTTGAAGGTCATGACCTTAATAATCGTGTAACAAGATTAGAAGCCGCTGGTACTCCTATCTATTTTGATTCTGATGACGTCATGGTTATGTTGGATTCTATATGGGCAGGTGGCGTAGATTCATTTTTAGCTACTGTCGACTCAGTAGGACTTGCATCATTTGATTCTGCTCACTTTCTTGTTGATTCTGGTCATGTCAGTATCAGATTAGCAACAAATGATTCTGTCGGTATTTCATCTTTTGATTCAGAAGATTTTGTAGTAACTAATGGTCACATCACATTATTAAACGCTGGTACTTCACTCGATTCTACAGGAGTTGCATCATTTGATTCTTCAAACTTTGTAGTCACTAGTGGTCATGTGACTATTAATCCAAATAGCGCAGCTGGTAGAGTGGCTGGTATTACACAAATTGATTCTACTGGTGTTGCTTCATTTGATTCATCAGACTTTGATATAAATGCAAATGGTCATGTCACTTTAGATATTTCTGGTGTAAGATCAAAATTTGTTGAGGGAGAAGGTATTGATTACGATAGTGCAACTGGTGTTATAAGTGGCGAAGATGCAACGACGACAAACAAAGGTATTGCGTCATTTAGTTCATCAGATTTTAGTGTAAGCTCGGGTGTTGTATCTCTTGCCGGTGGCAGTGGTATACCAATCCCTAGTGCTGTTACAGATGTTGGTTCATTCATGTTTGTACAATCTAATGGAATACCGAATGGTACTAAATATGCGCCTGGAGCATCTATACCTGGAAGTAGATTAAGAATCGGTAAACTTGCAAACGGTCAGTTTACCGCAGCAAATGCAAGTATTATTAGAACTGGAACAGGTGGATTAGAGGCAAATAATTTTAGTGCAACTCGTCTAGACGCGCCGTTTTATAATAGCAGTAATAATTCCAGTCAAACTTTATCTGGTACTTGGAGAAATTGTGGTCCAGGTGTTATAGGATATATTAATGGTAGTGGTTCATCATCATACTGTTTAGCACAAAGGATTTTATAATGACAATTACATGGACAGAAGTTAGAAATTTACAGTGGTCTAATGGATCATATACAGATATTGATATGGAAGTTAAGTTTACTCATATAGGCGATGAATGGTTTCCATTCACAGCTAGCGCAAGCGATACTGAACCACATGGTAAAGATTTACATGCAAGAGCTATGAATGGAGAATTCGGCGCTGTATCTCCACCACCTGAAGGGAGTTAAAAATGCCTATCGTATTACGGCTGACAAAAGGAAGTGAACTCACCTTTGCAGAATTAGATGGTAACTTTACAGATTTAGATGGCCGTGTTGATGTAATAGAAGGTCATGACCTCAATAGTCGTGTAACGCATCTAGAAGCAGCTGGTACACCGATCTATTTTGACTCTGATGATGTTATGGTTATGTTGGATTCTATATGGGGAGGACAAAGAGGTGGTGACTTCTTTGCTAGTAACGATAGTGTAGGTCTTGCTTCATTTGATTCTGCACGATTCACTGTCACTGATAGTGGTCATGTATCTTGGATTGAAAGACTTGCTACAAAAGATAGTGATGGTACAGCATCATTTGATTCTTCAAACTTTGTAGTAACTAACGGTCATGTTACAATCAATCCTAACAGCGCTGCTGGAAGAGTGGCAGGAAAAATAGAAATAGATTCAACGGGTGTGGCATCCTTTGATTCTGATGATTTTAATGTAAATATAAACGGACATGTAACTCTTACTGATTCTGCAGTCCGTACAAGATTAAGTGCAATCGATAATGGCGGGGCAGGTTCATTTGCGTATAACGAAACAATAGGAACATTTATCTATACCGGTGCGCCGGATGCATCAACTAGTACAAAAGGTATTGCATCATTTAATTCATCTGACTTTAGTGTATCATCAGGAGTTGTATCACTCAGTAAGCCTCCTACAGCCGGAACAGGTATCAGTATTTCAGGCAGCGGTGTAATTAGTTCTACAGTAAGTGTATCAACTACAGCTGGAGCCGTAGGCACATATTGTTTTGCTAAAGCGTCAGGCGCTGTTGGATTTGGTAGTACTACGTCGGGTGGACTATTAACTAAGTCAAATGCTGATGGTGTTGGAGGCGGCACTTTAAGTGGAACCTGGCGTTGTATGGGTAATGCAACAGTAGGAAGTGTTAGATCAGTAACCACATTATTTGTAAGGATATCATAATGGTTATTATTAAAGTATTAGAAGCTAAAAATCCTGTTTGGGCGAATGCAGAGCGCACTAGCGTAGTATTAGACGTAAATTTTGAACATTTAAATGAAGAGTGGGTATCGTTTCATGCCACAGATGATGATCCTGAGCCACATGGTAGATTGATACTTGATCAAGCTAAAATGGGAGCTTATGGCCCAATCGGTCCTTATGTAGACAATGAGTGATGATAACAAAAATATTCAATCAGACTATGACTACTCACGACAAACATATTACGAACTAATAGAAAAAGGTCGTGAGTCATTAGAAGATATGATTGAAGTTGCTCGTGCTTCTGAGCATCCGCGAGCATATGAAGTTTTATCTGGTATGATTAAGAATATATCAGACGTGAATGATAAGTTAATGGATCTCAATAAGAAACAAAAAGACATTAATAGAGAAGAAGAACCGAAGCAAATAGGTAATACAACAAATAATGTTTTTCTTGGATCTACTTCAGATCTACAAAAGCTTTTACAACAGGATGAAAATATAATTGATGTTACACCAGACAGAGAGTTATCTCGGAAATCCTAATGTCAAACGCGACGGCGTTATACAGGCATGGGACGAGAAACTTGTTAGAGAATATGCATTATGTATGAAGGATCCTGCATATTTCGCTTCAAGCTATTGTAAGATTATTTCTATGGATCAAGGTTTAGTGCCTTTTATACTATATCCTTATCAAGAGAAAATGTTTGAGGCATTTAATGAACATCGGTTTAATATTGTCTTGGCTTGTCGACAATCGGGAAAATCGGTATCGGCCTGTGCGTACCTTCTCTGGTTCGCACTCTTTCATTCGGAAAAAACAGTTGCGATTCTTGCGAATAAAGGGGCAACTGCTCGGGAAATGCTATCTCGTGTTACGCTTATGTTGGAGAACATTCCGTTCTTTTTACAACCGGGTACAAAGGCACTTAACAAAGGATCTTTGGAATTCTCTAATAATAGTCGTGTCATCGCCGCGGCGACTTCTGGTAGCTCTATTCGCGGTTTATCTGTTAGCTTGCTTTACCTGGATGAGTTTGCATTTGTCGAAAGAGCTGCAGAGTTTTATACGTCAACATATCCGGTTATTTCGTCTGGAACAGGTACAAAAATCATTGTAACATCTACTGCTAATGGTATAGGTAATCAGTTCCACAAAATATGGGAAGGGGCAGTACAAAAAGTAAATGAGTTTAATTCATTTCGTGTTGATTGGTGGGATGTACCTGGTCGAGATGAAGACTGGAGAAAACAGACAATATCAAATACAAGTCAACTGCAGTTTGACCAGGAATTTGGTAACACGTTCTTTGGAACAGGTGACACACTAGTAAATGCCGATACCTTACTAAGTCTCAGAGCATTACCGTATATTGAAACGCTTGAGAATGGTGATCTCAAGGTTTATAATAAGCCTGTCAAAAATCATGAATATATCATGACTGTTGACGTTAGTAAAGGAAGAGGGCAGGACTATTCTACTTTTACTTTAATCGATATTAGCGATCGCCCGTTTACACAGGTAGCTGTATATCGGAATAATACTATCTCTCCAATACTCTTCCCTAATATTATATATAAGTATGCAAAGTCCTACAACAATGCTTATGTAGTAATAGAATCAAATGATCAAGGTTCTGTGGTATGTAATGGTTTATATCATGATCTCGAATATGAGAATGTGCATGTTGAATCTGCAGTCAAAGCAAATGCTATTGGTATTGAGATAACAAGAAAGACAAAAAGACTCGGCTGTTCTGCAATTAAAGACATTCTAGAAAATAATAAACTTAAAATTGTTGATGAAGATACTATATTAGAAATTTCTACATTCGAAGCAAGAGGTCAGTCATACGAAGCGTCAGATGGAAATCATGACGATCTTATGATGAATCTTGTCATGTTCGGTTATTTTGTTTCGACTCAGTATTTCTCAGACATGACAGATATTAATTTAAAAGAAATGTTATTTAAAAATAAAATGAAACAGATTGAAGATGATATGGTACCATTCGGATTTATTGACGATGGTCAAGCACATATAGAAGTACTTGAAGGTAGAGAAGGTGATACGTGGCAAATTAAAGACTTCAATCCTGATTTAGAAGGTCTTGAAGGTGTGTTCGACAGAGATTAATAATATTATAAATAATAGCAAATATTGAAAACAACCGTATTATGTTCACATATCATTAAAAAGAAGGAAGAACCAAAATGGCATTAGGTACACCGTCAGCAAGTCCTGCGGTTGTTGTCAAGGAAATAGACCTGACGGGTGGCGTTCCAAACGTCCAGTCTACTACTGGCGCAATTGTAGGTAACTTCCGCTGGGGACCTGTTGCAAAAAGGGTATTAGTAGACAATGAGGCAACTCTTGTCGATACCTTCGCAACACCAGACTCAGCATCAACTGTTGACTTCCATTCAGCTCGATACTTTCTAAGTTACTCAAGTAGCTTACAGGTAGTGAGGGAAGCAACAAGTGCCGCCAAAAATTCTCGTTCACCAATTGGACAACTCGCTGTAGATAGTGATGGCTCACTACCGACCGAGTTTGTCAAGAACGAGGAGGATTTTGACGCACAAAGATCCGCACTGGACTCAGATTCTCATACAATCATAGGAAGATATCCAGGCGTATTAGGAAACTCACTTCAAGTTCAAATTTGTCCATCGGATGCAACAGTGTTTAATAGCTGGGCATATAAAGACGAATTTGATAAAGCACCATCAACATCTGATTATGCATCAGATCGTAACGCACAAGACGATGAAATTCACATCGTCGTCGTTGATCAGGATGGTAAGTTTACCGGAACTAAAGGTACAGTTCTAGAAACATATCCTTTTGTATCAATTGCATCCGATGCAAAAAATCCAGATGGAACTACCAACTATGCGCTGGACATCGTTAACGAACGTTCAGAGCATATTTTCATGGTCGGTTGGGATTCAGATTATAGAGTTGCAGGAGCATCAACAGAAGTAGATAGTGGTGATGATTTCTCAATGGGAACTCCAGCAATCATTAATCATAGCTTACTACAAGGTGCTAACTCTGCAGCTTTAGGTACAGCTCAATTCCTTAACGGCTTTGATCTTTTTGAAGACGAAAATCAGGTAGAAGTTGACTTCTTAATCGCACCTGGCATGACAACAACTACAGATCAAACAACTGTTGTTAATGATCTGGTTGCAACAGCTCAATCACTTCGTAAAGATTGTATCGTAGTTGCATCACCAGCAAGAGATGATGTGGTTAACTTAACAAGTGCAGCAGATATTACAACAAATGTTATAGCTACTGCAAACACGTTTACAAATTCATCGTATCTGGTTATGGACGGCAACTATCTTAAGACGTACGATAAGTACAACGATGGTTTTATTTTTATTCCGGCAGCATCATCAACTGCAGGTATTTGTGCATTCACTGATCTCAATAGGGCTCCATGGTTCTCACCAGCAGGTTCAAGGCGCGGTCAGTATCTCGGAATTACTGGTTTGGCATATACACCAAACAAGTCACAAAGAGATCAATTGTACAAAGCTGATGTAAATCCGATCGCTAACATTCCTGGACAAGGTACGCTTCTATACGGCGATAAGACAATGCTTGGACGTCCGTCTGCATTTGATCGAGTCAATGTACGTCGCCTATTCCTTATCCTTGAAAGAGCAATTGGTAGAGCTGCACAACAAGTGTTATTCGAATTCAATGATGAGTTTACTCGTGCAGAATTCGTTAATATTGTAGAGCCTGTACTTCGTGAAGTACAAGGTAGACGTGGAATCACAGACTTTAGAGTTGTGTGTGATGAAACAAACAACACTCCTGCAATTGTCGATCGCAATGAATTCATCGCAAACATCTTCATCAAGCCAGCACGTTCAATTAACTTCGTCACACTGAATTTTGTGGCAGTTAGAACAGGTGTTGACTTCGAAGAAGTTGTAGGCACAGTGTAAGGAGGTAGGAAATGGCTGTTCTCGGAGTAGACGATTTTAAGTCAAAACTGAGAGGTGGCGGTGCACGTCCCAACCTCTTTAAGGTAACAATTAACTTTCCAGGATTTGCAAATGGTGATGCAGAACTCACATCTTTCTTATGTGAAGCTGCAGCATTACCTGGATCAACATTCGGTATTATTCCAGTCTTCTTCCGTGGAAGAATCTTAAAAATGGCTGGTGACCGTACATTTGCTGAATGGACCACAACCATTATCAACGATACTGACTTCGCAGTCAGAGATCCAATTGAAAGATGGATGAATGGTATTAATGCACACTCAGCAAATACTGGTCTTACAACACCGATTGCTTACGAAGCAGATCTGAAAGTTGATCAACTTGACCGAAATGGTGACATATTGAAGACATACACCTTCCGTGGTGCATATCCTCAAGACCTTTCAGAAATTGCATTGTCGTACGCAGACAATGACAATATTGAAAGATTCACCTGTACTTGGGCATACCAGTACTTTGAGTCAAATACCACAGACTAAATAAATAGTAAGGAGCCGGGTTCTCTCGGCTCCTATCTCTAGTTTAAGGAATTAATATGGCTGAATACGCAGGACAAGATGGCGTTAAATTATTTGGATTTGAAATTAAACGCGCCAAGAAGAAGGAAGAAGAAAAAGCTCCTTCGATAGTTCCGCCGAGAGATGACGAAGGTGGTAGTTATGCAACTGCATCTGGTTCCCACTATGGTCAGTATCTCAATCTTGGTGATGATGACTCAAAAGATAACTATCAACTCATAATGAAGTATCGTGGTAATGCGATGCATCCTGAAGTTGATATGGCTATCGAAGATATCGTGAACGAATCGATTACAGGATCTGAATTAGAGCAAACACTTGACCTTAACATGGAAGATGTTGATGCTCCAGATAGAATTAAAAAAGTAATTAAAGAAGAATTCGATACTATATATGGTATGCTTAACTTTAAAGAGTTAGGTCATGATATTTACAGACGTTGGTATATTGATGGTCGTATGTATCATCATCTTGTAATCAACGAAAAAAATCCGAAAGAAGGTATTGTTGAAGTACGACCTATCGATGCAGCAAAAATGCGCAAGGTTAAGAAAGTAAAGAAAAAGAAAGATCCAATTACTGGTGCAGATATAATTGAAAAAACTGAAGAGTTCTTTATTTACCAAGAAAAACCTGGTTCTTCAACAAACGGTGTAAAGATGACAACTGATTCTGTTAGTTATGTTACATCAGGTCTCTTGTCAGAAGATCGAAGAAAGATTATTTCATTTTTACATAAAGCATTGAAGCCTATTAATCAGCTTCGTATGATGGAAGACGCACTTGTTATCTATCGTTTGGCTCGTGCACCTGAACGTCGTATTTTCTATATTGATGTCGGTAACTTGCCACGTGGTAAGTCAGAACAATATATGAAAGACATTATGGCTAAGTATCGTAACAAACTTGTATACGATGCAAAGACTGGTGAAATACGAGATGATCGTAAACACATGTCAATGCTTGAAGATTTTTGGCTACCACGTCGTGAAGGTGGTAGAGGCACAGAGATTACTACATTACCAGGCGGTGAAAACCTTGGTCAAATAGAAGACATAATCTATTTCCAAAAGAAAGTATATCGTTCTTTAAATGTACCTATTAATAGATTAGAACAAGAATCACAATTCTCTCTTGGTAGATCTACAGAAATAAACAGAGATGAATTAAAGTTCCAGAAGTTTATCGATAGACTTCGTATGCGGTTCGCACATCTCTTCTATGGAATTCTTAAGAAGCAGTTAATTCTTAAGGGAATTTGTACAGAAGAAGATTGGGAATCATGGAAGAATGATATTACGGTTGACTTTGTAAAAGATAATCACTTTACAGAACTGCGTGATATTGAAGTATTACGTGAAAGAATCCAAACACTCGACATGGTACAAAATTATGTAGGTGAATATTACTCTAAAGAATGGGTACAAAAGCATATTCTCATGTTATCTGATGAGGATGTGGATAATATGAAGAAAGAAATAGATGGTGAAACTGAAGAAGAACCTGAAGAGGGACCGGAACAGCAAGCACCAGGACAAAAATTTGAATTGAAACCAGTAGGAGATGACAATGAGTGAAGCAGAAGCACAAGTACCGGCACCTGAACCAGAAGCAAGAGAGCGGCCGGCACCTGAAATTCAAGATATGATTCAGTACGCAATGAATCAAGAGTACAGTCAAGCTAATAACGTATTTGGTGAACTAATGACAGTTAAATTAAATGATGTGCTCGATCAAGAAAAAATCCGTATGGCGGATCAGATCTATAACGGAGTCGAAGATGAAGAAGATGTTGATCCTGACGACGAACAACTCGAACTTGACCTTGAAGCAGAAGGCGAGCTTGAATCCGAAGAACAGGATGATGAGGAAGATGACGAAATCGAAGATCACATCGACGAGGACGATTATGCCGATGACGAAGGACTCGAGTTAGAAGATGATGAAGAAAATGATGAATATTCTTCTAAGTAAAAAGTAACAAAAGTATAAATAACATAGTAAAATGAAAACTTTTACAAAATTAAGAGAACTAACCGGTAGAAAACCAGCTGGCCAACTTGTGGTCAATAAAAAGCTAGGTAGAATACAGGTTATGATCTACAAAGAACGTAACGGTTTTGTCGCTTACATTGATGGTGATAGACTAGATCGTTATAAAACAAAGAATGAAGCTGAAAAAGCTTCAGATGCAATTATTAAGGCGCTGAAGAAATGAAACTTATTTCTGAATATACTGAAAGTAATATTGAAGTTATTGTTGAAGCCGCAAAAGATGGCAAAGGTAAGAAGTATATTATTGAAGGTATATTTGCGCAGGCAAATACAAAGAATCGTAACGGTCGTATATATCCAACTGAGGTTATGGAATCTGCTGTTGGCAAATATGTCGGTGATCAAGTATCAAAAGGCAGAGCAGTTGGTGAATTAAACCATCCTGAAGGACCGACCGTTAACTTAGATAAAGTTTCTCACAAGATCGAAAGCCTTGAAATGAAAGGTAACGATGTTGTGGGTAAGGCGACTATTTTGGAAACTCCTATGGGGCAAATTGTAAAAGGTTTGTTGGATGGAGGAGTCAAACTAGGCGTATCAACTCGTGGAATGGGAAGCCTCGAAAATCGTGGTACCGCTATGGTTGTTAAACCAGACTTTCTACTTAATGCAGTAGATATTGTTCAAGATCCATCTGCACCTAGTGCTTTTGTTAATGGGGTTATGGAAGGTGTTGAATGGATATGGAACAACGGTATGATTGAAGCTCAGGCTATTGAAAAGATTGAGACTGAAATAAAGAAAGCTCCAAGAGCTGATCTCTATGAGACACAGGTTCGTGAGTTCAAAAATTTCCTCTCGTTAGTCAAATCTAAATAAAGGAGTCAATAATGACTGAAGATCAAATCGAAGATCAGGAAGTTGACCTCCATGATGACGACGATATCGTGGAAGCAATGGGTCACGATCCTAAGAATGCTGAAGCACAGTCAGTAGCATCTGTTGATCAAGCTGGCGACGCTACAGGTTCGGCACCCAAACGTAAAATGGCTGGCGGTACCGCTGGCGATAACACCAAACAAGATCCGATGATCAAGACTAAAGCTGGTATGATTACCGCTATGGTTGGAAAAATGCAGAAGATGGATAAGAAATCTCTGCAAGCTATGATGCACTATAATGGTACATCTGAAGACGATCTTGATGGCGAACTGGTTGCTGAAGAGCAAATTGAATATCAGGCAGACTTTAAAGACGACCTCAATGCATTGGTCGCTGAAGAAGCTACATTGTCTGAAGAGTTCAAAGAAAAAGCAGAAGTCATTTTCGAAGCAGCTATTAAATCAAAGCTTAGCGAAGAAATTGACCGTCTCGAAGAGAAGTACAACGAAGAATTGGCTGAAGAAGTTGAATCTACTAAAGCTGAACTCGTTGAAAAAGTCGACAGCTATCTTAACTACGTAGTTGAGAACTGGATGGAAGATAATAAGCTTGCCGTCCAAACTGGCCTTCGTACTGAAATCGCAGAAAAGTTCATGAACAGCTTGAAAGATCTGTTTACTGAGTCTTACATCGAGGTTCCAGAATCAAAGGTTGACCTAGTTGACGAAATGGCTGCTGAAATTGCTGAGCTTGAAGAAGCACACAATACTGCAGTAGCTAATTCACTTGAAATGCAAGAGAAAGTAGAAGTTCTATCACGCGATAAGATTATTCGTGAAGCTTCAGCTGATCTAGCAGAAACTCAGGTGGAAAAACTCAAAGATTTGGTTGAAGATGTAGAATTCGAAGACGATGAGACTTTCGCTAAGAAGGTAGCTACAGTCAAAGAATCATACTTTACCAAAAAAGTTACCGAGTCCGCTGATATTGAAGAAGAAGATGATGGTGATGCACCTGTAGTCTCTTCAGATACAATGGCTCAGTATCTCTCCGCAATCCAAAAAACTAATAAAAATTAATTGGGAGTCCAATAAAAATGCAACAGCAAGTATCATACGATAAGCTGATCGAGAAATGGGCACCGGTACTGAACGAAGAGTCAGCGGGCACCATTCAAGATCATCACAGGAAAGCAGTCACTGCTGCTATTCTGGAAAACCAAGAACAGGCAATGCGAGAAGAGCAAGGTATGCTCGCAGAAGCTGTTCCAACAAACAGCACAGCTAATGTAGCTAACTGGAATCCAGTTTTGATTGCATTGGTACGTCGCGCTATGCCAAATCTAATGGCATACGATATGTGTGGTGTTCAGCCAATGTCTGGACCAACAGGCTTGATCTTCGCAATGAAGTCAACCTTCCAAAAGTCAAAAGCTGGTGTAGCAGTCGGCGACGAAGCTCTCTTTAGCGAAGCTCCAGTCGGTTTCTCAGGCGATTCAGCAACAACTGGTAACGGCACAAGCCCATCAGGATTGTCTGGATTTACAGACACAGACGGTGACTCAACAATCGCCGACTCTGCTGAAGTTCCTTACGCAGGTGATCCATATACAACAGCAGAAGCTGAAGCTCTTGGCGATGCCACTGAGTCTTTTGCAGAAATGGGATTCACCATCGAGAAAGCAACAGTCACAGCGAAAAGCCGTGCACTGAAAGCTGAATACTCACTCGAACTCGCTCAAGATCTAAAAGCAATCCACGGCTTGGATGCTGAAACAGAACTGGCAAACATTCTCTCAACTGAGATCATGGCTGAAATCAACCGTGAAGTTGTCCGTACTGTTAACGGCCAAGCAAAGATTGGTGCTTTGACTTCAAACACAGCAATCAATGGTATCTTTAACTTAACATCAGATTCCGATGGTCGTTGGTCAGTTGAGAAGTTCAAGGGTCTGATTGTACAGCTTGAGCGTGAATCAAACGTAATCGCTAAAGAAACACGTCGTGGTAAAGGTAACTTCATGATCTGTTCTTCTGACGTAGCTTCTGCTTTGTCAGCATCAGGCATGCTTGATTACTCTCCTGCAATGTCAACAACATTAAATGTTGACGATACCGGTAATACCTTCGCTGGTGTACTCAACGGTCGTATGCGTGTCTACATTGACCCGTATGCAGTCGCAGACTATGTCAACGTCGGTTATAAGGGTACTAACCCATATGACGCCGGTCTCTTCTATTGCCCATACGTTCCACTCACAATGGTACGTGCGGTCGGTGAGGACACCTTCCAGCCGAAAATTGGATTTAAGACTCGTTACGGTATGGTTTCAAACCCATTCGTCGGAGCTTCTCCATCAAGCGGTCTGGCAGCTAGCCGCACAAACCAATACTACCGTATCTTCCGCGTGGACAATATCCTCGCTTAAGGTCAATAATAAAATAAAATATAAACTGAGGCAGCTTCGGCTGCCTCTTTTTTAAGCTTAAAAAACGTATAAATAGTACATGGCAAATCTAACACAGAATTTTAACTACTTACAACCTACAAGTTTTAAGTTAGTTATTGATAGAAGAAACTATCCTAACTTAGAATTTTTCTGTCAAAGTGTAACACATCCTGGTATGATACTAAATCCGGTTGAGTTGGGAATACCTCGACTCGCTGGGTTACCGATTCCTGGTGAATCGCTTACTTTCAATGAGTTGTCAACAAATATTATATTAGACGAAAACTTAGAAGGTTATTCGGAAATGTATAACTGGATATTAAGGCTTATAAATAACAATATGTCGAAGGCAACACCTTCCAGCAATACAAGTGCACCTTCATATGCGGATATAACATTGTCAATTCTTTCTAGTCATAATAACCTTACAAAGCAAGTAAGATATTTAGATTGTATTCCAACATCTCTTGGCGATATACAATTCGAATCCACTGATGGCGGTCAGACTTTTATTACATTCGCAGCATCGTTTAGATTTAATTACTTTAAGTTGGTATAAATGGCAGAATCAAAAGCAAGATTTATTGCAGCTAATTTTAACGCTAATGGCCGGCCAAGAAATGTTACTGGAGCTACAGGCAGTGGTGGTGGCGGAGGAGTTGATTCTGCCAGTACGTTATCATTAGTCGGTTTTGAAAAAGATGTTTTTAGAGTAAACAACGATAACGTTTCTTCTAATCACACAATTGATTCAGCAGATCGTGCAATGTCTGCTGGTCCAGTTTCTATTGATAGTGGCGTTACAATAACAGTGAATGGATATTGGAGTGTAGTATGAGTCAACTTAATATAAATACCATTCAGAATATATCAGGCGGTCCAGTTACACTGACTAAGCAGGCAGGAATTAAGGCTTTTTCAGAACAAGACAATGACGGTCCAAATCCGCCTAATAAATCTTTGAACCACAGCTCAATCACAGACAGTTCGGCTGGTCATAAAATCCATAATTTTACAAACGCATTTTCTGATATAGTTTATTTGTGTCTGCAAGGCGCTTGTGGAAACAGGGGTTCTACGACTGGTACTGTACGAGCGGTGATGCCAGATGCCGCCTATACCACAACTGCTGCTGATATGAGATATGCTTATGCAACTTCAACTGCTGTGGATGACGCGCAAGCAGGTATAGCAATTTTGGGAGATCTCGCGTGACTGGTGTTGTAAGAGTAAATAAACTTGAAGGCAGATCTACTGCAGGTTCTGTAGTTGTAACTGGTGAAGGTAACAGTACTACAACTAATCTTCAACAAGGCTTAGCGAAACAATGGACTAATAACACTATCGATAGTAATACACACACCTTACAGGATAGTTTTAACACATCTTCATTAACCGACGACGGAGCAGGTAGAACCGACATGGTCTTTACAAATAATATGAATGCTGTAAGATATTCAATAACTGCATCATGTTCTTTGAATGGAGATGCTTTTTTTGCACATCTTGGAAACAATTCTTTGCAAGCCACAAATCATTATAGAATTAACACAACAAGTGATGCCGGATCTATTGCAGACTACGACCTCATGTGTTCTACTGTACATGGAGATTTAGCATAATGGCTAGCATAGTTAAAGTAGAAACACTACAAGATACTGCCGGAAATAATGCAATCGCTATGCAGTATGTATCGAAAGGTACCGTCAAGGCATACATTGATATAGCAGATGGACAAGCATCAATTAATAAAAGTTTTAATGTCAGTACGTTAACAGATACTGGTGCTGGTGACGGAGCTGTTAATTTTACTAACAACTTTGATGGAACATCTTATGCTATTGCGAGTGCGTGCAATGATCATGCTTCAACTACATCTGTTATGTATCAACATGATGTGTCACATGGAACGCAAGCAGCAAGTAACTATCATTTCGAAACAGTATGGTGGAATGCATCTAATCATAGAACTAATGGCGATATAAGAAGTCGTGCTATATTAGTAGGAGACCTCGCATGACCGCAGCAAGAATACAAAGTTTAGGTGGTCAATTATTATATCCAGAGTTACCTATATTTCATGTTGATGCGGTCGGTACGGCGGGTACAAATTTAGCACTTACTAGCAGCTTTGCTGAATTAACTGTTTTCACAAATGAACGAGTAAATAGAGGAAACCACTTCAACACTAGTACAGGAAGATTTACTGCGCCAGTTGCCGGAGTATATGAGTTTGAAAATTACATGATTAGCGGCAATGCAAATGATGTATTTAGATTTCAAATATATGTAAATGGTGCATCAGCTGGAAAAGAGCTAAGACTTGATACTGGAGATACTACGAATGCTGATTATCTAAATGGCAGTATGAAGATATATCAAACCTTAGCAAAGGGAGATTATGTATCAGTTTACGGTAGGGCTGATGGTGGAAGTAATGCATTTATTGATGCGGGATCTTATTCTTTTTTTAATGGAAGGTTAATAGGATAATGGCAAACGGTAAAATAGTAGCAGATGAGATTCAGCACAGTTCACAAGGAACCGTCAATACACAGTTTGTCGTAAATGGTAGTGCGAAGGTACATATAAGAGCAAACTTAACGACACCAGCTATAACTGGTAGTTTTGGAGTAAGTTCTCTTGTTGATAATTATACAGGATCGGGTAAACCACAATTTACAACTAATTTTGCAGCGGCAGATTATACTGTTGTTATTTCTGTCGGCAAATCTGGTGATGTTTTATTTGCTGAATTACAAGCAGATAGCACAGCGACTACTAGCGAACATCGTATCATGGGAAGAAATGGCTCTGAGGGCGGCGATGCTGATTGGGATATTGGCACCTCTATTTGTATGGGAGACTTAGCATAATGAAAATACCTGAATTTAAGAATACACATTTATTTGACAGACT
>Ga0181414_1000033_pt1 | contig 34815 bp, 31 predicted proteins | sample 37SPOviralmetaG_FD_130139 | JGI IMG/M metagenome (GOLD analysis project Ga0181414, IMG submission 130139) | Marine viral communities from the oligotrophic San Pedro Time Series (SPOT) site, San Pedro Channel, CA, USA - 37 SPOT_SRF_2012-11-28 | ecosystem: Environmental > Aquatic > Marine > Strait... | reverse complement strand
TCAAAGTATTGAGTTGGTATAGCAGTTGAGAAGTATAGGTAATCAGTATCTAGGAAGTACATACGGGATATTCCGTCTTTTTGTATGTCCTTAGATGGGATAATTGGTACACCATTGTAGGTTGCTACGATGAAACCGGCTTCAATACCCGGTACACCCTTAACACCGTTGTAGGTTGGTGTAACTCTCTTCTCTTCCATGAACCTTTGTTGGCTTTGTAGTAGTTGTTGTAATCTCATTAGAGTGTCATATCCAGTTAGGATAACCTTTGGATTTCCACCACGAACCCAAATCTGTTGGAATAGGGTGTCCAAATGGTCTAGTGAAAGAGTTCTACGGCTACCTGCGGCTCGGTCTGCGCCACAGTTTACTTCTGCGTTTGACCATGCGTTAGCACTTCGGTCAATGCTGTAAATATCAAGGTCATTTGCGCCACAGTGGTCTGTACCTGCTGATGCACCAGTTTCCATAGATGTTAGTCCACCGCTTGCGCCACCATCGTTACCAGTGATTCTGTCAAGTGACTCGAAATCGTTACCTGCAACTGTTTCAGCGTCTTCTGTCAACATCTTGTTGATGTGTTCTGCGTGGTGCTTACCCATTTCTTCCTTTAGTACTGAGCGAATGTCGCCTAGTCCGTCATCTTTGTCAGCCAAGAACATAGCAGTTTCACTCATATCGAATGTGTGAACAACTGTCTTAGGTTTTGCCGCAATATGTTGGAACACAGGTTTTGTTGTGTCCGGTAGAGTAGCGTTTTCTGCAACTCCGCCACCAACACTGAATGATGGTCTGTCAGTAATAACTCTCCAACCGCTTCTTTCCCACGGCCTCTTAGGTAGTACTGAAAATGCATTGAATTCTTGGTTCAATTGTGACCAAACTTTTCTGCCGTAAATTGCTTGGTAAGTACCTGCTGTAGTACTTAGCATTGGGGCATCTGCTTTCAATAACTCACTACCGGAGTAGGAGTAGCCCATAGCGTTTCCTGCACCGTAAAAGTATCTTTCCATATCTGTTATGTTTCTTATGTAATCTCTTGCCATATTATTCATCTCCTTTTTTTAATTTATTATCCTCAAGCACTCCTGTATACACTGTTTGCTAGTGTATGTACCTCATCCCAAGACATGTTGTTTAGGTCTTGAGTAGACGGGATTGTTACATTGTTAGAACTTACAGATTTTGCAATTGTTGTTCCTTCTGTGGTTAGGTTATCAATTCTTTCGGATAGTCCTTCAAGAGCCTTCATAACTTCACTAATTGGTTCACGAGCATCAAATTGAGCCTTTTCTGCTTGAGATTTTGCTACTGCTTGTTCTTCATTAAAGCGAGATGCGAAGTGTCCTTCTAGGTTGCCACGGAATTGTTGTTCCATAGCCGCCGCTTTGTAAACTTCATAAGCCGCTTCAATATCACTTGCTGAAACTTCATTAGGATTAATGTAGGATTTTGCAAGGTCAGCCGGTCCCATAGCACCTGCCGGTTGTTTTCCACCGCTTTGAGTTATTGCACTGATAGCACCAGTTGATGGGCTACCTGCTGTTTGTCCTCGGCCTCTAACTTGTCCACCGAAGTAATCTGCACCGTCTACTGTATCCGGGTTATCGAATCCACCAAGTTGTGCTTTTTCCATTTGGTCAAAGTGAAGTCTTGCTTCTAGGGTGTTTACACCTGCGGATTTAAGAGTGTCTTCCATCCAATTTAGATATTCAGCACTGATAACATCACTGTATTCATCACCTTTCATGTAATTCATTTTGTCATCTTTGTCTTCTTTCTTATCCTTCATTTCTTTCTTTTCTTCTTCGGCCTTCATCTTATCATCCTTCATTTCTTTCTTGTCGTCGGAATCATCTTTCTTACCCTTGATATGCTCTCGGAGTTGAGGTGGAATTTCACCTTTCTCCATAGCGTCAAGTCTTGCTTCTAGCCTGTTCATTACTGCGTTTAGGTCATTGTCTATATCTGTCATTTTACTCACATCTTCTTTTAAAATTCTAAATTGCGCTTCCGGGTTAATTCCTTTTTCGCAAATTGTAATTTCGTGGAGTTCCATTTTACTAATTTCTTGGTATTCTCCATGTTCTCCATCAGCCTTTCTAACACGCTTGAAAGCCTGTCCACCAATGGAAAATCCTTGCAAGTTACCCTTGCGTATTTCTGCGGCTACTTCACGAGCCTTTTCTATGTCGTTTCGTAGTTTACATACTACAAACATTCCTGTGTCGTCTACTTCGGACTTCCACATTCTCCCGTTGGAGTCAACATAACTGTCTATAACTTCTCCAACTTGTATATTAGAATGAGCCAATTGTACATTTCGGTACTTGTCACTCTTCATAAAACCATCAAATGCATTCTTTAATGCACCACGAGTAATTAAATCTCCTTGCTTATCAACAAGTTCTACAGATGCGTATCCCGCTACAATCAAATCGCTACCACTCTTTAGGACAGATAGCCCTGTGGATGGTCGCTGTAAGGTTAGCATCATTTTACACAACTTACTGTCATCCTACTTATAGTAAACTGATACTTTATGTGTTAAAGAAATCAACCTACTTTATTAAAATCGGACAACTGCGAAGTATTTTGTTTAACATCTATGTGTTTAATGGGTTTTTTTCCTTTATGATTACTTTTAGGCTCAATTTCTTTTTCGTCACTACGCTTTCTACCATCATAATCCGGCATAGTTTCTTCGTTAGCCAAACGAGTCGGACCACTTGGTGATTCTATAGGTGTAGCCATATCTATACCAAGCCCTTTTGGTCCTGTCCATGTCATTTTTTCTTTAGAAAGTTGGTCTAAAGCACGAGATATTATTTCTAATGCTTTCTTAGTAGTTGGTTTGAGTAACCGGTTATCATCATCTGCATCTAAAATACCTGCTGATTGTTTATCTTGGCGTTTACGACTTGGGGGTTTTTCATCTAACACATCTCTTTTTACTAAATGACCATTAAACATAAGTGGTGCTACGGCACCCCAATATGGGTACATACTTTCTGCTAATGTAATAGGATAATTTGACTTTAGCATACCACTCAATGCAGTAGAAGGACTTTCCAAATACCATAGGTTACCGTATTCCACAACATCATATTCTACAGTATCTATATCTTTTAGTATAACTTTTAATTTATTATTATCATACTCTATATCGTGTGGAACTAAAATAGGACTCAAAGATTTAGTAAGTATATCTAAAGATTCAGCACTAGCCGCACCTTCACCATCACCTTTACCAGTTATTTGCTTCATCTGTACATTGAAGACATTTCTTCCACCACGAGTTTTTTTAGTTACTCCTGTAATAGATACTCTAACTACATCTCCCACTTTGTATGAATCTGTTTGATTATGTATTGTTCCTATGTCCATGTACTCTTGTCCATTTACTTCTACTGCTCTATTACCTAGTTTTGAACCGTCTAATATTGGTCCTGCACCTAATCTATAAGTATGTGAATTATTACCTTTAACATCTAAAACTATGAAGTTGTAGTCTTTAGTATTCCTAAGTAGCATCCATTTCGGGTGTCGTCTTTCACCTTTCATGTATGTAGATTTACCATCTCTTAGTAAAATTATTTCATGTTCCTCTTGTAAATTAGAAACTGTTTCATCTAAACCTTCTTCGTCTGTCATTTTAGTATCATGTGGACCCGGAATAATTATATTTTCATGACTATCAAATTGACTTCTCAATAATTTCATTCTTTCAAACATGGTCATATCACTTACATTGTTAGCATCATAATTTAGAATATCTATTATGTTTAATTCTTCTTCACCTAAAATACCATCTATAACATAATCTCTTTTATTTAACTTTGAAAGATTTTCTTTAAATGATTTTTTCAATCCTACTTTTTTACCATTTTCATCGTATGTAGTAATTACTTCATCTTCACTTACTATGATAACTCTTTTTCCATCATACCATTTACTTACAACCCAAGAACCACTAAAACCTCTTAGATGATGTAAATCACTTAACTCAAAAATACGATGCATTGGTCTAATGGGGGGTGACCATTTAACATCGTCACTCTTCATCAATAATACATCGGGATTTAGTAGAGATGAGATATATGTAGAAACTTCACTCATAGCGATTGTTGAAGGGTCATCCGATGGAGATAAGTAAGTATCCATATTTACTCCTTGATGTGCTGAAAGAGTATTTTGTGGTGGTGGTAAATTTGGTAGTACTTGTTGTATAGTTTCTTCTCCAAACAATGTATTCAACGCTTCTTCACTTACTCTTGGATAAAAACCCGGCTGAGTATACTCTCCAACTATCGGTTCACCCTGTGTATTAGTTTCAATACCAAAAGATGGTTCTGCTACAAACCCTTCATGAATATCCCCTACACCAAATATATTATACATAGATGCATTAGTAGGATTTACTTTACCTATTTTAGAATGTGTACCTAAACCTGCTCTAGCAACTGTTTCGGTTGTAGGTGCTTCAAATGCACTGTCTAACACATCACCTCTATCATCCATCAATTTTCTTTCATCTAACACAATTAAAGAGTCCAAGTTATTCCTAGTAGTAGCGGTAATTTTCTTAACTCCTTTACCCATGTCTTTTGCACCATGAGCATCAAAATCTCTAGCATGGAAAAACTCTAATCCACTATTTTGCATTGATTGACCAAAATGTTGTGTACTAAGAACATGGTTTAACGATTGAGATAAAGAGTGTATTGGATTTGCTTTCCAATTTTCATTTTCTTTTCTTGCTCTTTTTTGTGCAATACCTATTGCGTTATGTAAATTTGAATTATGTAAATCATGATGAAATTTATCATTACTGTTTAATTCATCATATTTAGTACCCATGATTTCATCATTAGAAGTATGTAAATGAGATATATCGGTATTTCCTATTTTTGATAAAGCACCACTTGTAAGTAAATTTCCTACTGTAGAAACGAATAAAGGTTGTTGCCTCATAGAAGATTCGTTAATAATATTAGCGATATGCTCTTTCATGGATGGAGTTTTTTCTAAATTTAATTTATTAATTACTTCATCAATAGACATATTACCATCTATTTCTGCACCATTATTTAACAAGTAATTAGCAATAGACTTATGTTCGTTTACTTTTTTAGGTTTTTGATTAACTACATTGTAATCTATTCCATAAGTTACAGGTGACAAGTCATGATTGTCGGTTGCTAAAATATGCTTTTGGGTATCAGCCAATAACTTTTGTACATTATGTATAAACTGCACAGGGTTACTAGGGTCGAAAGCATCGGGTTGTTGTTCAATAACTAATGGTATCATTACATTTTTAGCATAATCTACTATTGTATCATGATGGGATTGTAACATATCTAAATATTGTTTAGCATTAATTTTCCAATGAGAACTAGGTTTGTCTTTTTGTTTTGTTGATTGTTGAACTCTATTTAATTGAGTTACAGCATCTTGTAAATCTTCTCTTAAACCCATCACTTGTTCTTGTGACAAATCGGGATTCATCATCATTTCATTTATTGAGTCAATGGTTTCTCTAATCCTATTTTCTTTTTCAGTAGAAATAGAACTACCACCAAATCTTAGAATAGATTGTATAACTTCACTAGGATTTGTTTTAGGTTTATAACTTCTACTTTTCTTATTATCTAATTTTCTTTGATGGAATTTAGATGTTATACTTTGTAATCCACTATTAGCATCATTTAAATTTATTTTATCATTAACATTAAAATCAAAATTATCCATATAATAATCATGTAATTGTTTATAGTTTTCATTATTTTTATCAACAGATAAACTTTCCATGAAGTCGTTAATCTTTCTACCATCTGTTGTGTTGAGTATCTTACTAATGGAATTTACTAATCTAACTATTGGAAAGTCACCTGTTTCTATAATATCTTTAACACTACTATAAGTGTTAGATTTTGAATCCCACCCTACATAATCTTTGAATTCTTGAAGGTCAAGACCTGCTGATAGTGTTAAATCTCCTGTTAAAAAATCTTTAAGTTGTCCTATGGCTTTTTTTGGTGGAGTAAATGGATGGCCTACTCTATTCAAAAATGTATTATGTAATTGTGCTTTAACCGCTCTTTCATGTAATCTACTATCACTAGGACTACTACCATACATAGATTCCGGTCTTTGAGCAAATGTAGGATTGCTTGATGTGTGTGGTGATAAGTGTTGATTGAATGAATCTAATTGTCGTTTAAATGCAGGAGATGCTGTTCTCATGGCATATTCATACATAGGATTAATTGCAGATTTATGTTCAGTATAGTTATTTTTTTCACTCAAACTACTTTTTTTACTTGTTCCGAATGGTGAGAATATGTTTTGTAAAGGCATTTTTTCGTGGGTAAAAGAAAAATTCATTTTGTTAGTATCAAAACTACCTATTTCTTGTGAAAAGAGTGGACTAAAGTGCATTCCTAAAATAGTGTTTTCTTGGTTTGGCATCCAAAATTGGTTATTAGTAGGGTCTGTTTGGAACATGATAGAGTCATCTTTGTTATGCGACATAGAGTGCAAAAAGTCAATCCATGTAGCAGGTGATACATTCATTCCGGGCATATTATTGTATAATGAAGAGTAAAATTTACCCGGACCGTATGTATATCCATCCGGGTCTGTTTCCCAAAACTCTTGTTTTTCTTCATCGGGATGAGGACCATGTGGAGATTTTAAAAATGCTAAATCGTTTACCATTTCTTTTGCTAACTGTTGAACTGTTCCGTTGCGTTGTGCGTATTCTTGTGTTTTTTCTAGCGTTGGTAAATCAATAATTGGTCCATCCATTTTACCATGTATAGGATGATTCTCAATTAATTGTTTAGTATTAGGGTCAAATCCTGCTAAGAAAAGTAAATCTTCCATAGAGAGTCTTTTGTGTTTAGATGCTCTTTGTAGGTCTTGATAAGTATATTTATCTTTAGGTTTTGTTTTATGGATTCCAAGTGATGGTAAAACCTGTAATGGTTTTTTATCATCAACAGCGTATTTTTCATTAATTTCACTTAATATATAGTCAGCAATAGGGTAATCTAACAAATCATTTTGATTATGAACTGATTCACCTAAAGCACTACGGATAAATCTATTTTCACCTTGTGAGTAATCATCTTCATTAGACTGATTTCGATAATGAGCGTTACGACCAAAATTTTGATTTGACCTAAGCATAAAATTCATTTCGGGTGTTCTTCTAAGTAAATTATTTACTGCTAGTCTAGCAGTAGGTATTTTCTCACCGTTGGGTAATGTAAGTGTTGATTTATTATCTATACCTTCGTGTAACTGTTCTTCAACAGAATCTCTTTCTTCCGGTGTAAACCATTCGAGTCCATACATAAAACCATCTAAACCTAACTCTCCTTCTTCACTTGTCCACTCTTTGACTTTATCATCAAAGTGGCTATGGCGTAACTCACTTTCTAATTCTTTACCTTTCAATCCTTTACTTTGGAGTTCTGTTTCTAAATCAGCATTTCCCTTCTTCCATCTTCTATAGTCCCTTTCATATAAATGATGTTGATGTTGTGCTACAGTTCCCGGTGTATTAATATCCCCAAGTATAGGTATAGTAGTTGAACCGCTTTTGAAACCAGTAACTAAAGGACTATTTTTTTCCGTCATAATCTTATACCACTTTTTCTCCATCTCCATTTCTTGAGTACTTGCACCGCCTAGTGCAAACGACCTAAGTACCTCTAACATATTGGGTAAACCTGTTGCGTGATTTATTTGTCTTAATGGATGGTTCATTTCGTGATATGGAAAATGAGAATCAGTGTAAGATGACTTAGCATCTGCCCTATAAGTTGGAAATATTGAGTGACCTCTACCCTCTCTACGAATCATACCGTCAGCCCAAACATGATTTGTTGGTTCACCAAAAGTAGGTTTAGATGCTAATAAATATCCTGCACCTTCTTTTTTATCAAATTTAATTATTGTTTCAGCAGTATCTTTAAGATTTAAAGAAAATAAATCTTTAGGGGCTTTTTCTAAAGACTCCCACGCCATGATATATTCTGCGGCAGTTCGAGATAAATCTAAACCATCGTAAAGTGAAATAACAAAATCATTTTTACGAATGTAGAAATCTTGTAGCATTTTTTCACCGCCTATGATAGCGGTTCAAATAAAGGACATGCGTGTATATCCATACCTTGATGTAATTTACAACCCGAAGTATTTGTGCCACCACATTTTCTACATACTATTGGTATTCCCGCTTCTCCCGCTTCTCTAAGTTTAGAGTTGATATTTGCTTTTCTAACCGCTATTGGTTTCACAAAATCACCTCAATTAAAACTTTCTTCTCTAACGACTCCGGTATCGGAGTGCGGGTTTTGTCTTGATGATAGTCTTTCCATATTCACTTTAGAGTCATGTTTCTTTCTCTTTGGTTTAGCATCTTCGGTTTCTATGGTTTTACCATTAGTGGTAAAGTAACCGCTTTTTGTTTGACCACCGGATTCTGCTACAAAGTGAGGATTAACATCAGTAATTTTTTCTGCTGGAAATCCCGGTTGTGCCTTAGCCATCTTGTCGCATCCCATCTTCATGCAACTACCTTTTTCCATTTTAGAACCACACTTAGGACAATCTTTACATTCACATGGTTTTTTACCACAACCACAATCTGCTTTTTGAGCCATACCTGCATCGTCACCGGTACCCGGAAGAGGCATCTCACCAGTTTCACGCATGCCCTCACGAGGTGTTCTCATCCTTTGCATTTTACCTCTTTTTGAAGTTCTAGGTGTACCTGCTGAAAGTGGTAGAGTCATCTCTTTCTCTATTCTATTTAGTCTGTCGTTCATTTGTTTTGCTTTTTCAAGCATAACTGTGGTTTCGTAACTCATTTCTTCATATCTTGGCTTCATTGAATCATCTCTTTTTCTTTAGATTTATTTGCTAACTCATGAATTTCATCCCAATCCATATTATGGAATTCTTCATTAGTTTGTGGAATAAATGAGTTTTCTCCTTTTAGAATACTATTATCGTTAAGGTCATTTCTAAATGGGTCATTTTGTACATCCTCGGTAAAAGGTGTGGTAGTTTTTACCATACCCATTTTTCTTAGTAATGTTTGAGGATTATTAAGTAAATTCTTCAAACGCTGATTTTCTTGCTTTAGTAATTCTATACTATTATCCATAACTTCCATTTTAGTAATCAAAGCGTTTACTAAACGCTCGGAGTTATCTTCTGTCATTTTAAGACCTCAATTAGTATAGCGGCCAAATGTACCAGTGGTAGGGGTAAAATTAGACTTTCTAATTCCTGTAGTAATGGAACCGGGGAGTCTTTTCCCTTCGATGGAACCTACTCTACCTCTTCCTTCTGTAAACTTTAATACAGGCACTCCACCTGCATAAATATCGTTTACACCCTTAGCAGATTCGGATTTTGCAATAACTGTATTTAGGTCATCTGCAAGGAAGTCTGCTAACTTTTGTACTTCTGTTAGGTGTTGTTTTGCTACTTCCGCATTGTCACTCTCAAGAGCAGTTAAAAATCCCTTTTGGGCTTGTTCAAGTTTTCTTGCCATTGGGTGCATCTTCTTTAATTCCATCTTCTTCCCTACCTATCTCACATACTACTATGTTAAAAGCGTTTCTTATGCCCCTCTAAATCTTCGTGCATTTTGCATAGTGTTTACATTCTGTTGTCCAAGGGATGGTGGTGGCCCTCTTTGTTGTACACTAGTTACAGGTGCGCCACTACCCGGTGAGGTTCTTCTTTCGGGTGCGGCAGGACCACGGTTGCGTATTCCTACACCTTGACCGCCGGGTTGTGGAGGCGGCATTGGCATATTACCTTGTGGCATACCCGGAGGCATTCCTCGCATCATTGGTGCGCCACCCGGAGGCATTCCACCCATCATACCCGGAGGCATTCCACCCATCATACCCGGAGGCATTCTTCCTCCACCCGGAGGCATCATTGGTGGTGCGCCACCCGGAGATGGTGCGCCTTGTTGTTGTTCTTCGGGTTTAGGTTTACGATAAACAAATTTAATATCATTACTAGTATCACCATTAACTAATTCCGGTACAAATCCTAGTTGAGCCATTCTTTGCGCTACATTCAACTCTTGCTCATCTCGGCGTAGTCTTGTAATTTCGTCTTCTTCTTCATTTGGATAAAGAGTTAATTTCCAATCAAACACTCCCATTTGCTTTAGAATCTTAGGGAATAATACATCAGTATAGATTTTTTGTCCAAACTCTACTGCTCGATTGGTAACAAGAATCTGTAGACCTTCATTGTTAAGACCACCGGACTTACCATTGTCTACCATAAAAATACTTGATACACCAAAATATGCGGCTATTCTATTTCTTATTTCATCACGAACAGCAATATATTGCATTTCTTCAAGCGTATCCATAAACTTGACCCAATTTACACCACCTCTACCTGTGCTAGATTCTATACCAACTTTAGGTACATAATGTGGGTCCCTTTCCATTTTTTCATCTACAGATTTCCAAAACGATTTCATTGACTCAAGATTATCAGTAGTAACAGAAATAATACCTTTTGGCATTCTACGCTTTTGGTATGCAGTATACATGTAGTTATCCATCGCTGTTAGAGTCATGGCTTGCCGCCACATTGTGTTTACCGGTGAACGGCCATATAATTTAGATGGGTTATATTTACTTAAATGTAAAACTTCACCTTCAACAAAGTATTGTGTTTTACCACTACCTGCCATATTAACATAATGTACATCGTGTAAATCGCTACCACATATCTCGCACTTGTCATCCTCGGCATGTGTCTTAACTTGGTCACGGTGGATTAAGCAGGTTTTGTAACGACCACCTCTAACCCCTCTTTTATCTGCAACTATTCGCATAAAGATTGGGTCACCTCTAATCATTTCTTTTACACGGTAAAATGATACTTCTTTAGTTTCGGGGTCAATATAATACTCTTTTACAAATATTAAGAATGCATCATCTACAATATTTAAATCGTTTTCTAACTCATGTAAAATATGTAAAAATTGTTGTTCCATACTGTTTTCTTGTTTAAGTAACCATTTGGCATAAACCAATTCTTCTGTTTCCGGTCCTCTAACTTCACCACCACATGTTTCACAAGTTTCTACATCATGACTGAACTCTTCATCACATTGAGTACATTTCTTATGAAATCGCTTTTCCCAATAATATCCTCTTCTAAACATCTCTTGTCTAAGTTTAGAAAGAACTGTTCTAAGAATTAAACATTCTGTACTCACAGCATATAGAGCAGGTATTGTAATTCCTTGTGCCATTACAGGCTCTTGAATACCACTTGTCCAAAGCGGCATAGTAGGTGTAGGAGATGACTTACGCTTGAATGGTTTACTTAATGTCGAAAGAAACCGACTTATTCTACTATCATCATCCGCCATTACAAACTCTCCGCATAACTACCTATTGTATCTACATCCAAGTTCCATTTACTCAAGAAACTATCGGCTTTTTTCTTATCGTCTTTCCAATTGTTATATGTAACTAAACGATATAATTCATTCTTTCTCATTTTGTCTTTTTCATCTACAAAGGATAAAACAGCCTTTGCTTGCAACGATTTCATTTTTAAATGAGGTAAAATACCTTTTAACAATTGTCTTAAATCATCTTTTGATGAGAATATAAGCCGGTGTTGACTTCTTACACTCTTTTTATGAATTCTTTGATTTAATACTAAACGACCACATCCTATCGCTTTATGTAATTCTTCACATTGTAAACGACCTCTATCACCAGTAGCGATAAAAGTGGCTCTTGGTTCACCTCTTTCAGTGATAAATATACTTCCGTCAGCATCAAGAAAACCTGCCGCATAAGCCCATATATCTTTTATGATTAAACCATGAGTATCTAATTTAACAAAATCACCTCTACTGCTACTTTTGTAAATATCTACTTCTTCACCATACATTTTGAGTAACATTCCTACTTTTGTTGGAGTAACAGATTTAGAGATAATACCAACACCTCTACGAACTAACTCTCGACTACTAAGTGGACCGGATTTTGTCAACTCTTCCGAAATAAAATTAAGAGTTTGCTTATCGGTTTTTGTAAGTGAATCTATTTGATGTAATGTGTTAGACCACATCTTGCGAGCATCTTTTTTTAGTTGTAAAGCGTTAGCCCATTCTTTTTGTTCATCCATACCCCAATCAATATTATCATTTAGAATATTTAGAACAGTCATAGATTTAAGATATAATTGACACGCTTTTTGTAAAGATAGTGAGCGTGTTTCACCAAATTTGCGTAAAGCCTTAAGATTTCTATCATTGAGTCCTATGTTTTTTATTACATCTTCTAAACCTTCACTCCATGAAAGATTACCTATAGTGGCTTCTATTTCCATAGATTTTATTGTACGAACATCATCAATTATAGAATCAATACTTTCACGATTATTTTTATCTAATCTACGCATTTTTCTACACATACGAATTATAGAATTAGCATCTTTGCCGTATGTACTTTCTAACCATCCATCACCATTAGGTGCAAAACTATAAGACTTAATATTATCATTAGAAAATAAACTCGAAGTTTTTTGTATAGGTGCTTTATTAATTATAAAATTAGGATGTTGAGATAAATTTGATATAACACTTTTAGTTAAATCATCAGCAGGGTATACGCTTAAATCATACTCGTCACCGAGTAAAGCACTACCCCACATATTGACCACCTAATTGTCCTATCTATTTAATGTATTCCAAGCGTCATTGAATGCTTTTTTCTTATCATCAGCATCCATAGTCTTAGTAGGTGCTTTTGGAGGTTTACCCCCAACTGCAATTACTACTACCATGCCTTTCTTTTTCTTTTTATCATCATCTTTCATTTTCTTCATCTCCTTTGTTTTCTTTTTCTGTTGCTCTATGAATCTACGATATATACCTGCTTCTTGCTTTTTACCCATTTCTCTTGCTCTTTGTTCCATGGCTATAGCCGCTTGAGTTTTATGAGCATGAGTTCTACTACTGTTTTTGATTTTACTAACTGACTGTTTTGCTTTTTGTGGATTTTTAAATCCTAAATTATGTATAGTTCCTTTTGGATTTTCATCAGTATACAAGTCGGAGTGCTTCTTTGAACCCGCAGGTTGCCCTTTCTTACGAGGAATGCGTGGTGCTTTTAATAATCTAAATGCGATTTCTATTGGATTGCCTTTGTAAGTATCAATAAAATCTTGAGTAAAACCATCTGTTTCAGTCATTTTTGGAATACTTTGCATATATCTTTCTCTTAAAGGTGCATACTTAGGATTAGTCATCATCTGCATGAGTTGATATTCTCCTTCTATTTCTAAAGCATCTTCATATTCATCACGATTTGGATATATTTGACGAGAGTAAGGCATATTTAATTCAGCCAATTTATACGCCTCATCTTCTAAAGCCATCATCATGTTAAAATCACTCATAGGGTCATTGATGAAATCTTCTTTTACAATTGTAGGCTTACCACCAACTCCTTGTTTTTTGGCTCGCTTTCTTTTTGTAGCGGCTCGCTTTTGTCCTTCGGACATTGAGCCGGAAGTTTTTGGAGTTTTACTTGAAACTTTTACACTCGGTCTACACTTTGGATAACCTTTACTACCTTTTTTGGCTTTTGACCTACCACACGGTGGATGTTTACCATCCTTGTCTTTACGACTAACATCAACCCACTTTTCTTTGAACCATCGGTTCAAATTCTTGCGGATTAATACTTTGGTCATCTACTCACCTTACTGCAACCATTTTTCTAATGTTTTTCTGTTTATCCATTAATGCATAACATGGACATTTAGGTGCAGATGCAGAACATTGATTACCTTCTATCATACATACGCATGGTGTTTTTTTAGTTCCACCACAACAACATTTATCTTTTTTAAGTTTCATTTTTTCTTCCCCTTTTTCTTGAACTTACCACGGCAGTATTGCACAGCCCAGCCGTTTGCATAGGCTGACGGATAAACTTTGAATTTACGCTTTGCCGCCGCTTTACCTGCGGGGCATAGTTTCTTTTCTAAAAAATCAAACGCACTATCCATTCCAATACAATGTCCACATTCACAACTCACGGTATCACCCAATCATTTTTTCCATAATTTCTGTGTGGTTTCCCTGTTATCCACTCATCAAAGCCCGGTAGCACATCATCAAGAAGCACTACTGAACCTTTGAATTCTTTTGTTCCCCAATTAGCCAAAGCCAAAGCCATAGCCAAGTCATCATGAGTTCCTACAGATTCTAGTTTGCCATTCTTCTGCATACCAAATCTGTTTAACTCGGATTCTAACTTGTGTGTAAATTCACGACTTCGCTCATCACCGTATGGAGTTTTTATTTGTCCTTGCTCAAACGCCATGAGAAGTGACATGAACATACTCTCTTTTCTTTGGCGTGTTGTCATAAATGTACGAATCGGTATATCTCCCCTCATATCTTGGAGTTCAGCCGCAAACATACGCTGAAAGTTGTTACCTTCAAGTTCAATCAAGTCCGGTTGAAACCTGTTATTTAACAGTAAAATTTGTTTTTTCTGTGCCGCACCACCAAGACCTTTTTCGTGTACTATACCCACGATTTGTTTTAGGTTATCTCCCGGTGGTGTTCTAAGAACTAACATAGCGGTGTAGTCTGCGTTTTTATCGGATGCAATCGCAGTATCCCAACCGATGAAATGTTGCCCAAAGACACCTGCCGGATTACCCTCTTCATCGAATTCAGTATCAGCCCTATCGAGTAACACTAAGTCCTTATCACGAGCCGCATCTAGTATAGTAGCAGGGAACATACTCGCTACATCGTGAATAGGTTCACACAGATACTCACGGCTAAATTGTATAGCGGGCATTGATAATCGCCGTTGTTCAAGTGCCTCAAGATTCCATCTTTCCGGCCAAAGGGCTACACCTTCAGCATTGATTGCAGGATATGTTTCTACAGTGAAAGTTTCTTTCTCTTCAAGTTCAGCATACAAGTCATTGTAACTAAACGGTGTACCGACCATCATCAATCGTGCGGTGTGGTGGAGTACCGGAAGTAATACACCATAGAACCAATCGGCGGCTCTTTGTAACTCTCCACCTGTAGTACCCCACAAGATGTCATCACATACAACTACATCCGGGTGGAAACCACGAGTAGCACCACCAACCGACTTAGCCATGATACGGCTACCGTTGGTAAACTCGAAGTAAGATTTAGCCCACGGTCTACCTTGTTCGGGTTTTAGATGTCTAAGTATATCTGCACTTTCTATACTATTACGAATAAATCTCATGTGTTCAAGTGTCTGTTCTAATGAGTGAGAGAAAATCATGATGTGAGTACCGGGATTATAAGCGGCTATCCATAAAGCATACGACATAAACAAAGTAGATTTACCGTGGTCACGACTTGCTTTAACGCAATAGTATCTTTGACTCTTCAAACCTTCATCCCACATCTCATGATGTTTACTATAATGAAAGCCAAGTATATCTGTAAAAAAGAACTTAAATGACTTTTCAGCCATCTTTCTATCCATATCTAGGATAAACTGTTCCATGTTTTCGCTCATAGTATCATCTCAATTTTAGTAAAGTGTATGCGGCGAATGTTCCTATTTCATGGGGTGACATTTTGTAAACTACATCAGCACCTAACTTTTCAGTAAGTGCAGTAACGAATGACTTTTGCGGTTTGTTTGGGTCATTCATCATATCTTGTTGAAAGTTACCCGGTATTGGGGCGAATCCTTGTGGTCCTTGTGGTGTTTGACCGGGAAGAGGAACATTTTCCACAGGTGCGGTAGTTTGTTGTGACATAGATTGATGTATAGGTTGTGTAGGTGCTTGTTGCCCCAAAGTTGTATTTGCTTCTGCCCTTATTTGCTCTTGAGTTTTTACAGGGGGTACTTGATGGGGAAGGGGAATACTTTGCATTTGGTTAGGCGGATAACCCGGTGGTTGCATTTGAGATACAGGCATAGGAGTTACATTACTCGCTACAGCACCCGGAACATGGTTAGGTGGAACTTTAACGGGTGAGGGTCTATCGGGTACAAAAGGCTGAAAAGGGGGCTGACCATGCGTCAATATATTATTAGCCTGTCGCTGACTCATACCTTTACCTGCCTCTAACATTTGAGTATAAGGTGTATTATCGTAATTCATAGGTTTTGTCGAAGGTTGATTACGAGGGTCATCTTGAGAAATAAGTTCTCCTTCGGGATAGGAAGTTGATGGTGGTAGTCTTATAGGTGGTCCTGTTGGTCCTCTAGTATGACTATTTCGTGGGTCTAAAAACGCATCAACACTTGCTTTTTTCGGTGGTGTATTATCTAATTTTACAGGTTTATGAGATAAAGTAGGGTCGGCATAATCACTAATCATTCTTCCTGTTGGGTCAAGTCTTTCATAAGAATAACCTATACCTAATGGTGCGGTCATATTACCACCTTGCATAGCATTCATAGTTTCATTTATAGCCCCAAGACCTGCAATTGCTTTACCTCCCATACCTGCAAATGCGGCTAATCTTGCTGTTGGTTTAATACCGGGTTTATCAGCACCAAACTCACTAGTTGCTTTTTTTCTTCTTGGTCCGAAGGCAATTCTAGCAAAATCCATTAAAGATTTACCCCTATCCGGTGTTTGAAATAAACCTTGGTCATTTGGAAGTTGTTGGTCTACTTTCTTTTTAATTAACACACCTTTAGGTGCGGATTTTTTAACAAGAATTTTAGTCATACTATCACTTCATATTTAATTTAATTACTTTTACCACTTTAGGTTGTACATGATATGCTTTTGCTATCTTGTGCCAATCACCCATTGATTCGTTTATAGAATTAACTTCACTACTTGTAAGACCTACATGTTTGGCTATTTGCCCTGCATCAGTAAAAACTGCGCCGTGATTTATTCCACTATCCAAACTAGCCTCATGAAATTGCATTCTTTCCAAAGCCTTCAATGTTCTATCCATAATCGGTAAATGAGAATCTTCGGATTTCATATATTGAGTAAGAAGTTGTTGTCGTGGGTCGGCTAATGCCCTTTGTTGTGCTTGTTCGAGTTCGGATAGTTCCGATGGTCCTTCTCTAGCACCTAAAAACTGTCTAAACTGTGCAGGGTCGAAAGATGCTACTTGCGGTCTGCGCTCTTGGAACTGTTGCGGTAAAGATAGTGGTGGTCGCCTTACAGCAACCGCCGGACTTGGAGTTAAAGGTGTTCCGCCGGGTTGAGAAACCGGAAGAGGTAGAGCCGGGGAGGGGGCAGACATGCCTGTGTTTCCGGCGGAACTAGGAGGTGCATCTACTGATACAGGAGGTGTAGATTGAGGTGGAATGGGCATTCCTTCACTCGGCGCATAATCACTCATATCATGGAGATATGGTGACATGTGTTCTTCCATACCCATACTAGCACCCTCTTCGGGGTATCCAAAAATATCAAGATTTTGCATTGGTTCAGTTGGTATATCACCAATTCCCATTTTTACATTATGACCTCTAGCACTTGCTTGATGGTCGGCTAAGGCTTCGATTATCCCACGATACCTGTCTACTTGACCTAGTGCAGTTTCATTGTGATGTTTAATTCCTAATGTTTTTAGTTCTTCGGATGTAATTTGATGGTCACCAAATTTACTTCTACTCTCATTTTCTCCAACGCCCGATTTACGAGCAAGAGCCATAATTTTACCGGCAGTAGTATGTAATCCTTTACCACCTTTTTCTCCCGCTTGAAGATACCTCATGTGGTCCTCATGTGATATACCATCTTCCCCTGTACCGTAATTTTCCATCATAAGATTGTATAATTTTTTGAAATCTCCTTGAAAACTTCTGCCAAACAAATACATCATAGCGGGTGCATGTCCTAAATCTTTGATTAGTGCTTCACGCATATCCGGTGTTTGTAAGACTTCTCTTAACGGTCTTTGAACCATATCGGGTTGAGTTAGTTTACCGGATTGATTGTAAGTAACATTAATATCCGGTATGTGTTCTATTCCTTTATCCATTATTTGGTCTATCATGGAGTGTGCGGCTTGGTATAAATCAGTAGGTGTTGCACCACCTTTCTGTCCGTGTTGATTTAATTTAGGATAAAAGAAAATATCGGGTAAATGGTGTAAAGTTTCCCATGTGTGTACATTTTGTATATCTCCAAAGTAATCTGCCGGTGCGCCACCCATCATTTTTGAAGTAACTTGACCGGGATGTTCTTGATGATTACTTCTAACATAAGCACGAATATGTCCGTTTTCATCTATAACATTAGGAACGGTGAAGTGTGCGTAAATATATGGAAATTTTAACCATGTATGTTTTTTCCATGTATCTTCTTCTACAGCATGTTCATCTTCTAATACATGTTGTAATTGTTGATGGAAAGGTATTGCATAAGATTCCATAAATCTACCAAATGGAGTATGTTTAGCGTCTTTATTTGTATAAGTCGTAATTAAAGTATTATTATGAGTTCTAGTTGGTCTTGTGGCTGATTCTCTATCCCCGTCACCCGGTGGTAACATACCGGCTCTTAGTTTCCTCCAAGCCATATTATCGAACATAGGTAACTGATGAGCCTTATCTGTATGTGTAGCATTGAATTGTTTTATTGCTTGATTGATTACATCTACCGGATTTCTGTTAATACCCTGCCTTCGTAAAAAATTCCCTAAATGACTCGCTAAAGCATCTATACCGTGTTGAAAAGCACCAAGTTCAGTATTGTAGAGTTGTTCTCCGTGTTCCCCAGTTGACCATTCACCTACCAAAGATTTCCCTCTTCCATCATGAGCAAACAAAGGTAAATCCATATTTTGTGGGGGTTTGAAATGTGGTGCCGGTGGGTTACGAAACATTGTCGGTCCTTGCGGAGTGTAACCTATCATACTCCACGCTTTGTAAAGTGAATAGGGTTTAACACCAATCAACCGAAATGCCCCCTCTTACCGGATAAATGCCCCGCAGGGTCAAGACCTAAACGACTCGAATTTGTTTCTAAATTCTGTGTCGGTCCATCATTTTTCTCATCTTCATCTTCATGTTGTTGAACACCGGCAGGGTGAGTTGGTACATGACCATTTTCAAAAGCAGAACCTCCCCCTTGGACATATTTCATTAATTTATTTCTTTTCTTTTGTAAATCAATTAATCTACGCATTAATTCTAACATTTCTAATTTTCTAGCATGTCTATTTGCTTTGAGAATTTCACTTTCGGTTCTATCAGCACTCATCATAATTTGTGAAGGAGTATCCTCACTTGTCATGATAGGTGCAGGAGGTGCGGGTGGCATCATAGGCATTTGTGGTGCCATTGGCATACGAGGCATACGAGGCATACGAGGCATACGAGGTCTGCGTGGCCTACTTAAATTAGCCAAAGATGGTTGCCTCATTTGCCCTGCTTGACCCGGTAACATACCTGTCAGTCTACCACCACCGGTAGGACCGGCTTGGAAACTTCTTGCACTATGTCTTGCGTGAGGTGAATATGTATTTCTTATTCCACCAAGAATTTTTTGTGCTTCTTGTTGCCCCATATACTGACGATACTTTTGTGGGTCTTTACTCATAGGTTGCTTAGTAGCAATACCACGGTGGCTCATCTCAACAGACAAATGAGGTTTCATCAAACCTGTTCTTTTACCACCTTTGATGCCACGCATTCTTGCTTTGAATCTACGCATGGTGGCACCTGCACCGCCGGACTGACCGCCGGGTGGTTTCTTGAATTGACCTGTAGATGGTCTAAAATTTTGCCTTGCTTCACGGCGACGGCGAGCCTGTATAGTTTTTGGAGTTTCACGCTTTAACAAACGCCAAGCCATTTCCATCGGTTCACCTGTCATAACTTGTTGGTCTGCAAAGAATTTGGTTGGGTCAGCCGCTTCTAAACTTTCTAAATTTTGTTGTGCTAGTTGTCGGTTTTCTTCTATTTGTGGCATACGACGAGCCATACGACTAATATTCCTCATAAATTCTTGCCTTGTTTGAGGGTCGTATTCATCCATTCTGCGTTGCATTTCAATATAATCGGGATTTTGTTTACCTTCATACATCATTTCTGTACCCATGGCTGTTAATTCTTCATCTCCAAGTTCGGGCATAAGTAATCTTGCAGAAGGTATACCTAAATTTTCCACTAATTTTTGTTGTTGTTGGTCGGGGCGCATCATTTGTTGAATAACTCGGTCAAATTGTTTTGCCTCTTGATTAAGACCCGACTCTAATAATCGGTCACGCTCTTGAATTAAATCTTCTACAGATGCTTTCAACAATGTAGACCAAGCATCTTTCATTGGCTCGCCTGTTCTAACTGCGGAATTACCCGTACCCATCGCTGAACCTGTGCCTGTTTTTGCACCTGTAGCCATATCAAGTAAATGTCCACGACTACCTGCCGGTCCACCTTGAAGTGAAATTTCACGCTCATCATCACGCTTATTACCATCATCTAATCCTTCTTCTGTAGGTAATTTAGGACCACTACCCAACCCTTGTGATGGTTTTATTTTGATATGTTTAATATCTTTGAGTTTTGTTCTCCTTTCCTCATCCTTTCTTTGTTTTTCTTCCCTACGCTTATCAGCATCTTCGGGAGATGTAGGACTGTATTTACCACCATCTTCGTTAGCCGAACCATACATGTGAGAAGACTCGCTTCTTGGCGAGTACATTCTAGTATCCGAACCACGACCCATCATTGGCATTATTCTACCCCCATGTTTTCGGCTAACTGCTTTCTAATTCTTGTCCAAGTTTCCGGGCTTTCTTTACTAAGTTCTATCTGTAGAACATTAATAGTTTGATTAACTTGTTGATTATCAGTTTTAGCCCCCCATTGGTCTTGGAAGCGAAGTAAGTCTTTTACCGTTTCTCTTACTTCCTTGTGAAGTATTACCGCATCTCTAACAAAACCATCTTCATGAACTGTACCTTCATCTAATAGTTCACTTAGTTTACCGTTTAATTTTTCTGCATTAGAACGCAATAACTGAATTTCTTGACCTGCCGCTAATGCTACTTCGTATGCCGCAGTTTTTTGCACTAAAGGTTGAAAGTGATGTTTCATGTGATTGTACACAGTTCTTTCGGCGCATCCTAACTCTTTTGCTATTGCATGAGTATCAGCACTTCCTTCAAAATATTCTTTTTCGTGTTCGGCTCTTTTAGGGCTTGAACAAACAGGACATGAAGGATTAGCGGCCATGTGGTATTCTCCCATGTGATTACGGAAGTGTCTATCTGTAGTATTGGCTCGCCAGTTCATCATTTTGTCTACTTCTTTAGGTGTAATGTGTCCGTTGAGTAATTGTTCTTCTATCTCATCTCTACTATCACTAGTGCAAAGTTTGCAAGAGCGTTTCACTATGCGATGCGCCTCCTGCATGTACACCCTTATACCTATCCCTTACAAAACGCTTATGGAGAAAAATAACTTGGAAAGTACTATGTGGAGAGCAAAGAGGGTAGCGGGTGTACCATTAAATATGCAGACTCTCAAAAGTTTAACTAAAGCCGCTAAAGATGTAGCATTAAACAATAGAACTCCGCCGGAGTTGAAAATTTTAAGAGAACAGGTATGCAACTCTTGTCAATTCGGAGGAAAGAGGTGTGATATGTGTGGTTGTTTTGTTAAAACAAAAATCGCTTTATTAAGTTCAAGTTGTCCTATCGGAATGTGGCCTTCAGCGAGTGATACGAGAATAGACACCAGTAAGCATAATCAAACTAGCAAACAATCCAACCAAGAAATATGATATAGTGGATGATGGCATAGAGCCGCCTTTGAAAACTAGTATCATAGACATACATACTATTATTGATAATAATTGTACCATTATCATATCAACTATTACGCTTCTATTCGGGTTTAATACATCTAAAGTAGTTGCCGCAAAAGATTGCGGTATATATGAATTATAATCTTTATCTACCATTTTATCTTCCACCTGTAATTATTGAGCGAGCGAAACTACCTACTCCGCCACCCACTTTATTCATCATTCCTTCATCAGCAAGTGCGGCTGAAAGTGCATTACCCATCATAGATTGCTGAGCAAAAGTGGCTAATTGTTGTTGAGTCATTTCACTTTGATTTACAATTTGTTGTGCAGATGATTGTAAATTAGTAAACTGACTTGCTATATTTTCTGCACTCATAGTTTGTAGATTAGCAGGTAACTTTGTAGTGTCTAATGTCATAGTACCATCGTCTTCGTTAATTGTAAAAGTAGCATTCCGTAAAATATCTAAAACACTTAAAGTAACTACACTACCTATCATTTCTATTAAAACACCCATTTGACTACTTGCAATAAATCTTTCAATTACGGCTTGCTGTTTTAATAATTCCATTTGTATTTCTATTTCACTTGGAGGTTGCATTGGTTGTTGCATGAACTGATTTGCTTGTTGTTGTCCACCAAACAAACCTGCCACAAAGGGATTAGGTTGTTGGGGTTGACCCCATGGATTAGCATTTTGTAATGGCATTTGCCCTTGTTGTGACTGAACACCTAAATTTAATGTGTTACTATTTTGATTATTTCCACTTAGACCAAACATCGCTATCACTCCTTCGGAAGAGTATCTACCAAATTAGTGTTTTGATTGATAACTTCTTCTACTTGACTATTTAACATATTTTGAAAAGCAGGTGTTGGTTGGTTAAACATAGCCAATTCATGTTGAAATATTCTCAAATCAAAACTTACAATAGTAATATCATTTTGTTTTGTCAAAGGATTAGTATAATACTGAATGTTAATTCCTTTAGTTTTTCTTGCATCATTTTCTAACTCAGCAAAAAATGGCTCGTATTTTTTTAACATTTCCGGGGTAGGGTCTTGTTTTTTAATAGCAGTAATAGGTACGGTAACTATAGAAACTCCTTTTTTAACTCTATCTCTAAGTCTTTTAGGATTAGATTCACTTATTTTATCTTCTTCTGCTTCCCATTTACAAAGTAGATGGTATAAGTGCATGTGTTCGGGACAATAAGTACCACGCATTTTACGCCCACTTGTAACTTTTTCACGAGCAACAAATGCTTCCGGCTCTCCGGTAACAGGATTTTTCCAATATAAATCCCAAAGTGATTCTCCTGTATCTTCATCAGTAATTTTATGATATAAATTATCATATTGAATTAAATTCGCACAATCGCAACCATCTACTACACATACATGGCTTTGTTTATTATAACGATACTTTCTCCCAAAAACCCATCGCATAGGATTAAATATACTTCTTTTAGTAGGGGTTAGAAGTTTGTATGCTTGTTTAATATCTTTTTTTCTTGCTTTGTGCGGATTAGGGTGTCTACTTGGATAAAAGTTTACTTTAGGAACTTGTAAATCAGTTTTTTGAGAGGCTTCTTGCATGGCCGCTTGTGCTGTCGCTTGTTCAATTAGTGCTTTATGAGTTAAAGATGTATTACCTTGTTGACTTAACGCTAATAATTGCGCTTGATTGACTTGACCTAAATTTGGTTGATTTGTTGAATTGTACATTCTTATTCCTCCTTATTTACTTCAAGATAAAATTCACCATTATTACTTACTAATTTCCATTTGATTTCATCGCCCGCTTTAATGTTTAATAATTCCGCCATGGCGTTAGGAATTACTGTCCTTACACATTTTGTATTTTTATTTACTGCTATAACTTTTGTTGTCTTTTTCATATTATCACCTATGTAGAAAGTAAATCTATTAATGTGGTTTCTACATTCCACCCTATTCTTGTAGCCATGAATGACCTTCTTGACGGTACTCCGGCTTTTTGTAATCTAACTAAATCATCTCTAAACGGGTCAAACACTTTATGTTCTCCTATTCTGTTCTGTTGCCAAAGCATAGCGGCAGTATCATCAAAGAATCTATCTGCTTTATTAGCAACTAACATAATAAGTCTTGGTGTATATTTTTTACCCTTCCATCTACTTTTTAATGTACGATACCTATATTGTCTGTTTATTATACAATCAACTAAGTATTTGAATCCCGCAATTTGTTGTAATGCCTCATCCCCACCTTTGAATGCTCTTTCATCAAACATATACACCACAACTTCCACCTGTCTAGCAACCATATCATCTATCCACAAAGACCAAAATCTTTCTTGGCCGCCTAAATCAGCAGAATATACTACTCTTCTATCTCCTTTCCAAGATATACGCTTCCTTGTGGGTTTAGGTAAAAGATATTTTCCAAGTAATCTCATGTGACCTGTTCTTTCCTCATCGGGTATCTCTTCCATTTCACCGGGCGTAGTCATATAACGGTCAAGTGTAGTTTTACCAACCATAGCCGCACCATATATTCCTACTTTTCGTGGCCTCCAAGAATTGTATAAATTCTGCCCCCATACTGCAACACCAACTAAAGCAGTACCAGCAGGTTCAACCATTTAATCACCACTTATCCAATTTTCTAGTTTGTTCCAAAACCATTCAACGGTGTTTTCCCATATTGAATCTCCACTTCTTAATTCAAAGGCACTAGTTGCAAATATAGCAATAACAACAAATAATAATGTTCTCAACCAACCTACACCTTTTTCGTAATATGTATCTAACATATTTTGTGTGTGCATAGCCCGTAGTGTTGCTTCTGTAGAATCATCGGTAGGCGTTTTGAATATACGACCCAACTAATCACCTCATTTCTTTTTCTTTTCAGTTGTTTCTTCTTCGGTGATTCCAAGATTAATAGGTTGTTCTATTTCAGCATCATGAGTTGGAATACCCGGATTGAACTGTCCAGTATCATATTGCGAAACTATAGATTGTGAACCACCCGGCACACCCCAACTTGGAGGCATTTGACCGGGGTTAGATTCCATCCAACGCAATTCACGCTCAAGTTGAGCCTCTTGCATACGCATTTCCATTTCTACTCTACGGTTATCAAAGTTACTTTGCATTTGTTTATACCTTAATTCTCTTGACCTTTGCATTCCGGTGTTTCTTACTCTTTCTTGCATTTCTCTTTCAAAAAACATTTTAAAGAAATAGTAGGCTATACCTTGTACAAAGAAAGCGGCCATGGCGTATGTAAATCCGTTTAACATAGCCGTTTCACTTTCTAACCAAAGTTCTGCGTCAAATATCCCTATGGCTAAACCTACTAACGCTGATTGGGCTAAAATTAATCCCATCAATCTTATTTCTGCATCCGAGTCTTGTCCTGTTCCTTGCATGTTGCTCACCATTGGTCAATTTAATAGTCAATATAAACATTTCTATCTATATACTCATTAATCTCATTATATCACTCATTATTTTGATATTATTATTATTATATTATTATTATAGAAAACTATGAGATAATGATATAGTCAATTTATTGACTAATACTATGAGATATATGAGATGTTGACTATTACAAGAGAGTCCCTTTGTCTTTAAAATGCCTTGCCCGATTGGTATGAGAGTCTTCCGGTACAATGGTATGGTCTTTGGTGTGACTCATATCCGGTCCACCCTGTCCCATGATGTGTCTACGCCTACGCTCACGATTCAACTCTTCACGGTACTTTACTCTCTCCGGTGAAGATTCATACTTCTTATCATACTCTAACTTATGCCGCTTGGCTTCGGGGCTAACACGCTCTTTGAGCAACTGCATAGCAATCTCCATTGGTTCGCTTGCGTTTTTATATTGCCAATTGTGTATTTTTTTATCAGCATGAATAGGAGTTACAGGGCGTTGATGAATTTGAATTTGATTTGTACGACCAATAGGGGGAGTTTTAAATGGATTTTTACCTGTTTCAGCCCCGTAAGCCTCTAAGTTAGCCTCAATATCGGGCTCTCCGGTTATTTCATTAGCCGAGTAATAATCATCTGTTCTTTCCATCATTTCATTGTATGCTTCTATGTCACCTTGTCTTGCTAATTCAGCAAGTTCAGCACTATTTCTCAAATGTAAAGGTTCTTCCTTGAGCAAACGCATAGCAAAATCTGCTAAAGTTATTTCACCTTTAAGCATTTTGTGATATAGTAATGATTGCATATCATTTTTGTAAGCACACTGTTCACACATAAATTCATGATTATCTATACTTCTAATTGGATTAGCCATCCTTCTATAGATTACAGGTGGTAGACCCGATTCACATCCCGGCATGTTACATACTTCGGGTGCCGGGCCGGAATTTTTAGAACCCATAAGCGGAGTACCTGTAGATACAGCGATTTCTTGTGGAGGATAGTCTCTACTACCATAGGGTACTTCTTCTTTCAACAACTGCATAGCGATGTCCATAGGTTCGCCTGTGTATTTCATTTGGTCGGTTTCACTCATATTATTCTTGCACCAATCACCATACTTTTCAGTACCTTCGGCCCATTCTAAAATCTCTTGACACTCATGACTTTGCCAATCTTGATACATTTCTTTTATTTCATCAATATGGTCATAGTATTCTTCATGATTATTCATAGCATCTAAAATCATATTAAGAACATCACTTCTAATTCTTTCAGCACATTCACAAGGGCTTTCATAATTATCCATTGTCATATCTACCATAGGTATATCTTCTTGCATCGGTGTTTCTTCTTCAACACCCTGCGTCATAGGTGGTGCTAATTCAAGTTTGAGCAAACGCATAGCGATGTCCATTGGTTCGCTTCTTCTTAGGTTATCAAGTGTAAATTGTTCAAGACCTTCCGGGCTTGAAGTCATTAGACTATCGGGCCTCCATTGTACAAACGGGTCATGTGTTTCTTCTACACTCCCTGCCTCGTCTAATATTATTGGCCGAGGATGTATTCTACCTCTAGTATCTACATTAGATTCTGCTAATATCGGTGGAATACCTGCTTCCATAATATCACTTGCTAATTCTTGTTGATTTCTACCTAATTTTGTTACATTCATACTTTCATGAAATGGTGATATTGCTCTTGCTACTTGAGCAAGTTTATTTGCCGTAGTGGGCTTTCTGTTTAATTGCACTATATCATTTTCATCTAAATTACCATAAAGTATACCTTCCGGTTGAAAAGTTGTTGCAGTATGTCTTTGCGGTATAGGTGCATTACCAGTAAAACCATACAAATTAAGCGGTCTAAATTTATCATTATTTCCCCATCCATCTTTGTAAGAATTTGGTACATCGGGAAGGTATTCCTCATTAAAATCACGATTTAAAGAATATAATTCACCCGGATAAACATGTCTACCATATAAAAATTCACCTTGATTAGTCCTTAATGGTAATGAAAAATTACGAATTGACTCTTGAAATCCTCTATTTTCCTCGTTGTATAATCTTCTTGCTCTTGCCGGTTTAGCCCTCACTTGACCATCTAAACCAGCGATAGGTTGCATTCTTAACGAATGATAAATAGACGGTTTAGTAGTTACAAATTCTTCGGGCGCATCAAATCCAAGACTCATAGGCTCGGTAACTTCTTCTAAGTACTGCCTATGTTGGTCTGCTAGACTTCTTTTAAGGAGTTGCCAGTATTTATCGTCTACCATAATAGTCCTCCTTTAGTTTTTCTATATATTTGTTAAATGCTTTAGTTCTATTGTAGTTTTCTTGGAAATTAAATTCACCCGGTGCTGATGCAAATCTATCTCTTAAAGTATCTAAAAAGTTTTCAAACTCGTATGGTTTGATTTTTCTTTGTGTTACATCATCACTTCCAAATGGTAAAGCAGTATTATATCTTTTAATTTGGTCTACAACTTTAGTTTTATTATCAAATATATTTTGTGCTAATTCTTTTAAATTAGGGTCACTTACAAGATTAATTTTATCATTCATTGACATAGCACTACCGTCTTCATTTAATGGAAAACCATGTTTATCTAAATTAAAATTTAATTTATCTCTAGCCTGTAAGTCACTTTCTGTTTGATAAATACCGGAATCTTTGGTTGGTTCTTCTAATACTTGTGCAAATGGTAAACTCATATCTTTATCCGGTTTTATGGGTCTTTGTATTAAACTCGCTGTTTTATCGTCTAAATTTATGTTAGACTGTACATCTTGAAGCATAGGTAATTGTTCATTAAAAGATTTAAGTCCTTTAGTATATTGTTCTACTGCTCTAGCAAAGTCACTTTCAAAGTTTCTTGCTTGATGTTTTAAGGTTTTTAAATTATCGAGTGTTTGGTCAATATAATATTGTTTATTATTTCTTTCTATATAATCATCCATCCATTCTTCTTTATTATACCCTGCCCCCATTATTTCATACATTTTTTCAGCACCATCAGTTAATGATTCTTCATGAGCATATAAACTATTTAATTTTCTTTCGTTTCTTTCTATACTATCGGTTATTATATTTCGTTTAATTTTATCTTTATTGTTAATTAATTTAAATAAATTTTGAAAACTTAAACTTTTAGGTCCTAAATCGGGTTGAAAGAAACCACTATTTACACCGTGACGAAGACCCTCGTTTGCATAGGACCCTCCTAAAATTTGTTGAACTCTTTGGTCTTCTGTGTATAAACCATCATTTTCTCTAGTAGACATAGATAAATTTCCTATAACAGTATTGGGTATTGTGTGTTGAGGCATTTGTATAGGAACTAATCTTGAAGGGTCTATTCTCGAATGAACAAAACCCTCATCTACTCCTTCTCGCTGTCCTGTCGATGCTCTTTGTTGCAAAAAGTCATCAACAGAATTTAAACCTCTTATTCCTATCATTCCTTTTGGTCCACCTCTTTTTGATGCAACTACAGCCTCATAAATATCTCTTTTTGTAGTTGGTGACACGAAATATCCTGCTTGAGTAGCACCACTTTTTCCATCTACAGTTTTATTGTCAACAACAAATGGTTTTGATAATTTTAATGTTTCACGCCCACCTTCACCTTTATGGGGATTAAATGCCGCCATTAATCTTCTTATTACACCCTCTTCATAACCTCTATTATCAGCATCGGTATTACTACCTACAGGTAAAAGTCCCGCACCCATCATTAAATTTTGAATATCTTCTCTATTCATTTGTTTAACGGCTGTTACAGGAGGTACAGCACCGGGTTTTATCGAGCCATCTTCATTAAATGGGTTTTCAGTTTGATAACCCGGTACTACTTGGGGTAGACTCAATTGAGTACCTGTTTGTAAATTAGGATGATTTATTAAAATTTCTGCGGCACCGTCTTTACCATACCTTCTAACTAAATTAGCATAGTAATCTCTTGATGATTTATCATTACCTTCTGTACCAAAAGCCTCATCAAAATTAGAATTCACTGTATTTGTTAAAGTTTCACCTTCTTGGGGATACAATTGAAATTTTGCAGATGAATCGTATCCACCCACATTATTTGCAATTTGTCTAATTGCATTATTTCTAGCATTTTCAACTGTATCACGAATATCAGTTATTGTTTCGGGGTTTGTATTTGCATTTACATAATTCATATAATCATCATACATAAAATTTTGATAATCTTGTAAATTATTTATAGAAGTACCTTGTTTTACTGCTTCTTGAGCAGTTGGTCTTTCATTAATACTTGCGGCAATACCGGGTGCTAATTGTGAAGGGTCATAAGGTACGGTTGGAAATTCGTCTACTCGCCCCATACCGTAGTCTTGTAAGGTGCGCTGTTGTTTAACGAATATTTTGCTCACACTCGCACCTGTTATGGGCGAAGTAGCGATAGCATTTAGAATGCTCGCCCTCTACGCTAACCATGAGGCGACCTATTGCTGTGCGTAAAGCCGCACCTTTACGAGCAATTGGTGGCGCAATAGCAAGTGTTGCAACTAAAGCAAAGGATAAGGCAGGTCAAGTTGCAGTAGAAGCCATAAAAGAAAAACTTAAGCCTCAAAGTATTGCTCAAACAGGAATGGAAATGCAACAACGACGAGCAGAAATGCAACAGCAGAAGAATCAAGCACAAATATCATCGGCTCAAGATATGGCTGACAAAGCCAAAGCCGGTGCAGGTGTGGCAAAAGGAGAGTATGTACATCCTTCTGTACAACAACATATACAAAATATGTATAATGACCCTAGTGTAAATCTACCGGAAGATTATTCGGGAGTTTCAAGACAAAATTTTACAAATGTATTAGCAGGAAACCGAGAAGGTGGGTTTTTTACCGAAAATATAGATGCTGATAAATCACCTTTAGATATTCCGGCTCAAAATTTACCTCCTAAAATTGAACCCGAAGCCAAACCTCAATTTGACCCCAATGCAGAACCTAGTTTTGAAGGTAGATTACCCGATGAATTTTATGCAAGACCTCATGCTCAATTAAGATTATTTAAAGATTATAGAATAAACGATGATGAAGAAAGACAAGAGGTAATAGATAGAATACATTCTGCACTAAGTCCGTATTTAGATAAAGATGGAAATTACAAAAGAGATGTTCCTACTAAAGAATTTGCTATACGAACTCATTTGTTAGATAACATTAGGGAAGCGAAAGAAATTCCTAAAGATGTATTAAGACAACACGGTTTAAAACCTAATGAGGGTGTTAGTGTAGGTGATTCAGTTATTGCTGTTGTTAAGCCCCATGAAAGATTTAAAAATAAACCTCAACTTATTACAGTTATGAATCGTCACATACCGGATATTGCGGCGGGGCAAGAATTTATAGGCGACCAGTTTGGAAAAAATAATACAATGACTCTTAACGCCCATGGTTTAAAAGGAAATGAATACAAAGAACATATAAAACGCAGACAAGCAATAGATGGTAAACTTAGTAAGAATAAAAGAAAAGAACAAGCGGCAAGAAGACAAGCAAACGCTACAAAAACTAAAGATATAAGACACAGTGAACCATTTGATTTAGCGTGGCAAATGCTGTTTAAAGAATCAGTAGAACTTCACCACAACGAAGAGTTACCACAAGAATTCATTGATGATGTAATGATGCTTGACCGTACACATAAAATGACACCGACGAATAACGGTACATTAATTGAAGATATTGACCCTTTTATGCACAGAACTATACAATTAATGGCTGAAAACTATAAAGAAGAAAACCCAACAGTGGTTGAGCCAAGAAATCAACATCTATTTCACTAACATTAGTTCTTGAATATTTTTTATTTCTCTTACTATTTTTAATGCAGGTCGTAATTTTTTCTCAGTTATACCACAATCAAAGCCCCATGCATTCAAATGTCGCACTAATGTTTCAGTAGATAAGTTTGCACCACTTTCTTCTACAAAAGGACAGCCACCAAGTCCACCAATGCTTGAATCTATTTCCGTAATCCCTTCAAACAAAGCATGCCTTACTGTTTGTAACGCTTTTTGCTCATCTCCATTATGATGAATATGAATAGCAGGTTTTAAATTATTCTCTTTAATCATATCTGTCCAAAGAGAAACTTCTTCTCTTGTTGCAACACCTACTGTATCGGATAAAACTACTGTTTTACCTAATATTTTTGCATCTTTTATACATAATTGCATCATTTTAGGCGATACTATGCCACTATACGGACTTCCAAATGCCATAGAAATATACACTCTTATGTTTTCTTTAGGTATACCGTTAAGCATTGTATAATACATTGTAATTAATTCACTTTTTGTTTTACCTAAATTTTTCATATTAAATTTTTCACAAGGTGAAAATACAATATTTATTTTTTCAGCACCTACACTTAAGGCTCTATCAAGTCCACGCTGATTCATTACTAAAACAGAACCTCTCTCAAACACACTTTCGGCATCTGCCATTTGTGGCACATACTTAGGATGTGCAAATGAGGTTTCTTCAATATGAGTTAAACCGGCTTTGTACAATTCGTCAATCAAGCCCTTCTTAATTTCAGTAGGTATAAATTGTTTTAAATTTTGCAAACCGTCACGAGGGCCAACCTCATAGACGGTTACCTTCACTCTTTCACTCTCCGAAGACCACCGATACACATTTCTTGTAGTTCGGCTTCGTCTTCAAAGATAACTAAACCGGGGTCTTTTTCTTCAACGAGGGCAAACCAAGCCCATGTAAATCCAAAAATAATACCTAATGCAAATAATCCTAACATTCTCGTTAATAAAAATTCTAACATACTCATGTCCGAGCCTAAGTAAGTGTAGAAATTAAAGTTGTCGGTAGAATCACAATCCATCCATTAGCACTAAAAGTTATCTAACAATTTTACTTTTATTCATCATAATTTTTTGGGTCAAAGTAATTAATTGGTGGATTATCAGTGTATATATCCGACATTGAATAAGGCATTTTATCTTGTATATCTTGTCTTACTGTAAATCGTGGGCGTATTGCACGAGCGTCAAATCTAGGTACGAATAAAGGTTTACCACTTTCTAATGCGTCTGTGGTTTGTTCTCCGACTCTACCTTGTTGCATGTTTTCTTGCATCTTATCATGTACTAATCTATCTACTATAGTTTGATTAACTGTATCTTGCTCATGAGGTGGCATGTGAAACATCGGATGGCCGCTTAACATGTGAGGTTTAATTGGATGTATTTTGCTTGGGTCACCTTTTTCTTTTTGATACCTAATTCTAATATCATTTTGCATATCTTTTGCTTTATCTTGATAATCTTGAAAACGCATTTTCAAAATACTCCATGCTTGTTCAAATACTGTCATTAACAATTCCACCTTTTCAATGCCGCACCTTTCGGTGTCAATTTGCCCTTCTTAGAAGTTGGCCCTTTCATACCACCCATTCTCGCACAAAAAGACTTTCGACGCTTTGCTTTCTTAGAGCCGGGCTTAAGTTTTGACGGTTTGGTAGTTACAGGCGGCTTCAAGTTTGCGCCGGTCTTCCTTTTGGCCGCCGCCCTACCTTTAGCATTCAGCCCACCTTTTTTGTGGTGCTTGTTAGGGTTGTAACCGTGAAACGGCTTGGACTTTTTCTTTGCTTTAGCCATTTGCCGGTCTAAATGCAGTTGTTCAGCAAAATCTGTGTCTGCCCCTAAATCCGACTCTTGTGTAAAATGCCCTGCTTGATGTGGGTCTTCTTCTGCCGCCGCCGCCGCAATCATACGCATAAAAGCCGCTTTCTTTTCGGGTGAAGTAAAATATTCTTGGTCGGGTTCTAATGATGTACCATCTAAACCTACATTTGTTGGAGAAGTCTGTATACCCCTTGTAGGCATCGTATTATTTCTTAAATCATTTGGATTTCTAGTTTTTAACACTGCAAATGCTAAATCGGCAGGGCTACAACAATCACAGAAGTCATACTCCACCATGCAGGTGCTAAGAACAATGAGGATAAAAGATATTCGCTATAAAATTACTTTCATACTGAATTTTTTTCTACAAAATTTTTTTTCTAAAATGCTGTGCGTGGTTAAAAGAAGTGCTATGGGGCGTGCTATGGCTATCTCTCCTTCTAAGGGGGCGTGCTATGGGGGGTGCTATGGGCTATGCTATGGCCGCCGTACCCCGTTCTATAGAACGGCATAGCACTTTGTGCTATGGCTAAACCTTGCGTGCGTGCTATGCGTGAGTGGGGCGTGGGTGTGGCACACGCATTCTATAGACCGCTATACTGCGCCCCTACCTGCGCCCACATGTGGCGTTCTATAGATTCCTAAGTGGCACTCTCGCTCGCCCATTCGCCCGCCCGACCGACCGTACGAATATACCCATACCCATAGCCTTCTCTAATTCGCACCCCCATGAATAGCGACCCTTGACCCAACCCATACGGGTGCGAATAGCACCTTCCCTTCATGTGCTTAGGTGCTATGTGCTATGGTGTATGCTATGTAGATTTCAACATCAAAATCAAGTCACTGAAGTCAAATGATATATAAACCAATTAAGAAATGATGGTTGAGGTATCGAAATGAGCAAGACAAGCCAAGCAACCCCAAGCCCGATAATGACCGTAACCCCTACCCCTGTAGACAGGAGTGCCGCAAGAGGTGACCAGTTCACTAATGTATGTGACCAAATGCATGACTTCCTAGCAAGTGACTATGCGTTAGTGAGCCTACCTGTGACCTTCGACGAAGAAGGCGGCTACCTTGAATGGACAGGTGACGCACCTAAGCAAGCAGACAAAACTGCATGGATAGCAACTGAGTTCATCACTTACACAAGAGCAGAAGTAGTAGCATCTATGGTTGCACTTGCAGGGTTCCGTGAACATGCAAACAAAGCCTTCCAAGAGCAAGTACCTTCCTACACAACTACCGAAGCCCATGTCCTAGACATGCTCTCCCATGAGCATGAGGTCTTGAACGGTAAGAACAAAGGCAACACTCGCAGCCTAGTAGCACATGGAATGGGTAACATCCGTAAGTTCATCCGTGACAACAGAAGTGACATCGCTGTTATGAGTGCTGTGCAAAAAGGTGAGGCTTACTACGCCGCTAACGACCCTAACCAAACCCCATGTGAGTTTGAGGGTCAAGCCCGCAAGATATGGGTTAGAAACGAGTTCAATGTCCGTGATGAAAACGGCAAAGTCGTGACCCAATGGTATGAAGGCAAGACCAAAGACGAGAAGAAGGACATGAAGAAAGCGGCAGTAATCACCCGTACTCCTAGCACTGATGTTCAAGCAACTCCAACACCAACTGCAACTGTCAAAGCACCTGTACAGGAAGAGGTCAAACTAACCATCGCTAACATCTCAAGCATGCCTAGCATAACCGTGAGAAACATCGCCAAGAACAAAGGCGCACCACAGACTGTCTACACCGGTGCCGGTGCAACTATGAACAGCATCACATGGCTCATGACCAACAACCATGTATCACTGTCTTGAGTAGGTGACTACCCTAGCAAACTTATGAACTAATATA
>Ga0181414_1000028_pt1 | contig 36754 bp, 31 predicted proteins | sample 37SPOviralmetaG_FD_130139 | JGI IMG/M metagenome (GOLD analysis project Ga0181414, IMG submission 130139) | Marine viral communities from the oligotrophic San Pedro Time Series (SPOT) site, San Pedro Channel, CA, USA - 37 SPOT_SRF_2012-11-28 | ecosystem: Environmental > Aquatic > Marine > Strait... | reverse complement strand
ATCCTGAACCATATCTAACAATACTTTAACATCTGCCATCAAATGAGCTAAGGTAGTCCTATGCATTCTAGCTTCTTCGCCATTGTGTGCATTCTTGTAGCTTGTTGGTTTTTTTGGTAACGGTGCCGATGATGCACATGGGTCCATTCCACAAGTATTGCAACCACCCTCGGTCACTTTTATTTTTATATTTTTCATCATTTTTTCCCCTTTGATGCCTTTCGGCCCCAAGATTTTCCTTTTCCTTTTTCTTTGCAAGCGCCCGGTGTAGGACGACAAGCAGGATACTTTGATCTTTTTTCACCCTTTGAGCGGCCGCAGGATTTGTACCCACCTTTTCCATCTGGTGCGTTACAGTCTACCCATCCTTTTCTTTTTCCTTTGGCCCCTTTTCGGCCGAACCAATCTCTTAAAGAAGATTCTTTACTAGACTCAGAGCCTGCTTTCTTTCGCTTTTTGCGTCTTTTTTTGCGTTTCTTTTTTTCTAAAACTATAGACAGTTCTTCTTCAATTATATCTATAAGCTCTTGTGTTTTCATTTTTTCTTTTTACTCTTATTTCCCCAATTTTTGGCGCCGACTTTACGACACTTTACTAAAGCTCCGGATGCATAAGCTGAAGGCCACACTGCATACCTGCTTCTTACTTTATGGTAACAGGCGTCTTTTTTTCCTTTCTTCTTTTTTTTCTTCTTCTTTTTTTTCTTTTTTTCATCAAGAACTATTTTGATTTCTTCTAGAATTATTTTAATTAATGATTCTTTGTTCATAAAAACTACCTCAAATTTAATTAGTTCTATTGCTTATAAACTGACATGTATCTCTCTCCTCTATCACACAACATGGTTACTACTATACCTGAAGGTGACGACGCTTCTACATATCTTTCGGCTGCTAATAAATTAGCTCCTGAAGAAATTCCTACCAATAGTCCTGTGTTTTTAGCAAATATTTTTGCTCTCTCTATGGCCTCATCTGTTTTTATGTTTATAATTTTGTGCGCATTATCTGGATTAAACAGGAAATCTTTTCCGTCACCTATTCCTTGAATTCCATGGTGTTTTTCTTCAGGTCTGGTGAGGCAAATTTTTGTTCTAAGATTATTAGCCTCTACGTATCTCCTGACTCCTTCAATAGTCCCGCCTGTTCCAGAACCATGAACAAAGGCGGTCCATTGATATTTTGTATCTATTACTTGTTTGTGTATTTCTGGGGCTGTTAAAGTTTGGTGACATATTACATTGTAATTGTTACTAAATTGTTTTGGTGACCACGCTCGTGGATTTGCTAAAAGAAATTGGTCTCTCATAGCAATTGCGCCAAGAAAATCATTATTTGGTGCGTCTATTATTTTTGCTCCATATATTTTCATCATATGTTTTCTTTCCTCTGACATATTTCTTGGCATAAAGATTAAGCACTCCAATCCATAATGAGCTGCCATCATAGATAAAGCAATTCCGGTATTTCCTGATGTGGCTTCACATAATATTGTATCTTCTTTTATTCTTCCAAATAATCGCTCTCGATCGACAATGTAACTTATCATTCTATCTTTTACAGAGCCGGCTGGATTGTATGTTTCTAACTTTGCGTATATGTGTGGTGATATTTTTACCAGTGGTGTTTTGCCAATTAAGGATTTTAAATTTGGCCTTTTAAAAAAACTATTCATGAATTAAATAGTTTATTTATTTTTTATATGAGCCCCAGCGGGCATTTCTCCCTCTGACATCATAATGTACAAATGTAGGATAAATACCTACACCTCCCGGATCCATTGTGCCTTCTTTTATTAGTTGTATTATAATATCTCTAACTTCTAAAGAGGTCATATCCGACACAACGATATCTGCTGCTTTTGCTAACATGTGTTGTGATTTTTTTGCTCCGCCGATTTTCTTATTATATTCTGGACTTCTGTAGCCGCTTATTACCACTATGGGTTTTCCAATATAATCTCTAAGAGTTTGCAAGTTCATACACAACTGTCTAACATTTGGTATAAATTCGTCTGGTACATCCGTTCCGTCTTTACAGCGAAATTCTTCAAGTTTAAAGTTTTTTTCTAATTGCATGATTACTCTCCTTATCTTAAGTAGTGATCAAGGCTAAGAACAAAACAAGAAAAAGTGGTGGAGGTGGCGGGAGTCGAACCCGCGTCCAGAACATCTCAAATAATACGTCGTTCACAAGGTTAGTCTTGTTCTAGCACAAGACAGCTATTAAGTATCAAATGTATAGTTATATAAATTAACAAATCCAGATGTTCGGTTAAGAAGGTATCTGGGGGCCTTCTCAAGAACTATGCGGCAAGCGCAAAGTCCTCGAAAATTTCAATGTCATCATTGGCATTTATGGTTTTGAGTGGTTTTACTGTGGCCACACTCACACAGCCTTGCACGTATTATTATCCTTACCCTGTCGAAACCAGGTCACCCCCTTAATTAAAACCACCCGTTGGAGTAGCCTCTAAATCGTTCATCTTGGCCCATGCTTCAACATAATATTTTGCAATGCCATTCTGTATCATAAATTCTGCGGCGGCTTCTGCATCTTCAGCATTATTCATGTCTGAAAAATTAAAGACCTCTGGCGGATCACCATCATCAAAGTCAATTACCTTACCATTTAATTCATCAACCATTTCAATGAAACTGATGTCTGACCCTTGTATCTGAACAGTTGGGCCACCGTCGTCCTCATCTTCTATAACATTGTATGTTATATTTTCATTTAAAAAATAACGAGGGTTATTTCTCTTTTTGTTTTGTCTATAAAATTTTGGCATTGTTTATCTCCCTATTCGGTGCACTTTTCGCAGTCGCATGTACAACATTCACAACATTGGCATTTCTTTGTATTGCTCATGGTATTTACCTCCTACAGTAATTAGCACTATTATTTTTCTTTATTCTTCTGCTACAGACTTTTTGCCGCGGCATTTCCTTGTCTTAACTTAAGCCTGAAAATTCAAGTTGGCCGCTTTTCTTTAATTAGTTTTTAATTTATTCTTTTTATTTTCAGTTTTTCATTTTTATTTTTACATATACCAGAGTTTACATCAAATTTCCACCCATGTAAAGGGCAAACAAAATTTTCTTCTTCATCTATATAGCCTATTTTTTCCAAATCAGCATACATGTGGGGGCAATATTTTTGAACTTCATACTTACAACCCTTGTGATTTAAAATAAAAAGCTCGTCTTTCATGTTACTGTTTTCAGCATATATTTGTTCTGAGGTTTTAAGTCTTTTAGAATCAAAATTTTTTAAAATTGTAAACAAAAATTCATTAAATATATCTGGTTCTCTTTTGCAAGAAAAGTTTCCACTTAAAAATAATCTTTCAAAATCTATATTTTTTTCTTTCATAATGTAAGGTAAGTAATTTTTATTTATCTTGAAATGATATCTATATTTTTGGCCTGTGTAATTTTCTAATGGGCTTGTTTTGTTTTTTAAATCTAGAATCCATTTTTCTTTTTTTGAAAATTCTATCAAAGTCTTAAAATCAACTTTTTCGGAATATATTGTAGATATTTTTGATATAACCTTAACTTGTCTTTTAAATTTTTCAAAGTATTTGTTAACAACATGCTCCGGTAAATTGATATCGATGACATGCTTATTTGCTCTTATCTGTTTTAGATACTTATCAGTATACAAATCTATTTCTGAATAAATCTCCTCTCTAAGCTTTTCGTTTCTTTTTATATCTAAAGTAGAAACATTTATTGTTTCTCCTGGAACCATAAAGTCTGAGTTTATGTTGTTTTTTTTAAAATATTCCGATGCTTCTTTTGAAGTACAAAATGGGTTCCACTCTTGATCTCTATTAAAATTCCACCTTTCCATTATCCTGTTTTTAAATAACGGAGGGCCAGCATTTGGTATAGCTATTTTAGGTTTTAATATTTGACAATATTTTAAAGCTCTTCTTAGTAAATTGTTTCTTTTAATTTTTCCGTAGTTATCTTTTATTTTATTTTCATATTCGTAATTGCATGGCCACCAAATTGCACTTGAAGATTGCAAAAGTAACACATCAACTTTGTTAACATTTTTTTTCAATTCGTAAAAGTCAATGTGACTATCATTAAGGTTCAAAATCGTACAGTTGCCTTTGTTTAGTATCAGGCAAGAATCATTTTCTATAAATCCTTCAGTTTTTATAATTTTGATTTTTGCTTTTTTTATTTCATATACCTTATCTTCTGTCAATTCTATTATATTCGTAAAACCAAAACTTAAAAGTTTCTGTAATGTTGTTTTATCTTTAAACTTTGCTATCAAAACTTTAGTATTTTTGTCTATTAGTTTTAGTGTATTTTCGACTAAATGGTCTTCATGTGCATGAGATATATAAACAAAGTCTAAATCTTTTAACGTGTTTTTGAAATCTATATTATTATTATCTGGAAATGGGTACCATGAATCTAAAAATGCGCCGGAATTGCTGTTCCAAGGATCAAATACACATTTAATGTCTTCGTCTTCATAAAGCCATCCTGCATGGCCCAGGTAAGTTAAGTTGTCCATAATCTTAACTTAATTAGTTTGCAGCCACTTTTTACGAGTTCTCATAATGTGATCCATTAGTGGACAAATAACGCACCAATTAGAATTTTGATCCTTTCCCATGTGATGTTCGTAATGCCATGGCATCCATTTTTTAAAAAATGCGACATACGTATGAGATAACCTGTGCAAAAAGATATATATCAAAGCATATAAAATAATAGTAGAGGCAAAATATGGAAAAATAAATAAGAGAGGAGTGTGTAAAAGTATGCCGGCTAGAGTTAGCCATGTTTCGTTGTGAAATATTTTTTTCGAATAATCTGGATCTAAATTATTGTGCTTTCTTGCTATTTTGTGGTGCTTCCAGTGAAATTTTAATTTAGAACGCCCTCTAGGTTTATGAAGTAAAATATGTATACTCCAGTCTAAAAAATTAGCATATAAAAATCCTAAAATTACCCCAAGAGTCCATTCCTCCACTATTAACTATAAAGCAATTTTATTTTCCGCCTCCAAAAACCTTATTTACTCTTAACAGCGATAAAGTTTCTTTAGGGTCGCGAACTTGATACCATTCAAAAGCTAAGTTTGATTTTTTTAATTCCCTAATTATTCCCCAATCATTCCCACCAGGATAACACCTATCTCCAACAAAAACTATTTTATTGGCTCCTGAATTTTCAAGGTAATGTATAATCTGCCCTTTATCTCTTCCCTCTTCCAATATATCAATTGATATTGATCCCCCAATTGATGCATTTAGTGTCGGATACTCTTTATTTATAAACTTTACGATATCTGCTCTCTCTTGGTTTGCTAAATCCCAATTTTTGTAGTCTAGCCTTTGACTCATAGATGCATTTCTGCCAATAATTGAAAAATTTACCATACCAGTTCTAAATTCTAGATGCTTTCCAGTTCTTAATTTATATTTTGATTTTTTTAAAATTTCAGCCAAATCTTCTGTTAAAGAATCTGGAATTATAAATGAAGATTTCGATATTAACTTTCCATTTCCGTCTCTCAATTCATTACCCATACAACAAAATATGTTTTTAAAATTATGCAAAAAATCCTCCGGAAGTTGTTCTTTAGTTTTGCAAAAATCGGAACCAGTAGCTATAAAGCATTGTTTGTTTTCCATCCAGTTTGAAAACTCTCTCATAAAAAAAGGTTCTATTTTTTTTCTAGACTCTGTCAGTGTACCATCAACATCAAAAATGTAAGATATCTTATTTGGTTCTATCATAATCATCTTCTATCCTTATTACATCATTTAATTCTGGGGTGCTTACTTCATATAAAACTACATCATTTTTTTCTGCGCAGAAGCGATGAACAGTGTTGGGAGTTATGTGAAAAGATTCTCCGGGGCCTAAATAAATTTTCTTTTTATATTGTTTTGCTCCCAATTCAAGTGTAAGAAGCCCTTGTTGTACAATTATTGTTTCTTCTTTTATTTTGTGATACTGCCTAGAAAGTTTATGACCTTTATTAATGTGTAATATTTTTCCAACAAACTTATCACAATGAGACCAAATTATCTCAAAACCCCAAGGTTTATTTATTTTTTTTTGTTTTACTATCATAATTGAATTCTCTTTCTAATTTATAAAACTTTAAATAATGAACAAGATCCGCTTTCTTGATCCCTAAAATTAATTGCGCTTCTTTCCTAGAGTTGGCTTGTGATAGAGCAAATCGCAAAACAGACTCTTTACAAATTTCAGTGGCGTACTTTAAAAACGGAAAATTAAAAAGCTTACCTTTTAATAAAGAGGTGGAGACTAATAATTTTAATGTTATTAGTTCTTCTAATTTTAAGAACTTTAATTTTTCTAGAAAATCTTGATCTATTTTATTTTCTTTTAATAGTTTATTTTTTAAATTATAATTTTTATTAGAGGAAAATATTTTAGGATCTTTTAAAGAATCATCTTTTATCGCTGTTTTGCCAACCATCCTACCAAGGGTATCACATCATGTTTAAAAATTCAAGATATTTCTACATTCATGCTGAAAGTCCTGGTGCTTCTTCTGTTTCTTTTGCCTGGTCATATTGGATATTTGTAGGTTCATTTGGTGCTACGAAGGACATCTCTCCATCCCACTTGTCAAAATATAATTTTAAGTTTGCGATAAGATAATCATAAAACATCTCTTGATCTTCTGGATTATCAAGTTCTCCGTAATAATCTACTATTGATTTTTCTATATTTGGATAAATCCTTTCTGCTTTATTTCTTCCAGTAGTGTCTTCACCAGATATTTTTGCAAGACCCTCTTCTTCTTCTGGTTCTGGTTTGTTTTCTTTTTCGGATCCGTCGGACGCATCTATGAATTTAACCCTGTCTTCATCATTTACCCCTTCTACGTCAATGCCTACTTGTTCTGAAATTTGACTTTCTGAGTCAGTATCGTTTAGTTTTACGGGAGCTAAGGTATCTTGTACCCATCTAATAACATGCGCGCGGAAAGACTTTCTTTGTTCATCACTAGTCGTTAAAGTCTTATAGGTTTCTCGTAATGTAGCCAGTACGTTTGTGTTTTTGAGTAAATCTTTAAGAGTGTTAATACCGGTATTATCACTTACATCTGTAGTTGGGTCTTCAGCCTCAGTAATAATTTGTTCAAACAAGATATTTCTAAGGTGCTTTCTTAGTTTGTGTTCTTCAATTATCTTTGAAACTTCTTCCTCATGTTCTTGAGACTTAGCATAAAAATATTTTTTTAAGCTTTCACGTATGTTTAGTCTTAATCTTTTTTCTTGTTTAGTCATTTTTTTCTTCCTTTTTACACTCGGCGCGCCTTGAATACTTCCCGCTAAAGATATCTCTTCTATTTCTTCTTCTGCCAAGAAAGCGTTAGAGATATTCTTTGGTCGAGAAACCCTAAAAGGCCCGCCGTGTTTAATTAAATCTTTTCTACCCATATCTAAATAGGTTCTATGAGCTTTAGCGAGCCGTGTCTTCATTTTTCTTTGAAATACCCCAGAAGATTTTTTACCTTTCGGGCGCTTTTTTGTTTTATAATTTTCTAAAACAATTTTAGCTTCTTGAATAACTATTTCTGAAAGTTCATCTTGATCTAACTCAGGCTCAACAACTTGGTCTGATTCATCATCTCTTTGGTCCGCGGGGTTAAGGCCTAATATACCCATAACTGCTAAAGCATCTTCCGGGGCAGGTACAAAATCTTGCAACATTGAGACACCAATTGGTTCGCGTGCTGCTATGTCAATAACATACCTCATGTCAGAAGCATGTAAGTCTGCAACAGAAACAGATCCTTTTTGGTTAGAGGGTAAGCTTTCTAATATGGCCGGGTGGTTCTTTAATAATTGCAAATACTCTTGAGAGTGTTTTGACGTTAGTTCGCAAACTTGAATTTTTATATTCAAATCTTTCCGGGCTTTAGATGCAATTGTTTCAAATCTTGTTTTGTCGTCTTCTTTATCGCCGCACCCTAAAAGAACTGTGGCATTCGGTGGAGCCACTAATAAGTCAGTAGGATCTGGTTCTTTCATCACAAAGTCATACGTAACACCAACAGGTGAAGCAGAAGGAGATTTTATTACAGTAGTTTTTCTGGCAGCTGATGAATTATCTAGATAAGCATTCCAAATTTGCACTGCATCGTCAGAGTCTACAATTTTTCCAGATGGCAATGCTCTGCCACCCATAGTTGGGGTTGAAATAATTACAATAACTTTATCTGCGTTCTTTGCAAGGGCTTCAACCATAGATAAGTGCCCTTTGTGTGGAGGTTTAAAAGCACCTGGTACAACTCCTATTGTAAGAGGCCGAGAATTGGCTTCTCCGGGGTTTTTTTCATCTTCTTTAGGAGTTATGGGCCCGAACCTTCCATATCGCTCTGTGCCTAAAATCTGATTGCTTGGGGCGAACCAGCCCGTAAACTTATAAGTGGTCCCGTTAAAATCAAAAACAAAGCCCTCTGAGGGTGTATTAACATTTTTTACATCCTGTAGTTTTTCCAGTTGTTTTTGTAGATCTGCTTTTGCCGCTTCGTTTGCTGAGCTTTGAATTTTCTTGATTGATAGTCTTAGTTCATCTTGAAGGTCTTTTATGGCTTTTTGGTTGTCTCCAATAAATGAAGAATCAAAGTCCTGCAATATTGCATTCGTAAACTCATATAAAGATTTACTTAAGGCAGCAGTGTAATTCTGATATTTAAAACTTCTGTCAAATTCTTTTATTTTATCCGTTAATTCCTGAGGAACACCAGCTGTTAAATCTTTGATGTTTATCGGAGGATAATGAAGCCGTTTTCCTGTTCTTGGATCTTTTGTACCACAAGGCATTAACACACTAGGGTCGTCTAGACTCTTGCACAATCCCATTAATCTTAAAATAAATTCTTGATTTCTATCCTCAGTTAGTCCAAAACTATCAATTATAGGCTTTATCTGGACCATTACCATGTCTTGAATCGTTGATGTATCATTTAACCCAAAGTCTTGAACAATGTTATCAATCGCGGAAATTGCATCTGGAAGTACACCGGCAGCTCTCTTCATTCCTGCTTTATCTAATTTTCGTCTTGGGTGAGTCTCAACAGAAAATACACTAGGATCTTCAGTAGATTTTCCTATTAAAGAATTTTCTAAAACAGAGTAGCATTGAGCCACTCTTTTCATGGATTCTGGATCGTCATACGCTAAAGCGGTATCAGGGTCGAACATGGCATGCCCAACTTCATGAATTAGTAAAGTTTTCTTATCATATGGAATTACGTTCTTGGTCCCGGTGTCTCTTGGGTCATCTTCTTCACCATCAGGCACTCCAGGATTCATTACTTCTGTATTAAAATAAATGTTATCTTTCTTATATCCAAATATTTTAAATTGCGTATCTCTGTCTATTTGTTTTATGGCATCTTCAAACGTTTGAAGCGCTTCAACAAAACTATACCTTAAAGCCTGGTTTGGGTGTCCTGAAAAAAAATCATCAAATTCTTCAACTGTGAGCCCGCCTGCTTTTATGTGGCCCTTATTTCGTATTGCACGGGCTTTTTGGGTCAAAACGTCAAAGGAGAGAAAAACGTTTTGACCGTCAGTTTTTTCGGTACCCCGGAGCCTACCGTCTACTGCAGATTGTAGTAACTGCTTCAACTCCCCGAAGGTCATTTCACCGTTATCGTAAATATGGTTCATGTGCCCAGCAACGGCACCTTCTAATAAGAGTTGTTCTTTCATGTTTATCCTCAATTATAACAGTTACTTAGTCCACTCTTTAAGTAGTTTTTCAAACAATCTAGTATTTCTTTGTGTGAAGCGAGATTCGTAAAGTGAATTTTCTTGCTCTGGTGTTTGAATTTTTGATTCATTTTTCTTATTTATCTTATCTCTAGCAGACTTTGGAAGAAAATCAGCTTTGTTGGCTCTATCTTTTGGTTCAGTCCTGGCCTTTACTTCAGCTGAAACTTCGCCCTCTTCGAGTTCTTCGTTTTCTTTTTTTAGGCCTGGCTTACATTCTGGACAGCCCGGGCATTTTGAGCAATCTTTCTTTTTGCTTTTCTTGTCTTCGCGGGTACCAGCGCACGATCCTTCATCTATTTCCTCTGTATCTTCTAGTTTTTCTTGAAGAATTTTTTGAATCATAGACTTTAAGTGTGCTTTTGTTATTTTTCCCTCTTTTTGAGTTTGGGGGGATTTACCTTGAGGTGCAACTTGAGTCTCCTCATCATCATCTGTTACTTGCATAATTTTACCTTTGCGACTCGATATTCTTGCAGACCTTGTATCATCGGCAGTTTTCGCCTTGGGGACACCAGAGTTTCCTGGAAAATATTTACCATAAACAGATTCTAGATTGTCTTTTTGATCACTTGACAAGCCACCTTCTCCAGCCGATTTAAGCGCGTTTAGAATCGCCGCGATCGTAGGATCTGATTCAAGTTTTGCCATGGTTTGTCTTATTCTTTCAGCACCAGCAGTTTTCGCACCACGTTTATACTCAGCATAGTCGTTAACAAAGCTAACGGTGCGAGCGCCGTCTATAGACGCAGCACCAAGATGAGACATACTGTCGCTCGAGCCTCTTAGTTTTCCTGTTTTCAGATATTCAGGAGTTTCACTACCTTCCAGTCCGGCATTGGGTCCGGCGCCGGCCATGCCCTGTGCTAGGTTCTTGGTGAGCTTATCGCTATTTCCGAAGACGTTAGCGAGAGCCGGATTGTCTTTAAGGGCACTAAGGGCGTTATGTATTCCAGCCCCTCCGGCGCGAGCTCTGGTTACCAAATCTCTGTATGCAGCACCTAGATTATCAGTCTTGACATTTTTTAAAATCCTGTGAGTGTTACTTCCGATTACGCCATCGACAGAAAGCCGCGGCCCGTCTGGGATCACTTCGTTAAATTTTCTCTGCATATCAGCAATTGCATTATAGGTTTCTTTGGTGTACTGATCACCTTCGATTCCAAATAGTGAATTAATTTGCTCCATATCAAATGGAATCTTCATTCTTCCTTTTCCTGATGCTATTATAGTTTGAAGTCTCCTTGCTTTTGGAAATTTAAACTTAACGTTTTGTTCTATTAAAATATTTAATTTTCTCTCTAGAAGCTTAGAAATCATTCCTGTCAACTCCTTTTGTTTATTGGTCTGCTTATTCATTAATTTGTTCTCCTTTAAATATATATTTTCAGCTATAGACATAGTGTACTTTAATTTGTTATCAAGACTATCTTCCCAATCTCGGAAACACATATTACCTTCTAAATAGGCTTCTTTTTCCATTTTGCGCATGTGTTCGTTTTCTTGAGCGTAATTTTTGTTCATGGTTTTCATGAACTGTAGTTTAAGGTCTCCTCTTTCATTTTGACAATGGTGCACTAGCTCGTGTGCAAAGGATCTTATAACATCCTTAGGGTGTCGTTTTGATATAAAAACAGTTATACAACTATTTTGCGGGTCATAATGAGCAGTTCGACCTAAGGCATTTTTGGCATTTTTAGAATCTTTGCGTAAAAATAACCTAGGAGGTCTTTCAAATTTGAGCCTATCTTTCGCGAATGAAAAGAATTTTGTTAATAATAATTTAGTAGGATCTTGCAAACCATAAACCTCACTAGAATAAATAGTTTAGATAGGCTTAAATGGTACGTATTCCTTGAAACACGTTGTAACTAGAGGATACATCTTGCAATCTTAAGTTAGGTGCACCCGTCGCCATACCAAGCCTCATTGGTATTGCGTTGCCTGTACTTTCTACATACGTAACTGTTTCTACAGACTCGGTGGTATACTGTGTTGTGACTACATCAACAAAGCTGCTGGTACCTTGCAAGACCACAATCCCACCATATATCACGGAAGCGCTTACAGCGCTGCCGCCGCTTCCAATTGACAACGATCCTGTAGGATCGGGATGTCTTGTAAAAGTAGGAGCAGGAATTGCAAGAACATTTCCACTAATTGCTGGTCGTGAGCCAAAGTGTTGAGCACCAGCTCCGTCAGGTACAGAAAGCCCGGAAAAGTTTTCATTCTTTTCAATTGTATAGTCGTGAAAAACAGAACCACTATAAGGGTTATCTATTGTTTGTCCAAGTTGCCACCCACCAGCAGAGGTAGAATGATAAACATAACTCCTTCCAGAAACCAACGAAGATCTCCCAGCCCTATCCGGTCTCCATGTTGGAGATGATACAATTAAAGAATTTTTTTCAAAATCTATACCTATGCCAAAACTAGCATCGCCTTCGGTGGCGTAAGAACCAGACCCTACAAAGAGGGGGTCTGGATCTTCTAGTTGCACCTCAATCGCCCATCCGGCAGAAGATGATTTAAGTATAAATACTGAGTCTTTTCGCCAGTGATATAAACCAGTACTGGCATTATGGAACCCTTTTGCCAAGCCAGTTGCTGCGATATAATTTCCACTAACAGCGCAAGACATCAGTCCAAATCTCTGAAACGTATACCAATCAGGATACACAGAGCCATCATAACTAGCTGTCGGAATCCCCAAACTTGAATCAACAGCTCCCGTCAATCCTAAATTTTGTAATCCCAATTCGGCTTGAAGATACCAACCTGATGAACCCGATTTAATAATGTGAACTCTACCTGAGGAATCATCACCATCATCTACAAGAGGTTGAGATAAACTAGAATTAGCATGTTTGCTTCCGAGAACACCAGTAATGCCGTCAAAATGAATATTTAATCCACTATTGCCTATTCTACCTCCAGTTTCAGAAGGGTTACCAGATTCATCACCTTCTGGTGGAATACCAGCAACTTGAACTTGATCTTCATATTCCCAGCCTGAACTTGAACTGCGAAATATTGCAACATACCTGTCAGGATGATAACCAACATTTTTTGTAAAAATACCAGTAAATATTAAATTATTTTTAATAACAGCATTCCAATAGGCTAAATATTCAGCCTGATCAACATCAATAGGCGCCGAATCATTGTAACTAGAAGTTGTTAATGTTGTCTCCAAGTTCCACCCAGATGAAGATGAACAATAAATTTGCAATTCTCCACCTACACCATCGGCATAGTATTTTTCTATTGGTACAATTAAATGTTTCCCATCAACACTAAATTCATTTGCTAATATTGAAATAGTGTTAACACTATAAGAAGAAGTTGGAATGTTGATATAGTCTGAGAGAGTATATCCATTAGATGAAGATTTGTAAATAACTATCCCATTATTCTTTTCACTTATGCTGGACCTGTAACTATTTGTAAATATTTCATCGCCTCTAATATAAATTCTGTTACCTATTTGAGAGTAACTCATAGAATTATCAACATTGTTAGGATTATTTTCAGCTATCTCTGATGTTCCAGATATAATGGTCCAATCACTATATGAAGAGCCGGTAGATGATACCCATGTATAATTATTTAATACACTTTGGGTAATTTGCTGTTCCGTGACACTTTGACTTATTGAGCTGGAGGGTGTAGTTGTAACGTATTCGTTCTTTACAGTGTCATAAAAATTTATTGTATAATTGTCGTCTATATGTTTTGAGGCCATGATTTAATTAGATAGTTAAATAAATTCTTTATCCCCCGAAAACATAACATCAATATCTTCAGAGACTTCTAAATGCATTTTTCCTTCTAGCCACATTTCTATATCATCCCTTGTTTTGAACTGGTATAGGTTAGGGCCATCGTATAAACACCATGAGTTTACAGATTCTAGTATATCCATTTTGTTTATCACTAATTTGGAAATACCATTAATTCGTGAGGACATCTTCAACATATCAAAATCTAGCCAATTAATTTGTCTTGCTCGACCAGTTGTGGCGCCATATTCTTGGCCAAGCTCTCTTATCTCATCAAATATTTCATCGGGGCCCTCAAAGTCCTTGGCACCCACGTATGTTTCATAGATTTTAGCGACACCCCAAACATCCCTAATACACTTGGGCGGAACGCCGTTCAATAATGCGGACCCGACAGTACAGTGTGAGGAAGTGACATATGGATAATCTCCCCAATCGATATCAAGTCCGAAGCCTTGGGCTCCTTCAAATAAAATTTCTATTTCATTGTAGTCTTCGTTTTCATAAAGTTCATGATACATACTAATAATATATGGCTGCAGCCTAGGATCGTGCATAGCTCTCACGCCCTTTCTTCCATATTTATCCCTATACGCAGGTCCATTGCCTCGCCGCGTTGTGCCTATTTTTTCATCTTTGCCATCTTCGATTCTGTGAAAATCTGTAATTAGGTGAGCATTGTTAGCGATATGTACTAGTTTTTTCGCAGGTATTCCTTCTTTTTCTAGTTCCTCGAGTTCTTCCAGAAAAGTATCAACATGGATTACACATCCTGGCCCGATGATAGACTTTATTCCAAAAAATACACCACAAGGTATGTGGTGTGTGACGAACTTTTTACCATTATGATAAATGGTATGTCCAGCATTACAGCCACCATTATACCTTATCACGTGCGTATAATTTTTTTCTCGACAAAGTGCGTGAGCAATTTTTCCCTTGCCGCAGTCACCATATTGTAGGTCAACAACAACATCTGCAATCATAATTTCTCCTTTTTTATGACTCGTCTATAATAACTCGCTTTTGTCTTTCTTTAAAGAGTCTTCTCGCTTCTGCTGGGTTTCTCATTGTTATTTCTACGTCTTGGCTAAGTTCCAAAATAGAACCAGTCTGTACATCTATCCTTTTTGCTAAATCTTGACAAAAAACTTTATGATACGCTATTCTTTTTTCTAGCTCCATAGCATACGATTCTACGGAAGCAATGGTTTTTTGCAATCTCTTCACCTTCCAAACAACGGCCCCGGCAAAGACCAAAAAAGCAATATCAACTATCATATTCATTCCCATCCAATCTAAAAAACTAAATTTCATCTTTATTTACCTCTTCTATTTCTATATCGACATCTTCGTCATCAGGTGTGTTTGTTAAATGATCCCATGGAGCCGGTTTATCAGGATCCATTAAATCTTCTACTGAAGCTAACGGATGTTTGTCAAACTCCAAATACTCTTTATCTTTTTTTGCGAAATAATCTTTTATTTCATTTAGAATTGAATCTAAAAATTTATTTGTCATTACTGCACCTCCCTTTGATAAAATTTTTCCATATTTTATTTTCATTTATATTTTTAGTTTCAAGCTTTAAGGACATCATTTTGTCATATGCTTGGATTTTTAATGTAGAAAGCTGCTCCAAGTACCCAGCGTTTCGTAGCATTTTAAAGGCTAAATTTTCAGGGGAATAAATACCTTCTTTATCAAGTCCGGATTTTCTCATTCTTGCAATTTTGTCCTTTATTTTACCGGCGAATTCATAAGTCTCTTTGTGTTCACCATCTTTAAACATATCTTGAAGGTGCTCTATACAAGAAGCAATAGACTCAGCTTTCTTTTCGGTGGTAATCAAATCTAATTCAGGATCTAACATTACAGGTTCTGCAATCCATTTTTCTAGCTCCAGAGACCATATTCCATTGGCCTCATGAGGTTCTGTATAATGTTGAAAATAAATTTCAACCTCCTTGCCTGCAATTTCTATGTTGTGTTTCTTGTTCCAATTTATCCTTGTCTGATCAAGCATTCTTTTAACTAAATCAAAGTTTTTATCTATTTTATCAAAATCTAGCATGATATGAAGGTCTATATCGGACATTTCATGCCAATTGTAAGAAGCAATTGACCCTGTAATTACAACATCTTCTACCTGTTGATTAAGTAGATTTAAGGATTGTATGACTTCGTCTGCAATAAGCATTAATTTTCTTGCAACAATTGGGTTTAGTTGATTATTGTTCCAAATTTTAGGATACAACTGCTCTTTTGGTTTTAAGAGCTTAGTATTAAAGTCTGCGAATTCTTTTCCTATTGATATTCTAAACATTGCTTATATTCCTTTTATTTAAAATTTAAGTACAATCTTAACTAGGCTATCGGCCCTATATTGTCTGAAAGAAGTTTTCCTTTACTGTATACTTGCATAAAGGGGCTGTACCCTTCTTTCTCAATACTGTCCATTACCTCATATGCGTCCATCACTGAAGGCAGCTCTACTGTCACCACCTTGTTGTCATATGCTTCGATTGATTTCACCGCAATGCCGCATCTTTTTAATAATTCAAAATGATTTTGTGCATCCCAAATTACTAAAAGAGTGCCAAAATGATGAAAAGTTTCCACCCAAACTTCCATTAAATCATTCATTGATACCGCGTAAGTATTTTGGTAATAGTTTTTTTCTTCCCACTTCATTTTGAGTGCTTGTCCGCAATTGATTGAGACGCCCAAGCATCAGGCTTAAGCCTATAATCAAAACCATAACCTTGGACATAACCCCTCAACATATCAGAAAATTTAGATGTTGCATTTCCAGCTGAAAATGGTGATACATCAAGGTGCAGCTCTATTGTGTTGGGGTTAAATCCATATTCATCCATTAGAAGGCAACCAATCTCGACAGATCTTCTTGTTTCTTCTGTAATCCTGGAAACTAATGCCTTGTACGGTTTGTTTGGTAAAGTTTCTTTAAAAAAGAAATATCTACCTGAGCACTTTGGGCCATAGAGACAAATTGCGGAGGCAAAGCATACTTTTTTTTGAGAAATAAAAGAATCGGTTCCAATAAATACTTTTGAGCCATTAGTGATATACTCTTTAATAACTTTTAATATTTCGTAAAAATCTATTTTACTATTCGAACCCGTATTCCAGTTTTGTTGAATTATGTGTTTCATTATTACAACTTTAATACAAATTAACTTTTTTCTTCATCTTTTCTTAAATATTTTAAGATTTCTGTAGCTACGGACTGATTTTTTCCGACCAAATCGAGAACATCTCCAAAAAGCTCTAAATCTTTAATTAAAACTTTTGCAACTCTTATGGCTGTGTCTCGGGATTCATCTCTCACTAAGGAAAGTTCAAAATCTTTCCAATCTTGAATAAAATCTTCAGCTGGTTCATCTGATTGTCCTATTTCACTATGATATGGATATGGCGTGTACCCTTTTCCATAGTTTTCTTTTAGCATATCTTTTACAAGATTTTTTAAATCTATCTCATTCATTTGTCCACCTCCTTCCAAATTTGATTTAATTTTTTGAAAATCTTTTAGCCAAGCTCTGTATTTTCTTCCGCCTTTTCTAGTCTCGATAGAGGGAGACCAGTGTCCAAACTTGTTAGGATTGTCATTTGGGAAAAACCTTGCCCGGGCTTTTTGATTCATCTTATTTTTATAATCTGGGTCTTTTTCTGCATTGTTTGTAATCCTAACACCATCTAAAAATAGATCCCAAGCTATTTTTGCGTTTACGTCTGGATCAAAAAGTTCTTCATTTTTTTGTAAGTTGTATTTTCCTCTGCGCAGTGGGCCCAATCTGCCTGCCATATTAATCTGCCACAATCCATACGAATAATCTCCCATCGTATTGATTCTTCCGTTAAACACTTTTGGGTTTCCGCTAGATTCATACTTTGATAAGGCAGCTAACTTGTAAATATCATCCTCTGTGTACAGACCAGACTTGCCCTTGGGTTCATTACTTTTTAACAAGCGATAAGCGTCTTCTATACTGTAATATTTTTTCGAGGCATTAGGTGACCTGGGTTTGAGCCTAGGTAGCGCTCTTACCGAGGGTCTTCTCGGCCTCTTTCGAGTAGGTGAAGCAACGGCAGGCTCCGGTTTTGTTTGAGGAATTTTTTCTGGTACTTTTGATACTTTTCGTTCGTCGTAAAACTCTCCAGGCTTGAGCGCATAAGTGATTCTATTTAGCAAAGTCTCTGGGGCATTTGCAATCTCTGAAAACTTTGTAATATTTGAACTCTGGTCCGGTGTATACCCAAGCCAGCCAAGTGTACTTTTTGCCCAATCTGGGTTTTCAACGGCCGATTGCTTGAAAGTTTGAAGTTGTTTTCTTTTCATTTCACTCTCAATACATTTTTCAGCAAACCTTAAAATATCAATATATTTGTAATTAAAGATATTGTCTTTTATATATTGGACTTTATCGCGGGGTGTTTTTTTATCAAATTCTTCTCCTGTAGTTTTGAACCCTCCTCTCCTCAATGCATTGAGGTTTTCATACATCGAAGAATTAATAACAAGAAGTTTGATAAATATAGGGAAATATTTGTTTCTATACTGTGTTGTTTGTGGTGTATCTGGATCTTCGTTCATCTCTCTTTGAGACCCAGAGTTCTCTCCCCATGCCAACATGAGTTTGTTTAAGACATCAACTTGTGTTAATCGGTTTGCATAATCAAAAACAAATTTTTGATTTTCTTTTTCGGTAAAATCTTTAAAAGACTTGTCTTTTATAAAATCAAAAATCATCTTATCAAGTTCAGATACTATTTGTTTTTTCTCTAGTTCATTTGGATTAAACAAATATTCATCTAGAAAAGTTTTAAGAGGAACTTGATGTTTTTCTAAGTACATGTACTCATAAAGAGTTCTCATGGATTCACTTTCAGAATCAATTGCAAACTGTGGCGTATAGATCGTTTTTTTATCGCCACCAATAAGTCTAACAACTTTTTCTATTTTAGAAAAAATAGGATCATTAGAATATTCTTCCCATATCAGCGCACGGGACAATTCGCAACTTTGCCATGTTAATATATCATCTATCTCTACTTCTTCCGTGGTTCCTTGTCTAAAGATATAATATATTACACTACTAGATAATCCCAGCATAAATGAAGTGTTGATAAAGAAATTACCAGGTGATAATGCAGGAATCTTGTATTGTTTTACTGCGGCGGTTGTAATGTTTTTATGAAAAATTAATAATTCTTTTTCTAATTTTAAAATATCTGAGGCCCGCAAATTTGGATTTGCTTTTAGAATTTGATTAGACAGTTGATCAACTATTTGCCTAGCTGATACTTGGGCATTTTGTATTTTCTTTACTCTGGAAAAAGAATTGGGTAATATTGAGCCTTTAGTAGAATACACCAAAACATCATCAAAAAAACCTGTACCCGCGGCTTGATTAATCATCTTTAGATTTTGAACATACATTTCAGATATTTTAGCAGAGGATAAAGCTTCTTTGCTTCCTGTTTTAATTGTGGACAATATTAGATTATCCAAATTAGATGCATTTTTATTCATAAGAGGAATTATATTATTTCTATAAGCTCTAACAGCTTTTAGTGCATCACCGCCGGCAAAAACAACATCATCCATCTGGGTCATTATTGTGTTAAGTTTTAACAAATCTCCGTCTACATTTTTTGCTGCCAAATCTAATCCCGTGTTTGAACCTAGTTTTGCAGCAGAAATTAACTTTGCTGAAGCTACGGTCTGCTGACTGGCTCTGCGAGTAGTTTGTATGAGAAGGTCTAAAACCTCCTCTCTATTTCCTCGGATTGCCGCGGCACGAGACGAAAGTCCAGACCTTAGCCCAAGGTCTTTTTCGGCCTGATTAACAACATTGACGTAGTCATCTGTAAATTTAGTACAAATCTCGTTTGCCTTTTCTACTGCTCTGGTATGTACAAGTTCTTGTAATTTTGGTGAAAGATTCGTACTGCTGCTTAAAAAGTTACTCGCTTCGGCCGGCCCCTTGTCTAATAATATTTTTAAATATTGCTGTTGTTGAGCAGCGCTCAGTTTTCCTTTTAGTCCGCCAAGTGTAGTTCTAAAGCCTGCTGAAACATTATCGATGGTTTTTGGCAATTCAGTCATCAATGTTTTGTCTAGTGCTCTTAATTGGAAATCGTTATGCGCCCGGACGGCCGCGACTAGTTCATCTGGGTTTCTTGCTCCCTTTATTCCACTTTCTAGAGATCTAAGTTGCTTCGGAGCCACACCTCGAGCCGAGCCTGCGAATCCGAACAATGTTAATGCAGCGGCAGCTCTCAGAGAATTTTCCCAAAAACACTCAGAACTTACACCGGTAGTTGTTTTTATTAAGGCCATGGCGCCTATTTCTAGCCCGAGTTCAGCCAACAGTGTGGCTTCAACCCACTCTATAAGTGAATCGCCTAGGTCTTCAGCTTTTTTTATTTCTTGCTTTGTTTCTTCGTCATCTCCAAACGTTTTGGCTAAAATGTGATAAACTAAGCCAATCGCCATCATTGTTGTTCCCAAGCCCTTTACAGTTTTCAGGGCACCAACGCTAGTACCTGCTATCCCAGTTCCTATTTGTTTAACATTTGTAGAAATCTTACTACCAGTTAAGGGGGTTGCCAATACTCTAAATGCTCCACCGAGTACTCCACCAAGAGCTCCTTGTAAAACACCTGCAATACCAACAAGAGGAGCTCCAAAGATTCTTGCAAGATAGCGAGCAACACCAACACATGATCTTTTTGTAAGCTCTCCAACCGTTCCTCGTATAGCTTTTCCTTTATTAGCGGCCGCTATATCTGAAATTTTCTTAATACTGTCGGGTATTCTTAGTAAATATTGTGGCATCAAAACTCTTGCTGGCCTTACTATTGGCCACGCCATCATGGTAAGAATTGCACCTGAACCCGCAAACCACCAAAAATGAGCTCTTAATTCTTCCCAACATGCGCTGTCGCCCCGGGTCTCTGAAAGTTCTTTGTAAACCCAATTTACAGTTCCATATGGATCTGTTTCTGCGCGGGTGTATTTATCATCTTTATCCTTAGTTTTTGGATCTACCTTAGGTTCCGGAGTGGGTGTGGGTGTAGTCGTAGTTTTACCTGGCGTAGGTGTAGGTGTAGGCGTAAGTGTAGTTTTCTTATCCGGTGCTCCCCTATTACGATTTTTGACTACTGGTTTGTCCTCTTCCTTTCTAGTTGGAGTTTGCACAGTTGTACTTGCCGGTACAACTATATCACTGCTATCCTCACCCCACTCAACATCATCGGCAAATTTAAAAACTCGGTGACCATAAGGATCTAGCGTTTTTTCTTTTTTCTTTTTCTCTGTAATTTTTTTATTTGACATTTTTTTTATTCTCTAACTAAAATACTTGTCTTTAGACATTGAAAATCTAGAAAACAGTTTTTCTATTAGTCTAAAAGCTTCATAATTTCTATCAAGACTAGAAATAACAGTGCTTCCATTAATACGTAGTGCTTGGTAGTATCTTCTTAAATCGAAATCTGGTTCCCGATATCTTTTTGAAATAAACTCCCCATGCAGCTTCTTGCTTATACTTTCAACTTGTTGTATTTTTTTCAAATTTTCACGGGTATATTTACTAATAACATAGCTCCAAGCGTAAATAATTTTTAAACATTCAAGAAAGTTTCTTAAAATAACAAATCGAAAATATAAGGACTTAATATTATCGTCCTTTATTCCACTTCCAGCTCTGATAGCATCATTAAATACAGCGCTGGTTCGGTTTCCTTGACCAGGTATCGAGTTATTATAAAGCTTTGAAGTTTTAGAAAACTCTTGCATGAAGCTTTTAACATTATCGTCATTGAACCACTTTAATTTATCTCTACCGCTCAATGTTTCAAGTTGCATAATCGAGACTCCACCTTCGGCTGGGTAAGCGGGGATTCTTTTTTCTCCTTTGAACTTATATTCTGAAGCTTTTTTTAATTCTTCTATTGCGTTTACTTCATCTAGCATTTCAAAGAGAGTGTTAGAAAGGCCCTGTATAGGTCCAATTACAAAGTAAAGATATACATCAAGGTCTTTCCGACCGACCGGGTACGTACTTTTCATGCCTAAAATTTCTCTAAAATGCTCCACATTCAAAATATTATATCTTAATTTTTCTTTTTGTTTATCAGTATATTTGCTGTTTTGCTCGTTAAAATTAAATTGCTTTTCTACAGGAGCATATTTTTTTCCAATATCACTTGGGTATGCCTGTCTCCACCATTTGTTGTATTGACCTGCAGTATCGTCTATATTTCTTGTGATATCAGGATCTTTAAGTTGTTTTTTTATTTTGCCTATTTTGGGTACAAAAACTTCGAGTAAATAATCCTCTAAATCTCTTGACCGGGTTTTCACGGATGGTACAGTCTTTTTATCACCAGCATCAATAAGAACCTCATCACTTATAATATCAAAATTAAAAACTTGTTTTATTTCCGCTTGCCAAAACTTTAAAGTGTTTTCGATATCCGTTCGGGATTTATTAAGTGCTGAGGTGAGATCTTCTGCATTGTTTTCCAAAATGCCTTTATCACCTCTGTTACTTTCAAATAGTGGAATAAGCTCCTCAGGATATCGAAAATAAGATTCGTCGATTTTTGTATCTCTAAACATAGTTCCATGAACTTGTGAGCGAAGCCATTTTATGTGATCTGAAGCATTTATCATGTTTTTCACACCCTTAGCGGCACTATCACTTAGTCTAGAATCCGTTTTCTTAGTAAATTTTAATAATCTAATCTGCTCCTCAGATACCTCTTTCCCGGATATTAATTCTGCAAGGGTCTGTAAACTGTCTATTTGTGTCCTTAATAGTACCATCTGTTCGTATATCTCTTCTATTGTTAATTCTGAGTTGTCACTCTTTCCAGATGGTCGAACAGAGAAACTCTGAGGACTAAACCCTTCATATAGTAGTCCAATCATATCAGTCATCGCATCGGCCAGCTGCTTTTTTTGTCTCTTGTTATCTTGTTCATCTTCAGTGGCCCACTGTAGCATAGATCTCATGATTGAATCTAAATATTTCATAATTTTCTTAGCAGACTGTTGCACATTTTTATCAAATTCTGAAAAATCTTCAAATTTTAAAATTGCAGTTTTGTTTTCTGTTTCCTTGGCTTGGCTGTACAAACCTCTATATGCCCAAAAGGCTTTTTGGGAGAAATCTATCATATTTTGTATTTCTTTTTGTACTTCATCTTTCGCGGTGAAAAGTCCTTGACCATATGGTAAAGAGCCAATGTTATGGTGATTATAGTCCCCAATACCTGTATATAAATCAAGAGAAATCACACCAGCTAGAACATATCCCATTCTCACTGCTGGGTGACCAGTTTTTTTAGCTGCAGATACAAGTCTACCTAATTTATTTATTGTTGAGGTGTATAGTCTAGCCGCATTCCAACCTAAGCCTATTGTTAGTCCCAGTTTTGTATATGAATCTGACGCAGTGGGCCCAGTGTAATATTGGCCTTTTTGTTTTTTAAAAGCAAAGTCTTTCCAATAATCAAAGTCTTTTTCTGCATATGGATCGAAAGCAATGTTGGTAGTAAAAGCGTACCATGATTTCCTAAAACCTTTGCCTTTACTACTCCATGTTTCTACTATTTTTTGTGGAACTTGTTTTTTCATGTATACCAATAATCCACCGCCGGCTCTCCGGGCTGATTCGCCCTCTGACTCAATTATGTTAGCAAGGCTTATTCGACTACTAACTGTTGAAGCTTTTGTGTTTAAAAGAAAAACCGGTTGAAAAACCATAGATAAAGAATAGAAGGCATACAAGCTTTCGTTTTTTCCAGTTAATTCTAGAACACTAGAGACTATTGCATTTAGCATGTTCTCAGTAGCCAATAGTGGCAATGGAGCATCTTTTACACTTTTGGTGGTTTTTAGTATTTTTATAAAACTTTTAAAAAATAATTTTAAAATTTTAGATTTTAAGTCCGGTCTATTTTTAGTTATAGCCTTGTTATATATTTTAATAAATTTTTCTCTGTTTGTGTTTGACCATTTTTGTATAACAGAAGATAAATCATCGTTAAGACAATAAATGCCCGGGTCGGTGTATATAGATCTTAGCCAATCTTGCCCTTCTGTTGCTATAAGGGAATCGTAACATATTTTTCCAAACATAGAAAAATATTGTTTAAGAAATATTAAATAACTATCTGTTCCCTTTATTCTATTAATTGCTTGCTTTATATCGCTATTTTCATAGAAAGATTTTTTATTTATCTGCCTAACAGTGGAGCTGTATATTCTTTTAGACGATTTTGCCCCTGCGCGTGCAGCGTCAGTGGAACTTTCCACCCAGCCCCATGGTTTTCCCATATAACTCATTTTTTCAGCTTGGTCATCAACTGCAGCATTGTATATACCAACTAGATGGTCACCTACGCTTTTCTCTTCCGGTTGTTCACTGTCTTTTCTAGCGTTATACCCCGGGCGCTCACTCAGAAGACCTCTTGGGGATATTTCGCTAGTTAAGTCAAAAAAATCTACTCTGCTTTCTTTTGACAAGATTGTTTTAACAATATTTTTTAACTTTATTTCTTTTTTATTCTTTTTTGGCATGTTCTATCTCTAAAGCATATTTTACACTTTATAAATAGTTTTTTAATTAGAAGATATTCTGTTTTGTGAATTTTAACTAGTATTCTATATCAAACAACAAACAACAAGTCTGAATATAGTTATCAATTTCTATTCTTTCCAGTATCAAATCGGCTTTGTTAGCTAATAAGGTATTCTGGCTATAATAATTGTCAAAAACTTCACTAACTTTCACACCGTCTTTTAGAATAATTATTTTTTCTGGTAAAACTTTTTCTTCTTCTTTTGGGTCGTTGCTGACTAATCTTAAACCAGGCTTAAAATAAGCTTTTGAGTTAAAAAGCCAACCCATCCCATCACCATTGTCAGAATAAAGAGGAAGTATTCGACCAGACCTTAAAACCGGCTTAGTTAATCCCCTAGTGCTTTCTAATTCTCTCTGAGACTCTGTTCCAATTAAGGTAGTTGGAACGTAAATTACATCTGGGCCCTTAATTTCAGAATTACTTTTTTTGTACTCTGCAACTCTATATGATAGCACCTTTGTGCCCGCCAGCTTCCTTTTGCCTTGTGTACTAGCATATTGTATTTCGTAAGAAATTTTATTACTGGTGGCAGTATATCCCGCAACTTTAAACGGTTTAAAGGTTTCAGGCTTTTCTTTTACTTTCTTTTTCAGGTTCCTTGTGCAGAGTTGGCACTCCTTCTTTTTTTCGGGAGGAATAAACTTTTTACCTTTTTTGGTGTCCAAGTGTATACATCCTTTTGCTATCATCATTCTCATCCATTTTGCAAAAGGTATTTTCCCACAATCTTTACCTAAATTGACTCTTGTTCTTTTAGTTTTTTGTAGTATTGCAGCTTTTTTTACCAGTTTTTTCCCAGTGTCAGAGTCTTTTGTTACCACTTCACTGTTACCGGTTTCTTTTTCTTTTGCGACAGCTTTTTGGATTGGTTTTGTTCTTAATAGTCCGGCTTTTTGGGCTGGTAGAAACTGATCCTTATGAGTATTCGGACCATAAAGTCCGTCAATGTTGGAAAAGCCTTTACGCCCCGGTGAATCTTTCAAGGGTTTCAGTTTTCCTTTCTTGATCATATCTTTTTGGAAATTTTTTATTGCTTCTTTGGTTTCATCACCATAGTTCCCATCGCCTAGTACTTGAAAATTAGGTATTCTCTGCTCTTTAACTGCTTCTTGGTTTTCTATCTGCTTAAAATACTTTTGAGCAGATAGAGAGTCTTCAAACGTGCTGCTAGTTTGAGGATCTTCAAAATAATTTATTAAGTTTCCTTGTATTTTCGCAAGAGTAAGCTTAGCCTTCTTTAAGGTCGGCTTTTTAAGAAGACTATTTTGAATCCTTCCCATTGTTTTGTTGTTTTTATCAAAAGGAAGTGCTCTTCCGGCCTCTGCTTGCTTGAGGAGGTTAGCACTTTCTTCTTCGGCTTTGTCCGACTGTTCAGGAGAGTCTTTACTTTTGGAATCCTTCTTAGCCAAGCGCCGGTCGGCCGGCGGGGATACTGTTAAGTCAAAGAATTCATTATCGAAAGGAGGTGTAACCTTTTCAAACCTCTTCTGTTTAGCAAGCGCGCCATTATCAATCATAACTGTATCATCTTTTAAAAATCCGACAGGTGTACCATCTAATTTGTAAGCAATATCGTAATAATTATTGTCTACGGGCGACCGTGCTTTGGCCGTCGGTATGGCAATATTTGTTTTTCCATCACTCCAGACCACTGAATAGTATAAACCTGGATCACGCCCGGCTTTGTCACTCGACACCGCCATGCCGGCCTTTTTGTGGTTTGATGCGACGGCATTATTACTTTTCGACTTTACAGGCTCTGTTTTTGGTGTCTGCTTGCCGCGACTAGGAACTATTTTCACAGTATCATTAGGCTTTGGAAATGTAGTTTGCTCATCAATAGTTGGAACACTTTGCCCGGGCAATGGCTTATCTCCTAGTTCTGGAATTTTACCACAAACACCGTCGCTGCAATACCTCTTTTCTATTGGCTCACCATTTTCTATTCTTTCCAAGCTATCGATAATACTTGGAATGTCTTTTTGTATTTCTACGCCTTTATTTAGGGCATCCAAGACATCTATATTTTTGAGTTCTTGTTTTTTTAAAGTTTTTATTTGTTTAACTACTTTTTTTGAATTTTCGTTGCCTGTTTTCTCTAGCTCATCAAGATAATTCATGGCAGACTGATATTCTTTGTTGCTCATAAGATCGGATGCCTTTTCTTTGGCTTTTGGGTCTTTTTTCGCCGCCTTATCAACTTGAGCTTGCAATCTAGCGTCTTCATCGTCCTCCATCGCCTTGTCAAAAGAGGCCATATCAATTGTCGCGTAAGAGCCTACCCTCGCGTTTGTTTTTTCTTGTTCTTGTTTTGCTAAATAATTTTGATACTTCTTAAATGCAGCAGAGCTGTATACAGAAGCTTCTTGATAGGTGAATTCTTTAATTTGAGCCGTGTTAAATTCCTCAGGTATCGAGCTTTCTTTTATTTTCCCCGTATATAAAGAATGCTTGTATATAAAATAGTGCTGTTTTTTTGTGTCGCTGGCCGAAGCCGGTAATTCCGCATCGGGCTCATAAAAAACATCATATTTTTTATTTTTTCCAAATTTTGGCTTATACAAATTATCATCTAGTGACTGGAAGCCATACCCTACCAACAAATCATATGCATATGCATTTTGTGATATCGGTTTTTTATTCCACCTCCATGGAAATCTTGTAATTGAATAAAAACCTAACTCTTCATCATGTCGAATATAAGGGTATTTTTGAAAAATTTGGTTATACGCTTTTGTCCCTTCTTCTTTCCCAAATTTATCTATAAAAGAAACTTTTCCAAACTCAAAAGCTTTATTTAACCTGTTCATTAATAAATTATGCTTTTCAGATTGGTCACTGTCCAATTCTTCGAGAGCCTTTTTCTGTTCCAAGAAAAACTGCTTTCCCAATTCCCAAATTTTCCACTTATCTGACCCACGATCCCAGTAAATATAAGGGTGGTCTTCCATTGCTATAATGGATTCTTCGTCATCAGTTCTTTCTTTAAATGGATTAAAATTAGTTTTGTAAGGATTGGCCATTGTCTTGTTAAGCCTGTAAACTTCTTGTTTGAACTCTCCCTGTGGTGGTGGATAATTATGTTTATAAAGATAGTCTCTCCACCATTTAGTGGCATAGCCTGCATGGTCTGCCGCCGCGGTTAATGCAGGTTCAGCGGCCGTAAGAAGAACATCTCCAACATACCAGGCCACAGCTGCCGTCTTCGCCGCGGCTATCATCTTTGCAACCCACGGGACCACGACAAAGTATTCTTTTAAAAGTTTTTCAGATTTAGAATTGTTATCAATATATTCTTGCAATATGGACATTATTTTCCTCCGGTCGGGGTATCTCTAAAGCGAACTCTCCCTGATTTAGGCCTAAAGACGTCATCAGTGTCAGGAAGTTTATCTAATTCTTTAGGGTCCCCTGTTAATGTTGCAGATCTTCGAGTTGGGTTGCCCATACCACTTAACCCAGGCCGATCGCTTTGACTTTTGAGGTAGCCGCTCTCACCTGAGGCGTCAAGTCTTTGAAGGTCTCCTGCCGACACTAAGATTCTCTGCAGAGTTGCGAAATCTAGCTCTTGCTTTGGGTCTCTAGCAACATTCATGAAGTCTTTTGCAATTCTAGTTTCTGCTTTTAATCTTGCGGATAGCATTCTTGCATGATCTTCTAAGCCGTCACTCTTTAGCCACTTTAAAAGATCACCAGTGCCTTCCTCTTCCTCAATTGACAGACGCCCATTGTAAGCATAATAAAGGGCATGCCCCAAAAAGAAGTATTTACTGTCTCTCCCAAAAAGGCCAAATCCCATACTTTTAAATGAATCCTGTTTAAACGCGAAATTTTCCTTTTTCTCCATTTCTTTAATAAATTGGTCTACAGCAAAAGAGTACTTTTCTATTATTTTTTTAGTTCTATCTTCTTCAGACTCAAAGAATTCTGATAAGTCTTTATATATTAAAAAAGCATCATAAAGAAGAAAATCATAATCAGGGTTAATTTTTCCAGATTGAGTAACTAACCCGATATTTCTGACACCGGCGGCCATATCTTGTAATTTTTGTTTTTCAAATGAAATTTTCATTCTTTTATCAAAAAAATCGGCCCCAGTTATAAGTCTATTTAGGTCTAGTGAATCTTGAGCGTCACTGTCTGGCTGTTCTGGCCTGTTCTCGGCCGAAGGAGCTTCGACCGGGGCTGGTTCTGCCGGTTCAGAGGAGTCTGCTGTTTCTTTACTTCGTTCAGGAGAAACCGGTGTTTCTTGTTCAGTGTCGCTATCTTCGTCTGGCAACAACACTTCATCGTGAGGTTGCGCATTTAAGCTTTTTATTTTTTTTCGGTTTAAATTGAACTCAAAAGCTTTCCAAGTTAAGGGCCCGACGATGCCATCCACCCCGTCACCATATGTCCCAGTTCCGCCAAGGTTACTTTCTCCAGAATCTGTATTTTTATATACTGATTGAAATATTGCAACCGCGGTTCTCGTCCTCTCTCCAGGAACTCCATCTACCATAAACTCTTCATCTGCTTCAGGTGTCCATTTTGCAGGCTTTACCGGTGATGGGTTTAATTCACTCATGCCATATCTATCTCTAGCCTGTTGGGTCACCTCTGTCCCGCGGTCGTTTCGAGACACAACCAAATTCAGGCCTGCGTTCGCCAAGAATTTTGATTTTTTATGCACAAGAATCCCCATGTCGACCAAGGCTCTTTGTATTATTTTTACAGCGACTTCTTTATCAGAAACTCCTGTTACTTTCATAGCCTGATTATAGAAAACCTCGCGTTGAGACTGTTCGCCACCCCCTGTATACTCAAAAGAAGAATCTGACTCGTCATCAACATCAGGAGTTTTGTTTGTCGAACCATCGCCATCTTTAGTCAGAATTTCTTGAGGACATAATATACTGAGAGCATCAAACAGGCCCGCGGCATCGGATCTATCTCCATCGGGGGCCTCGACAGCAATGTCATATTCATTCTTGCCAACTTTGATACTTATATCTCTTATGGTTTCATGATGTTTCATAAATGCATCTTTAAACGCATTAAAATTAACATCGACGACTTCTATCCTATCAGCGTCGACTTCCGGTTCTCCGGCAGCGTAACTGAATTTGCCATTACATGAATTAGATTTGCAATAATCTTTTAATGGGAATGATGGATCGCCATCTTCTATGGAGAATCTATCTCTGCATATCTTAAGAACCCTATCTTTTTTTTCAAGGTCATCTAAAAAACCTCCGACATCAAATCCTGCAGGCTGTTTTGGGCCAAGGTTATTAAGATAATCTTGAGGGTTAAACTTTTTTCCACTTTTATTTGTGCCTTCTAAATCTTTAAGATATGCCTGCACACTCCACGCGGGTATTTTTCCAGCTAAAGCATCTCCAACTTTCGGCACAGGCATACCCTTTGGCCAGGCTGCAATCTCCCTATTTTTGACCAGTGGTATAACATCTTTTTCTTGTTCATTTATCTTTTTTTTCATTTTCCTGCCGCGTCCAAGTGTTTAGCGTATTTTCTTAAGCCAGCAACCAGATAACTTTGTTTTACCTTGCCATCCTCAAGGTATTGTCCCATTGCATCACCACCGGCCTCTTCAATAGCTTTTATGATAGAATTATATAATTCAGTTGGAATATTAACATTCCCTTCATCAAAAGACCAAGTATCAAGCGGCTTTTCTCTCCCGAAGTATTCACTAGCACCACGATTACCCTTCATATCTGCTAGGGCTGCTTTTGAAGCATCGTCAAACTTCATCACAGCAATACCTCCTTTATCATCTGGGGCTGGCTCTGGGGCTGTAGGGGGTTCTGTCTTAGGGGGCGAATCCGCACCCAGTTCTTTATTCATACCATCCAGTTCATTATCCATTTGAATGGCATCCTTTTTCAAAAGTTCCGCGGTTTTCTGCTGCTCTTCTTCAGACGATTCAGGGACAGTCTCTCCTTCATTGTTGACCCAACTACCAAATATGAAAGGAATTAATTGGTAAGTTAGTGTCCCGCCGACGGCGGTGGCGCCTAACCTTGCAATTCTCTCTCTCAATGTTTGTGCTGCTCCGAGACCAATTTTTCTAAGTGCACCTTTAATTGCGGCCGCACCAACAGTCTTTATTGATTCTGCAGCCATGGCACCAAAATTGGAAAGAAACATTGAACTTGGTGATACACCAGCGATCTGAGCAATTTCTTTTTGAATTTGAGCACTGATTTGTACTGTTGTCCTTGCGTTTCGCCGCGCCCGCCGAGGCATTGATTTTCTGATGCCCCCCAGGTTGTTTCGTGTTGTACTCGTTGCCACAAAATCGTCTACTTGTTTGATAATTACGTCATCGACAGCCTCGACAGTATCATCAACTGAAGACCTAACCCACTCTTTCCCAAGACTGACGTCGTTTGCATTTTTTAATCTTTCAAGCTTCTTTTCGGCAGCTGCCTTTTGACCTTCCGCTCTCTTTAAGGACTTCTTTCTTTGAGAGACTTGCCTGCCCCAGTCATCTATTTCTGCAGTAAGTTGATTCTGTTTTTCGGTCCAATCTTTTAATGCTTCTGATTTTTTATCACTTGGTTTTGAAAGGCTTCCTTTTTTCTTTTTCGCCGCGGCAATTTTCTTTTCAAGAGACCTAATTTCTGTTTCTTGTTTGGTAACATTTTTTGTTGCATCGGATATTTTTTTCTTAGCGCCACCAATTATTTCTTTTTTGTTACTTTTGCCAATATTAGCAACTATTTGCCCATATTCTAAATCTGTTCCGCTTCGACCGGGCAGTGCTTTCTTTATAGTTGGATCCTTCATCCGTACCTTGAAAACCCTGAGTGCTTCTTTTCTACCTGCCACTCTCGTAGGGGCTTTAGATGCTGCTTGAAACATCAATTCAAATGTATCGTTTATAAATTTATCAGCTTCTCCGCCTTTTTGGCCTTTAATACCGGACCTTGATCTAAAAGATTGATTAAACTTTTTGGACTGTTTCGTATATGCTTCAAGAACTTTCCTTTCTGCAACCAGGGCTTCCTCGTAAGCCCACCCTGGCTTAGTTATACCACTTGCTGCTATATCTGGATCATTACGAAGTGTTCTGGTACCCTGAGTTCTTTTATATGTTAGCGACCTTTCATCTGCATCGACATGGCCTGAGTTCTTTGGTTTTGCGTCCCCCGTGCGAGGTTGGGCTCTCCCGCTTGGATTTTGCTTAGTTTTTGGTACTCTGTACCCAGCGTCGCGGGCCGGCGGAAGTCCGTTCGAACGTTTTGGGAAGAAAAATTTCTTAAGATATTGCTTTTGCCCAAGCGGTAATGTGCCACCAGCAATACTTCCTCTGGCTCCAACATTAAACGCCACTCTAGCTCTAAAAGAATTTAGCAAACTTGTGCTCAATTCTAGCTTTTTTACTTCATTTATACTTAAAATTGAGTCCAATATGTCTTCATTTGTTAAAATATTGTCAATTTCTTCTAAAATTATTCTTTCTAGTTTATTTTTATACATTTTTAAGGGTCCTCGGCTTGATAAAGTCTTAAATAACAAATTAAATAGTATTTTTGACGCAAAGAAGGGTGTTTATTTGATTTTTTAGGAAAGAAGAAGACACCTCATTCACCCCAGTCGTAATAATCCAGTTTCTGGTCGATTGTACCGTCTTCATCGCAAGTTTGGTACATCGTTTCGCCAAATTCAAGATAAAGTTCATCATAGATCGCCTCAGAAATCTTATCTTCAACCTCGCGTGCGTGCTCATGGCCGATTTTTTCGACCATTTCTTTTAAATTTCGTTTTGCTTCCCATGGTGTAAGCTTATTTTTTTCCATTTCAATACAAATTATGCACATTTCAAATCTCCAATTTTTTTCCGGTGTTTTTTTACTTTACTTCGACGTCAATGTTGAGATCACCTAGTTTATCGACGCCAATTTTTGTTTTTAACGCTTTCATCGTCATGTCAACTAGCTTATCCTCTATGGCCTTTGCTAATTTATTGGCTTTTGATAAGGTTGACGATTTTAAAACGCGAATTTTTATATCGCGATTGTCGATCATATCAAATTTATCGCCAATTTTTACATTATTTTTGTCAAACCAGCCTTTATTAACTTCTAAAGCCCATTTTGCAGGATTGTTTGAGGTTATACCCGATTCATCATAAGGTTTTAGATGTGTAATTTCGGTAATTTCTTTATTTTTGTTGAAAAATGCGATAGAAAGAGGAATTTCGGTTGATTTCATCCAGAAGGTACGTGGCTTTTCATCGGGGTAGCAAAACAACATGCCTTCATCCTCGGGGAGGTTGGTGATATTCATTAGCCCGCGGGCCTGTTCAGAGGCCGAGTAGGCCATTTTAACGGCAAGTTTCTTATTATTTAAGGTAATGGTCTTGGTTTTCATAAGAATTGCCTTAGAAAGCTAGCTTTTGTTCTTTATCTCTTTCTCGTATTCTTTATCTTTTTTGGTGGGGTTCTCGACGTTGTCGCCACCAGACGGCACAGAGTCATCAAGCTTTTTAAGTTCGGCTTTTTTATCAGCTAATTGCTTTTCGAGCTTAGCTTTTTCTCCTCCAGAAGCTGCTTTAATCTTTTTTTCAAGAGCTTCAATATCATTTTCAAGCTTTTGTCGCAATTCAGCGCCGGTTTGTTCGTTGATCCAGTTGTTAAATGACTCCATTATTAGTTTCATGTTGTTTTTCATGAGTAAAATCTCCTTTAGTACTCTGTAAATAGTATATCTTAATTCAATTAAGACACAAATGCTCCGGTTTTAATTACATTTTCGGCGTCAGAAGGATCCATTAAGACTGCTCCGCGTTCTGGGCTTACCACTATGCCTTGAAATTCTTTATCAGGATCAAGATAAATTTCTCCATCGGATTCTTCTAGTAAGCTACCACCACGTATTTTTGGATATCCCGGGGCCCTTTCGCCAGGAGGTGCCTTAAAGCCAAAATAGATAACATCTAGTATCGGCCTTTGGCCTGGTTTCCACTTCAGCCAAAAAGCACTACGATTGGGTGCCATTTGTCCTGCACCGGGACCATCTGGTAATTTGATATCCCTCCAGGCGCCTTGGACCGCGGGCCCACGGAACGCAGGAGCGAGTACATAACCGCTATAACTTTGCCGTTCAACACCAACCGATAGCCTTCCCGACTCTTGTGCTTTACTTCTATCTTCGTCTGGTTCTCCAGACCATCGGAGACCTGCACCTCCAGCCCCGGTTAATTCGGCTTTGAGTCTATGATTAAGACCAACAATTTTGACACCTTTATTAGGCATTTCATTTAAAACAATAATTTTCATTCCATTTTTCAGATTCCCACTCGGAGCATACTGGCTGGCTTTTATTGGTACACTTTGCTGAGTACCGTCTGCTCCAACCACCGCATACTTAAAAGGATCTTCGCCTTTAGGTGGTGTTAATCTTCTCATTTTTATTTTTGGAAATTTTAACTCATCTTTTTTCCTCAGCCCCAGAATGCCTTTTTTCATTCTCAATAATTGCACCGGCATTGCACCAGAATCTTCCATATGTTGAATTAAATCATTTCTTGCTATTGCAGCCTCATCATCTTCAGGCTCAGGATTCATAATAAGCTTTAATTCTTCATCGGTCAAAGGCTCTTTTTCGTAGTTAGTATAATAAAAACTATCTCGAATATTTTGTTCCGCAAGAAACTTTCTCCAGTTTTCCATTATAAGTTTCATATCAATAAATAGTCCTTTTGATTTTAACGTTCGGCAAACGCCGAATTTTTTCCGCTATTTTTTTATTTACTAATGCTAAAAAGTAGGCATATCTTTGATAGCTTGGTTAATATCCCATTTTTTAAATTGTTTTTTATGAAAAGGTAAATCATTAGAGTCCTGAGATTTAAAATTAAACTTCTTTAAAATACAAAGCCATTCCACAGGCAAGGTCGGAGACCACTCGGCATCTATTGTCCAAACTTTATTAGAAGAGTTAGATACTATAGGAGTAAAACGACGTCGCCACAATTTCACCAGTTGCAGCAAAACATTAAAAATTCTTGTTTTTACCCAGGATATAGGAAGTTCATACTCATTTAATAAAGTAGACTCCCAATCTTTAATAACGCTTAAAACACCAGTCCATCTATATTCGAACATTTTGAAAGCATTATAATCAACTTTGTTTAATTTTGAAGAAACTTTTTCGGTGCAGGCAGCAAATCTTGTGGGCCCAAGATTTTTTGGTGGATTTGAAGAAAAGGACATATCGTTTAAACGTTTTAAAAATTTATCGTCTTCTTTCAAATAATTTTTTGAATTAATTATTGAATTAATAGAATTACCTAAGCCGCGATCAAAATCCGCTACTTTAAAGCCATAGTTAGAAAGTGCAGGATCAAAAGAACCTTCACCGGTCTTGGCGGCCGCTTGTGATTGCTTGTAATAAGCAATGGCACCGGCGACGGATATGCGTATTAAACTCTCTAAATCTTTTTGTAATTCTACGAACTGTTTTTTACCTGGATGTCCAGATAAGGTTTTCCAATTAGGCGCTTTGATACGATACGCCCGGGAGAAAGTTTTAATTAAAGAAGGTATCTTTGATAATACGCCTTTTAACACCAGCGCGGTTTTTCTAGTTGCGAAAGCTTCTGCATTCCAACTACCCGGCGAATCTTCAGTGCCACCGATGCCGTCAATTCTTGGTATCTTTGGCTCATCGCCGTCGTAGGAAGGCTTATAAAGTGAATGTGTTAATTCATGAATTAACACACCGAACGTTGGCGCCTCGCCGTCCAAGCGCTCAAAAATAGTTTTATAAAAAGCAATGTCACGTAAAATTAATATTAAATTTGGAAACTTTTTTCTTATCGCGTCAGGGCCGACCCTAAACAAGTCTTTTTCGAATTTTTTAGGTATAAAATTTATTAAAGTAGAGTCGACTGCCTCGGAAATTTTTTTACGAGAAATTTTTGGATAATGAATTTCCGAGTGAGCATGCAGCCCTAGTTGCTTAGCTAGCTGATTGCTGTCGGCCTCAGGATCGAATGGCCCATCGAACGGATGACCGGTATACCTCGATTGGAAGCCAGCTCTTTCATCATTACCTTTCTTATCAAAGTAATTTAAAACAGGGTTCTCTGTTCTATCTTTAATACCACCTTTAAAGAATACATCTGATATCTCAAGAACATCTTTATCATCAATTAACTTTTTAAATGCTTTTTCCAATAGCTGCTTTCTGTTGGTGTAAATATTGTTTGTTATTTGGCGCTTAAGCTTATTGAATGGACTTTCTCGATATTTTCTTGCGGTCTTAGCTGCCATGTGTGGTAGATCTGAAACGTTATTTATTTCTTCTTCAATAATCTTGCGCAATTTTTTTTTAGTAATTTTCATATGCTTTTAAATAGTTTAATTAATCTACATTTTCATCTGACCGATCATCGATATCGCGATCCAAAGGCATATCTTCTTTTGCCGTTGGTGTCATTGGCGGCAACGGCATGCCGGCTATCGCGTCGCTTTTCTGAATACGGAGCAGAATTTTGTGATCGGTATTCTGATTATCTAAGATACTTTGCAATTGGCCGTTAATTTTCCTATTTTCGGCACTCAGTAATCTGAATATATTATTCATGTTTTTCAATACGGCATCGATTTCCGCGGAAATAATAAATCTCAATTCTTTTTTAGTAACTTTCATGCAGATCTCCTTTTTGTACTCTTTAAATAGTGTATTTTAATAGTAATGGTGGTTGTTTATATCCAATAAAGCAAAACCATGTCTGTTTAAAAAATTTGAAATATTTTTTTTGCCAATTATTATACGCTTGATAGTTTTACTTTCGTAAACTAGTGTAGGTTGATCACTGCCATTTGCATCTTGTAGTACTTGAAGCATTTGTGTTACTGGGTTTTGCTTGTCCAAAACCCAAACTTTTGGTTTCCACCCTTTCATTATCATCTCTGTTATAAGGGATTCTGTTTCTTTTTGATTAACTGTACCGTACAATACAACTAGGGGCTTTACTTCTGCTAGGTATAAGCGCTCAACGTTAAGTGGGTTGTCCCAACCTGGCCCTTTGGTTAATTCTCTTACTCCAAAGTAATCAACGGTTACGGTAGCGTTGCTTGGTATGTAAGCCGAGCATGCTGTCAAGGTTATTAATAATGGTATTATATATCGCATATTTTAACTAGTTTTAAAATCTCGAAAATTTTCAGCCGTATTACGAATGTACTTAGCGCACCTACATCCACCTACATGTCGTATAGGACTTACATTCGGCTACATGTGGTATGGGGGGGGAGGGGTACCCCCACCGTCATACATGTAAGTTTTTGTCCTACATTTAATTACTTTTTCTTACATGTTATTTATTTAACTGTAACCTTTTGTCCTACCTTGTCCCACATCCTACATGTATGCTGGTGTAGTATTATTATTTACTTCTCCCGACCTTTACCTACACGTCTTGTAAGTATGCGAAATCATTGAGCTTATTGCATACGACACTTCGTCGAGT
>Ga0181414_1000027_pt1 | contig 37730 bp, 53 predicted proteins | sample 37SPOviralmetaG_FD_130139 | JGI IMG/M metagenome (GOLD analysis project Ga0181414, IMG submission 130139) | Marine viral communities from the oligotrophic San Pedro Time Series (SPOT) site, San Pedro Channel, CA, USA - 37 SPOT_SRF_2012-11-28 | ecosystem: Environmental > Aquatic > Marine > Strait... | reverse complement strand
CAGCCTCTTGTTCCTATCGATATCAAGACCTAGCTGGCTGTACTACAGCCCCCGAAATCGCACCTCCGATCGGGCGCACAGTAGACAGGGACAGTTCAACCTTCGGGGTTGAGACCTTTGACTACGGTTCGGTTGAAACGGCTGAGTCTGTTGGCTGGGAAGCATACAAACGTGTCGTTGATGGCATTTGTGAAATGCTTCATCGCACTGGTCTTTTTCACGGATACAGTTTTAACAGTTGGTCTGACGTTGTCCAGTACACCCCTGAGTTCGTTACTAGCTGGTTGGCTTCACCGCAGACTAGCCTGTATTACTCACTTCAGGTGATGCAAGGCACGCAAGCTAAAGATGATGCACTAGCAGCTCTCGAAGGTACTGACTTCAATAATATGTTTGGCTTCGACTCAGATGATGATGATGAAGTTCTGAATATATTTAATGACCCCGCTGCTTGCGTGGGTTGTGCCGAGTAAACCATTTATTTATAACAATGAAAGCAGAAACTCCTTACATTCATCTCCACGAACGCAAGCGTAGCTGGACTCCGGTTCAGGTATCTGCTGGAATGCTGCTTGACGGTGGTGAAGAAGTGATCCAACGTGCGCTTGCCCTGCGTTGCCTTGAAATTCCCGTTGGTGATTTTATTAGCGAGGCTATGAAAGGTGACCTGCCTGATGTAAAGGGGTGCAAGGAGCTTCTCTTGTCTAACGTAGTTGATGAAGAGAATCATGATATTGCACTTAATTATGCAGCTGAAGCACATAAGATCCCCCTTCGGTTTGAGAAAGAAGCTGAACGCATTAAGAATGCGTGGCTTGAACTGGACCGCCATCCGGTCCTTAAGGCCGTGGTTCTTGAGCGTTCCGTCTTCTTTGTCTTACTCCCCATCTTCCGTTTCCTTGGAGACACAGGACTGCGCACCACAAGTGCAGATATCAGCCGGGATGAACAGACCCATGTCGCGGCTAACACGCTCGTCTGCGAAGAGCTTGGTCTTAAATCTGACAAAGAGCTCAATAAGCTTAGGAGAGCTACGGTTGCTTGGGTGCTTCAATCCCTCAAAGGGGAAGACACTCATAAGCATCTGTCCTCGAACTTCTGGATGGCGAGTTCTGATTCGCTCTACACCCGTGGTAAAGCCGAGGGGCTACTGAGCACCCGTGCTTCCCGTATGCCTGCCTTCTTCGAAACTAATAACGTAAACCTACCCCAGTATGCCTAGTAGCAAAATCCAAGTAGTTAAAAAAGATATCTGTCCTGATACCTTCGATGACTCTGAACTGCCGACTGATGTTCATATTGTCACGTTCACTAAGGATGGTCAGCGTCAGTTCGATGCTGTCCGTGCTTATACGAAAGTAGATATTTTTAATGAGTATTACGATAAACTAGGCAAAGCTAATCCGATACACTCTATTGAATCAGGGTACGGACGTATCAAACCAATTTTGTATGGCAAAATAAAAGGTAATGACTAAAACTGATTATATTTCTCAGCTGCTTAACATTGTTGAAGCAAGAGCCCATCGATGCACAGTTAAGCAAATCAAAGTATTACTAGCTAAATATGCATAACGCAGAATTAATTTGGATTACACCGGATGCTGAAGCACTGGTTGGCAAAATTGCTCGTGTGTCTAATCCCGATAATGAAAACAATCCTAAAGTAGAAAAGCTACTTAAGTATCTGATTAAGCATAAACATTGGTCACCATTTGAAATGGTATCAATGTGTGTTGAGATACATACTACAAGAGCAATATCACCACAAATATTGCGCCATCGTAGCTTTTCATTTCAAGAATTTAGCCAACGATATGCTATCCCAACTGATACTTTTGCTACTGTAGTTCCGGAATTACGTCGTCAGGACAATAAAAATCGACAAAACTCTATTGACGACCTTCCTCAGGAAACACAAGAGTATTACAAAGATCGGATGGATAAACACTTCCGTGAAGCTGTGAGCCTATATGAATCTTTACTTCACTCTGATGTAGCTAAAGAGTGTGCTCGATCTGTGCTTCCTATGAACACAGTGACACGCCTGTATATGACTGGTACTGTTCGAAGTTGGTTGCATTACTGTGACCTTCGATGTGCCAATGGTACACAAGAAGAGCACAAGCAAATTGCTGACTCCGTCAAAAAAATTCTTACAGAACAACTTCCTACTATTGCCCACGCAATGTGGGAGTAGGACTTATGATTAAGACTGACAAAATACGTTAGTCAATATGAACTTTATTGCAGCAACCGTTGAACTCCGAGCCATCATCACAGATCCTATCAATGCTTATGGGCTCGATTATCGCGGCGCTGACGCTGTTATCCCCGCTGCTAATAGTAGCGGAGAGGTCAAGCTGCGTGCACTGTGCTTCAACCGTGGAGGACCGAAACTCGATACTTTTCTCGAGTGGAAACCAGGCACACGTGCTTTAGTAACTGGTTACCTCGTGTTCTCTGATGACACGTCACAACCTTTAGATTTCCTGGTCACGACAATTGAACCAAATATCCCGCAAGATATGTACTGCAATCAAGTCGTGCTGGGTAATGCTTTCTTTGGATCAGATGAAATTAAAGAACGTAGAAATGGACAAATCGCTATCAAGATTGGAACTACTCTCGACAACTCAGACGTCACGACCTGGCTTTTCATGGAACTCCACGAAAGCCGCAAAACAAAACTTACTGATCGAGTCCGTAAAGGACGCGGTATTTGCGTTCACGGTTACATCCGTGAATATCGCAAAGAGGGTGATACGAGTCCTTACCGTGCAATCGTTGCGAACGACTTCAGTACTAGAAAAGAAAGAGAGCGAACTTCGTCAAGTAATCAAACGACGGGCAGTGCGAAAGGCTATGGCTCTGCGGACATTGATCCCACACCGGAATACTAGAGAATCCTGGCTAGATTAATACCCGAAATGCCTCGCGTGCGGGGCTTTTTTAGTATCAAAAATTTTCCCCACATTTGGAGCAGATACTTCTTATATTTGTAGGGTCTAATAAATACAAATATGACACTACAAGTTCTGCCTCCAGAATTACTTGAGGCTCCTAAAGATAAAATTGAAACCAGAGAACCACAACCATACTTCAAACCAAGCAGTCTTAAAGATGGAGAAAGTGAAGAGTTCCGATTACTCGGTTGTTATGAGACAGGACATGCGATTGTGGGATGGCAATACGCATCGGAGATTGAAGACCCTAAGACGGGTGACCTCCGTTTTAATGGTTATGTCGTTACCCGTACTCATCCTGGTCAGCCTGCTGATATTTCAAGGGAAACCGACTGGTCAAAGCCCGACCGACCCAAGATCGACGGTACTTACGTAAAGCCTCGTCGCTTCCTTGCCTGGGTAGCAACTTCTGCTTCTCGTGGTCGACTGGAAGTCCTGTTCATTGAGCAGAAGTCTCTGCGTGAACAGTTGACTGAAGTCCTTCAAGAGATTGAAGACTATACCTGGACGGACGAGGGCCTGGCTAACTTCTCAATTAAGATTAGCCGTAAAGGTTCTGGACTTGAGACTACATACAGCATTCTGCCAAAAGTCCGCAAAGTCCCAGAGAAAATTAAAAAGGAATGGGAAACCCAGAAAGAATCTATCTGGTTGCCAAATTTCTTTGAAGGTAAAGATCCATTTGATGGTCGTCAGACTGAAGAGAAAGGGTTACCTGCTGGCGGCACCGACAAACGTGGATCATATGTTGGTACAACTAAGAGTAAATCTAAACAAGATGAAGACGAAGCAGAGTTCTGAACCTGAAAAATTTGTTGTTGATGACTATACATTCACTGTATTTATAGTTGTCAAAAACTTTACGGGGGCTATGGCCGCATCCAATTGGTGTGGTCGTTACTATCCCAACCACGATTGTAAGTTCGTCTCAGACGATCGCTTTCAACAACTTAAACAAGACTTAAAAAATGATTGAACTTAATGTAAACAGAAACGAATTGGGTTTGCACGAAGCAACTTGCACATTGCAACTACCTACTATGACGGTTACTCGTGCTAAGGCTGACCGTGATGATCTCGAATATGAACTGCGTCGTGCTTTCGAAGAACTCGTAGGCGAAGTAGTTACTAAACAACTCAAGGAAGAATTCTGATGTCTAGCGTAAATACTGATGGCTTGCCTCCTGAAATGCAAGCACGTATTGCTCAAATTATTGAAGGTGCTAAGCAAAAAACTATGCAAGCCTATGCCCAAGCCCCACAAGAAGTACCTGTTGCACCTCAGCCAGAGCCTGAGCCCGCTCCCCCGCCAGCAGCTCCTAAGCCACCAAACTTGATGGATCACACCATTGCTCTTCGCCAAGAAGTTGCAGCAATGAGTCAGCAAGTTGCTGCTATCGGGCAAGTAACCGAAGCTGTTGGTCAAGCCGTAGGTCAGCTGTATGCCATGTTTCAAAGCCAGACCACACCTACAGATCAAGGCGCAACGTATAGCCAGGCATTCCAAGAGCAGGTAACGGAGGATGACTACTGAGAACAAACCGTACCGGATTCAAACTCCATCCGGTTATCGGAAGTACCTCTGTAGTGGGTTATATATGCCGTCAGTGACTACTGTCTTGTCGGCTACTGAGACTGAAAAGTCCAAAGCCAGTTTGCGGATCTGGCAACAAAACAATCCAGGTGCATTAGAAGAAGCCTCAACACGAGGTTCTGCGATACACTTAGGTTGCGAGAATTACTTGCGTGGTCTTGACCCAGGAGTTCCTGAGGAATACTCAGACTTCTGGAATGGAATAACACAATATCTCGATTGGTTCGATGTCCTTCACTGGAGCGAGCGTCCACTCCGTAAGGATTGGTATCACCTCCGCTCTGATGATAAGGAAGTTGCTTATGTCTGGAGCACCGAGCATCTCTATGCCGGTTGCCCCGACTTGATTGGAGAAATCGGTGGCGTCAAAGTTATCGCTGACTTTAAAACCAGCAACGGTCCTTACTCTGCTATCTTCCCTGAAAAGGGTGACCGCGTAGGATTTGGAGGATGGAGAAAATATACTAAATGTGCTCAGCAGATGGCGGCATACCGCCTCGCATTAGCTGAACGTACAGGTTATAAATGTGACGTGGCTTTGATTATTGTGTCTACGCCAGAAACCACTCAAGGAATCTTTATTGATTCCGATCAGATGGACAGGCACGAAACAAAGTACCTCCAACGATGTAAACAGTTTCACGATAAGGAGAGTGGAGAAGAAGATACTGAAGGTAGCAGTCAATAAGAACTGCAGAAACAAGACTGGTCCTGAGCTTGTCGCTCGGGGCTGGTCAAATGTCCTAGTCAATCTTGAATGGTTACTTGGATGGGTTCAATCTGGATATGGGTGGTGCGCTACCCATTTCCGTCAAAAGCATCGCAAGGCAGACAACGCTGCTGGTAGCAACCTCATTGTGCTCGACTTCGATGGCGACACAACGCTTGACGCTTTCTGGGCTACTACGACAGCTAAAGAGTGGTGCCTTGCCACCTATACCTCTGCTAGTCACACCGATGAAGAGCACAGGTTCCGTGCTTTGTTTGCTCTTGAAAAAGACTTAGAGACCACTGCTCAACACCGTGGTGCTTACTGGCTCATCGTCAATCGTCTGCTTGCTGATCTCGGACTTGACCAGCTCAAAGACAACTGTGGTCAGAAGCCAGAACGACTTTGGTATGGCAACACGTCAATGCAAACGCATATCAATGCAGATGCTTTTGTCCCTGCCTTCCTTCTAGAAGACATCGACTATGACGAGCCGACTGACTTTGAAGCTACAGATGTATCACCCACCGATATACAACGGTGCAAGTGGCTTCTGCAGGAGTTCCTAGAGCCTACAAGTGACGAAGAGTACGAGTCCTACTACGTGCCCGTTATGGCTGCTTGTGCTGGTGTAGGCCACGTTCTCTTTGATGATTGGGTTGACTGGGTATTACGTGGTCATCATGGTCACAAAGAAGAAAACATTCGACCGTTTAAGTGGAAAGGTCTCGGCAAATATGCAGGTCACACTAAACTGTATTCGCTAGCCAAGAAGCAAGATCCTAACTGGACACAGAAGCTACCAATCACATTGCGTTTTGGTGCTGCTGGAGGAGCTGTTGGTTACACAGAGACTGACCCACCAGTCAGCTTTGACGAAATCATATCTAGCAATAAAGGAGAGACTATGGAGTTTGAGCCAGAACCGCTACCTGATGCAAAGCAGGTAAAACGTAAGGGGCGACCTAAGAAAAGCAATGACGACGCGGCTAAGGAGCGTGAGTCTGACGTAGACAAAGTCAAAATAATTTTGTCTGGTCTACGTAAGAACCGTCTGACCAACGCAATTGAGTACGACGACCCTAACGGCAAGGTTGTTCAACTAGAAGGTAATGACCTAGACATTATGACCACCAAGCTCAGCTGTGAGCACGGTGTGTTCATTCCTGAGCCCAGGGTCAAGACGGCTATTCAGTACGCAGCTGGTAAGAATAGTTTCTGTCCCATCACTAAGTACTTAGATAGCTGTGCTGCTCATTCCAAGGCCCACCCTGAGTGGGACCGTATTGGTGAAGTCTTCCTAGGTAACAAGCACCAGCTTGCCACCCTTGCAATGCAGCGGATGATGATTGGTGCTGTGGCTAGAGCCTACAAACCAGGTGCCTCGATGTCCTGGCTACCCATCCTTGTGGGCGCACAGGGCGTTGGCAAATCGATGTTTGCCCGCAACCTAGTTCCTGAGGCACTGTTCTCTGAAATCACAACGCCCCTTGAGACGTTGATGAAGGAGCAGTATCGACTGCACGTAGCTTGGTTGCTAGAGCTGCCTGAGATTGACAACTACTTCAACGTAAGAAACATTGAAAACTTCAAGAATCTGATTACCAGTCGAGTTGATGAGGTTCGTTATCCCTACGCCTCGTTGCCCTCGAAGCTGCCTCGCCGCTTTGTAATGATCGGTACCACCAACCGCAACCAGTTCCTGGTTGATAGCACAGGCAATCGTCGCTTTGTGCCATTAGAAATTGGTGGTGGATTTCAGATTCCTTGGAAGCAACTTATCCAAGAACGTGATAGTCTTTGGGCAGCGGCGGTTCATGCTTACCGAAGCGGAGTTGGATATGAATTCAACAGTGGAGAGATTGCAGCTATATCTGAATACATCCAAGAGTTTGGTGACCCCGATCCCTGGCTTGACAAGATTGCTAGCTATGTCGCTATCCGTGAAGAAGTTACTGCTGCTGACGTTCTAACTCACGCATTAGAACTGGATCCTCGGAACCAGTCACGACGTGAAGGTAGACGTGTTGCTGATGTTCTCCAGTCTATGGGCTGGCGTCGACTAGTCACTAGTCGTAAAGACGCATCAGGTAAGTCAAAGTCCGTTCGTATCTGGCAACGTCCTAAAGACGATCCCATTGACGAAACCCATATCCTCAACGATTTTTAACTCTCAAATTAAGTAATTAAGTATTAATATGAAGTCATCTGATATCCAGATTGGGCTGCGTGTGCGTGTTGCCCATAACCAAATGACCGCCTTGGTAGTTGGTGAACCTGAGTATTACACCCCTCGTGCAAAACTCGTTCGTATCAAATATGAAAACAGTACACGATACGAATTTATGATTAACCATCAACTAGAAGCACTACCTGCTAATGAGCAGTACCCACTACTCGGCGGTTCTTATGTGAAACCTGAAGGTAATTTCTAATGGCTGAAGCTCAACCCTCTAAAAAACGTGGAGGTCACGCTTACGGAAGGCGTATCAAACAACTCTCTAATACAGCTGAGGAGGGTGAGCTCTGTCTATATACAGGTCACTCACTTGGTAGATTTTCTACCCACAGTATGAGATACGACAGCCATCAAGCTTGTGTTCGTTGCGTTGCTGGTGCTCGTGAAGGTCGTCTGTCTTTTGATATTTCCAAACTTCTAAAGAAAAATAGAATTAAAGCTCTTAAGTTCTGGTCGCAAGTAGAAATTGGTGACCCTGATGAATGTTGGGAGTGGAGAGGCAATATCAATAAACGAACCAAGCAACCACAATTTGCTTGGAGACGTCATGGGATTAGTAGCTCTACACAGCATCATCCACAACGAGTTGCTATGTGGTTTACTTGGGGTGATCTTGGATTTAGTGGCGTTAAATCTACTTGTGGTAACAAGTATTGCTGTAATCCATTTCACCTTATCCCGCAGAATGTTGGAGTATTTGTAGATCACGACAGCTATCTCGAAAGTTTTGAGCTTGCTTGTGAACTACATACGCTTCGTCAACAAGTGGCTGAGTATATGGTAGAGCAAGCAATGAAAGAGCAAGAAAAGCTTGATGCTATGAACGAGTTGAATGGTCGTGAAGAACTACTGCTTGACCCTACTACTCAGTTTGATGAAAGGTTTGAGGCAGTTATGGTTGATATTTTGAATGGTCGTCACGCAAGTCAAATCAACTCATCTGGAACTGGCTTAAATCAACAACCAGAAGATCACGAAATTGATGGCGAAGATCCCACATTAGAGTATTAATTAACTTATCCTTATACAAGAGTCATTACATTATGTCTAGGCGAACTGATCTGCTTCAGCAGTTAATTAGGTCTGAGAAGTGGGGTGAAGAAAAAACGCAAGAGCAGAAGTTTCTTGCTGCTACCGCTGAACTTATTCTCACTGATTTAATCAACATCGCTATGAATGGAGTCGAGCGTGACGGCGCTGGTTCTTTGATCATTAATTTGCAGAACGACTCAACCACTTATATGTCTGGTGATGCTATTGAATATGACATCGCACAGGCAGAACGGATGGAAGACGAGGAGATCCTTGAATTCCTGCGTGGCTTGATGAAAGAGATTGATGAAAATGACTGGTCAAAAAATGTACTAATTACCCTGATCAGTGATGCTGGAACAAGAACATTTGCAGTCGAAGCAGGAGGGAGCCAAGAAAGCTTCCGAACGGTCGCAGCAGAATTTACAGAATAAGCTTGCCGAAAAAGGTCTCAAGCTTCCCCTTTACCCAACGCCTCAGCTCATCGAAAGAGCACGGCAAGTAATGGGAAGCATTGACTTTGACCCAACCTCGGACCCTGTGCAACAAGTGCTCGTAGACGCTACGTCTGTACCTGCACTGGAAAGCAATCCTCTTAATGATCACTGGCACGGCAACGTATGGGTTGCTCCCAAGGGTGCTGTGCGCAACACTCGTGTCTGGTTAAATAAAACCATTAACGAATATCGCAACAATTACATCAACAGTTTCGTATTTTTTACCAGTGCTTCTGAGATTATTCGTGCCACTCCTGTTATTTGGGACTATCCTGTATGCATTCCTTTCAGGAGAGTTAAACAACTTCGCGCTACAAGCAAAGGTTTTGAGTCCGTGTGTCCAAGTACGTGGAATGTTCTTATCTATGGACCACCCCTTGATGCTGCCATTAGCGACATCGATAAAGTCACTCTTTTCTATAACACTTTCCGTGATATCGGTCGTGTGATTTACAACGAATATGCTGGTGACAATTGGGCCAAAGACCTGGAGCACTACGAACAGCATCGAGGTGAAGTCTGATGAGTCGTCATATTGCACCGTCTTGTTTCTATGATCTGCCTTCAGGTACTCGTGTGCATCCGTGCCGTTTGATCCACAAAGACGGAACTCTTATGTGGAAACATGCACTCTTGCGCAACAATGAGCTGGTATGCCTTCCTAAAGAGCACGCACACGAAGCTCATATTGTGAAAACTGCACAACGTATAGAAGAGCTGAACTCTTGGGTGTCTCAAGATTTAGATCCCTGGGAGTTTCTGAAGCCTGTTATTTGGTATGCACCTGATGCTCCACACCTTGCTGAGGGTATATCCGTCTATCTCAAGCACACCTCACTGCCTACAGATCTTGTATTGAGCGCTCTTAAAGAGCACGTACAAGATCATGAGACGCTGAATAAGGTTGAAGACTATATCTTCTTTCGCCGCTGCTAGTGCGCCCTAGCGGGCGCTTTACAGCTTGGTAATAAGACGATCCAGATACCAACGAGCTTTCTTAGCATCTTCAGATGGATTGTCTTTGAGCCACAAACGAAGCAGATACTTTAGAACTTGTGCCTGTAGCAACCCTGTTGTGGGGTCAGGAGCATCTTTGATTGCATCTTCAATGACATCAATTGCTTCTACTCGACCACCTGTGTAATGACTAGGGCTGTTTACTCTGTCATCAGATGTAAACTCTAGTACATCATCCTGTGATGCAGAAGGAAACTTACTTATGTAATCATTTTCGCCAATAGGGTGCTCATCAAGTTCAAACGCTGACCTGTAATCTTGCATATATAAATCAAAGGATTCATATTCCTTCTTGAATTTGTCGTAATCCATGTATCGCAATCCTGTGATTCACTACCTAATATAAGAATAAATGTCTGATAATGCGATATGACATCTCCCAAAGGTGATCCCACCTATATAAAGAATAAGGATAAATATTTTATTGACGTTGCTAAGACTGTTGGTTCTGCATCCACACACCCCGTCTGTCCTGGCGGATGTGTTGTAGTTCGTGACCGTGAAATCCTTGGTGACGGTCGATCTCTTCTCACAGCAAGCAAGGTAGAGATTGACCCTGTTTGTTACGCCATTGCAGCTGCTTGTAAAAGAGGCACGCCAATGACAGGCGCTGTTGTCTATACAACACGTTACCCATTCTCTGCCTCTATTTTTCAAGCTCACATTATGGGCATACGAAAAATTGTTGTGCTTGCTCACGAGTGGGAACCCTATTACAAGGATGAATTCCGTAGGGCTGCACGCCTAGCACGCGAACTAAACATTGCTGTTGAACCTTACTTTGAAACTAAAGATCCCCGTTTCTCAGTCAACTCTTACGCAGAGCAAGGAGTTGATGAAGACCTCTACCCAGATTCAAACCCTCATGCAACAGACGAGTTTGATGCCAAAGATGCTAAGGAGATCCTCGATGAAAACTGAACTACTCTTTGACCTTGAAAGCACAGGACTGCTGCGTCAGGGGTCAACAATTCACTGCATAGTAATGCGGAATATGGCTAACGTAGAAGAGACAGAAGTCTTTGATTATGAGCCAGAACGTGCTGTAATCCAGGGCGTAAAGGCTCTTGAACGAGCTGATCTTCTTATAGGACACAATATCATTGGTTATGATATTCCATTACTTAAAGAGCAATATCCAGACTTTGAACCGGGAGGTGAAGTCCTGGATACTCTTGTACTTTCTCGTTTATATTATCCTCATATTATTGATAGAGACTTTGAACGACGCCCTCAGGGAATGCCTCAACGTATGTACGGCAGGCATAGTCTCGAAGCGTGGGGATACCGCCTAAAGTGTTTCAAGGGGGACTACGGAAAAGGTCCCGACGCTTGGGATACATATACACCTGAGATGCTTGATTACTGCATCCAAGATACTCAAGTCACTGTAAGACTATACGAACTATTGCAAAGGAGAATGAATGACTACGCCTAAGAAAAGTGATCCACTTACTCACGAAGAAGTAGCAGCTGCTGCTGACATATTCTTCCCGCTGTTCAATGAAGTGCACAGTCGGATGCCTGAAAGCGCAACGACTGAAGACACACTTAAGGTTATGGAAAGCGTTGCGAAGCTTGGTCATAAGACACGTGCAGACAAATTGCTTGATGAGAAATCAATTGCTTTTGGATTCAACAAAGACGACAACAATGATGCAGATTCCTGATTACGTCAAACTTGAAATGCGTATGGCAGAACTGATGTCTCAGCAAGAGGTGTCAGGTTTCCGCTTTGATATGGAAGCTGCTAACCGTGTGCGTAGCGAGCTTCAAACTGAATTTGATCAGCTCACTAAACGCATCACTTCTACGTACTTGTACGTCCCTGGCAAAGTGTTCACACCTAAACGGGCAGACAAGAAGAAAGGCTACGTTGCAGGGGCTCCTATGACCCGTCTGACGGACTTCAATCCAACGTCACGTCAGCACATTGCTTGGGCATTGCAGACCTTCCGTGGTGCTCGTTTTACAAAGGTTACCGACACAGGTAAACCAAAGGTTGACGAAGCAACTATTTCTGAGGTTCGTGACCTTGCACTGACCCAAGGCAATCAGCTACTGCACGACGAGTGCGAGATGTTTATCCGACTGCTGACGTTACAGAAGTGGCTGGGGCAACTATCAGAGGGAACCAACTCTTGGTTCAACTCTATTGAGGGTGATGGTTGCATCCACCACTCCTGCACACTGGCGACACAAACGGGCCGTAACGCCCACCGGGGTCCGAACCTCGGGCAAGTCGTCAGCGCACCATGGGCACGGGAGCTGTTTGTTCCTCATCCGGGAATGGTAATGGTTGGCTGTGACCTTGAAGGACTAGAGCTCCGAGCACTTGGGCATTACTTGAGCAAGTTCGATCAAGGTGCGTTCGCTGACGTCGTACTGAACGGTGATATCCACCAACAAAACGCCGACCGTGTGGGATGTACTCGGCGGGAGGTGAAAACTTTAACGTACGCATTTATCTACGGCGCCGGCGACCAGAAACTCGGCCATAGCCTGCATCCCGAGCTGTCAGACAGTCAGAAGAAGCAGTTAGGTGGTGAGCTACGCCGCAAGTTCCTTGACGCAATTCCTGGTCTTGAGCCGTTGATTGATGCGGTCAAGCAGCGTGTACGCACGAACAATCGACTGCGTGGTCTTGATGGTCGTCCTATCTTTTGTCGCGCAGAGCACGCCTCGCTGAACTACCTCCTTCAGTCGTGTGGCGCAATTTTGAGTAAGAGGTGGTGTGTGATTGGTCAAGATATGCTCGACGAAGCAGGCTTGACATACGACAGGGACTACACCCGTTGTGCCTACGTACACGATGAACAGCAGTTTTCTGTCATACCTACTGAAGCTGACAATGTCGCTCGTCTACTAGAGCAAGCAGCACTGCTAGCAGGTAAGTACTACAACTTCCGTGTACCAATTACAGCTGCTGCAGAGGTAGGTACTAACTGGGCAGCGACGCATTAGTCCATCCTGATACAATAGTTATATGGATGATGATGATTTGCGAGTATCAATAAGCTTAGATGAAAGAGCTGTCAGAGCTCTTCACTCTGCAGTCTGCTTCACACTTGCAAAGTGGACGGGTCAAGAGAAAATTGACCAAGAAGAACTACAAAACCTCCGACCTTTCTTACAAGGTGCAATTTTTGAATGCATCTACAAAAGAGATTAGATATAACTTTTTGTTCGCCGTAAACTTTGAATATTCCGTAACATTGAGTTATGGAAAAGTATTGGCGTCGCTTTAGATATGCATTAAGGCTACAAAGATGGCCGGTAATCTCCAATGCCGAACAATTGTTGATAGAGCAAAAAAGAAAATTAGATAGATTGTATGGACGTAGCAAATGATCTATGTCTTCAAAAAAGCTAACGATTGACTTTGACAAAGCATCTATAGCAATGCTTCTCAGTGCTTTAGATCAATACGAAGAAACACTTCCCCCTGTTTCTTCTAATAGAAGAGAACGTTTTTGCGATATTTATAGAAAGTTAAAAATATCTTTGTTTGAATTGACTTTTATGGAAGGTTCGCCGTGAACTAGTATAAAAGACTACAATAATTATATACGTTCATCCCTCATTGATGGGACGCAAGTAGGTCAGAGACCGAAGGAACGGGAAATTTCACCTAACTATGGAGTTTCCAATGAATACACTCAACATCATCCGCCGTCAAATCGAAAAGGCTGAAGCAAATCGTCGTGCTCAACTTAACCACTGTGCCTATCGTGGTACCAAGTGTGAAGTGCACGTAGCTGGCAAGCCTGTGCACGGCACCTTTGTCTACCGTGGTCGCACTTACACTAAGTGAGTTACAACTAAATAACTGTCTGGCTCTCCTATCGGAGGGCCATTTTTATTGTTTTTATTTTATATAATTAAATTTGCGGTAGGTATTTATAACCGCTATACATAATTAGTTAAAACTATGAAGTCTATTATTATTGCTGGTCTACTGCTGGGTGCTGCTCACGGTCTGACTGCTCCTGCCATTGCAGGTGTTTACGGAAACATTGAAACCAACGCTGGTGTCACTGGTGGTGAGTATCAAAATGCCACTACAGAAATGCATCTGGGTGTAGAAGGTGAAGTTGGTCCCGCTACTGTCTACGCACAAGCAGGTCCCGCCCTTATTGCTGTAGAAGGCGTTGATGGAACTGAGCTCGAGTACAGCGGCAAAGCTGGTATTGGCGTTGATATTGGCGAACGCACCAACGTCTATGGTGAAGTTGCCTTCCAAACCGTTGAGCGTGAGTTCAATGGCGATATCCCCCTGGGTCTTAAGGCTGGTTTGAAGTACAGTTTCTGAGCCACGGAAGAGTTACCCCCCCCTAACGGGGGGTTTTTTATTGCTCTTTTTTAAACATATCTCCCTTACTGCTGGGAGGTCTCACTGAGAATTCTGATTGCCTGCTTTGTCCGTATTGGCGCAGTCTTCCTTGCTGTGCAGCAATACCCACGGTAAAGCCACCGGTACCTGGCGTACGGCTTGTCGTATTCATCGGGCGAGACGATTGATAAGCCATCTGACCCCTACGTCCACGAGCACGGGCAAGGGCAGTAGCACGCTGACTATATTCACCACTGTTGTTGTAGTCGCTCTTATCCTGGTCGCTAAGGTAGCGTCTATCAACAGGTTTATTCCTTAAGCCAGCAGATCTCACGTTATTACTACAGCTACTTTTCTATTATACGAGAGGATTTTCGAAGTACCCCTCACGCGGTATTACGTGTCCGTCGCAAATAAGCTTGTCAAGTAAGTGAAGGTCTGGTTCCTTTAGTTCAATATTATTGTCGTACAACCATTGCCAAGCATCCCAGAACTCTTCAAGTGATGCCGCTTCTTTGCTGCCAAATGCAATGACCTTGGCACGCTTGACGTTCACAGTCCTAGTTGGGTGTTGATTTTTTGTACGTTTGTCACCACAGGAACCATCAATTTCAAGGTCTGCTGCGAAATCACACCGTTATTTTCAAGTATTTTTGCTTCTGTCTCTTTACTGTTTTCTAGAACTTTAGCTTCGACTTCAGCAAACAATTCAGCGTACTGCTCTTCCATTACGTCTTCTGCTTTCTTGACTTTGTAATCAGTGAACTTAAGACCAAGCAACAGTGCAAGAACAGGTCCTACAATGTATTCCATATTAATATCATTAACTGCCAGAAGTCTAGCTAAAATTAAAACGTCATAAGACCATCATCATCTAGATCGTCGTTTTCATATTCTTGATCATCAATAGATGTAGGGATCTCATCGTCATCAGCCATTTGGAGGAGCTCTACAAAAGTCTCCTCACTAATGATTTCTGGAAGTCCTGCTTGCTGTTCATCAATTTTGAACATAATGCCGTTCTGCATCAAGATGCGTTGAACACCATTTTTCTGTTCCATACGAGACTTAAGCAGGCGTAAGGCAGTCTTCTCTAAGGCTGGGCGGCTCATCTTCCCTACTTCGTATCTCGCTCTCGTCAGAGCAAATCGCTGTTCGATCGTTAGTTGCTCCATCACCTAACTCTTCCTCGATAAAACGTCTGTTGGAAATCCATTCTTCTATAAGCTCTTTAGCAGTTTCGTTATAAAAATCCTGCCTTTGAAACCAGTGTAGCCAATGCTGGCTTCCTTTTGAGTGATTACAAGAGTGACAGGCAGGGATCAGGTTACTTCGCAAACTCGATCCCCCCTTGCTCTTTGGTTTTAAATGGTCCAGTGTTGTAGCCCTGTTACATCGGCAATAGGCGCAGAAACCGCCCCAGCCATATTTAATTGATTTTCGGAACTTGCGCTTGGCTTGTCCCTTCGACAGACAATCTAGGTGAAACATAAGGTCTCCCCAGTCTTCAGCAATACCCATACGAGTTGTTGTTAGCAACTTAGTTTTACTGTAGTTGCGCAACGATTCGTAACTATGTATTTACTCTTCTGGCAAAAGTGCTTCGCGCACAGTTTTCACAGCCAAGTCATCGAGTTTATTTTCGGTCAGGCTGGAAAGCTTTTCTAGTAGTTCAACGATTAATTTCTTGACGGGTTCGGATGTGATGAAGCGCATCAAGATAGGTTTGATAATTAGCAACATAATTTTTATGCAAACGTGTCTACATTCTAGTGACTACAAAGCTACGCTAACTACGCTGATATCTATAAACTGATTTAAAAAATCCCTATATAGATAGGTACGAGTGATTTAAATATAGATATATAGAAAACTACGGTAGTTACTGTAGCTTTTGTAATTGCTCATTCAATGATTGCAAGTCATAGCTTCCATAACGTGCCGTTTCTCCTTTCCGTGCGTGTCCTGTCAAACGGTCAATCCAGTACTCGTGCACATCCAAAGCACGCATTCTGGTGATGAAACTATGCCTGATGGAATGTGCGGCGTCGCCCTTAGGGAGCCCTAAATTCCTACCAAAATTTTCTGACCAACTTGTGCCTGGGTTCTTTGCCTTTGAGAAATACAACTGCTCGACGTATGGTAGAGCGTTCCTATGTATAGGAACCTGCCTGATAGATGCTTTGTTTTTTAATCCACGATTCTCTTGATACTTAACATCAAAGTAGGGGATAGGAGCATCCACATGGATGTTTTCGGGATATATCCCCGCCAATTCTCCTATGCGCATTCCTGAATACCAGAGGCATACGAAGTAAGGATCATTGTGGTAGTACTCGTAGAACTCCCAAGGATGAACTGTCGGCTCACGCCTAGCGATTTCCAAGCCGTCATCGAGCTCTAGCCAAGGGTTCTCGCCCTTATATAGCTTCTTACGAGATGCTTTATTCCAGAGCCCTTTAAGGATGCCTACACGGCACTTGACGGTGCTTTCACCCCACGCTTCTTCTGCATATTCAAGATAGTCAGCAGCAACGTCGTCATCAACGTCATTCACGTCGATGTCTGCGATGTACTTAATTGACTTGTCCCATAGTAATTTTGTTGCAGGTGAAATGCGTTTGTATCTGACCTTGAGTCGGTCAGTCATTTCCTGAACGTTCATTTGTTCCATTGTGAGGTTATAAGCAACGCCTATCGATAACCTATTGAAAAACCCCACGATTTGTGGGGTTAAGTAGGAAAAACGGAGAGGGTGGGATTCGAACCCACTGTCTCGGCGTCGCTCAGCGTAATCTACCATGTCAACGGAGGGCGTCTAATAAGAGTGACTTATCAATAGACCCCCCTAGTTTTCCACAGGTCACTGTTGCGGCTATTTCAAGAAACCGTGATCTACTAAGTACTCTTTTGTTAAAGGCGTTGGTTCATAGATTTCCCACATAGCACCTGTTTGACAAGCCTTTAAGGCGTCGACCGTCATTCCTTGCGTTGCTTCAGCCCACTTGGCTTCTTGTTCCCAAGGTACTGCCTTAGGATTATCGGCATACAGAACTCCTGTTAGATATTTATGGATTTCAGGAATCTCCTTGTCGTTCATAATTACTGCAACAAGAGAGTTATCTAATGTTCCTGCCATACAGTCTTGAGCTAGGTGCCAGCCTTCGTGTCTAAGCGTTCCAATTAAATGCTTTGTGTCACGCATATATTTTAAATTCAAAAATACGGCGTTGTATTTTGTATGGTATATTCCTTGGTCTCTAGGTCCAAAATATCTAGCTGGTGCAATATAGATTTCGATACCAAGGTCTGTAATTGCAGTTACCAGTTGTCCAAACTCTTCTTTGACAAGCTCTGCGTCTGGCCCTGTGACTATTTTGTTCAGTTGATTTTTATCTGTGATTTGAACAACATCTTCTTTGCACTCTCTAAGAATCATGCATCCTGTTGCATCAGGAGTGAAGAATTCAACTTTGGGATCTTGTGCATAAACAGGCGCACAAATGCACAACAAAGCTGCGAGTATTCTTTTCATAAACTTATATCTATCTGTTCCCTACTTTAACTATCTATCTTCGATGTTTTGAGGTTTTCTTGGCAACATCTTCTGGTTGTTTACTAAATTGTTTGCCTTTACGAATGGCAGCGCGTTTCTTAGCTGTAGATCTTGCATATTCCTTATCGCTCAATGACTCACGAGCTTTCTTCGGTAAGTAACGTTCACCTGTAGCGTTCTTACCTTGCGTAGAATTCTTGCCAGACTTGGTGCCCCATTCTTCTTCAGTCCAACTGTCTAAGGACTTTTGTGATTCTTTTTTAGGCATCAGTCTTTGTATCCTCCACCCTTGGCTTTGTATTCCTTAGCCATCATTTGCGCTTTACGTGCAGACCACTGGCCGGGCTTACCGCCCTTACTGCCTGCCTTGATTCGGTTGAAGATGGACTTACGCAATCCAGGCTTGGTGTAGTTACCAGCTTCGTTGACCCGAGACTTGGCTTTTGATTTTGCTTTTGACCTACTTTCGGCTGACATAGCTTTCCATTAGTTGTGGACCGTGGCTCATCCCACCTTTTGGCTGAGCTGGATACTGCTCAGGTTTCTTGGCACAACCCTGTCCAGGGTTGACATAAGGCATCAACGCTTGCCCTGCCATACGAGTAGGGAAGTCGTTGTCCATTATTTGTTCTTTTTCTCAAAGTGCTTACGAAGACCTTCAGGCATCTTGGAGGTGTCTGTTTTACCTTCTTTGCCTTCCTTGTCTTTCACTTTGCTTTTAGCTTCTTCTTTTTTCTTTTCGAAGAAAGCCTGCGCTTTTTCTTTAGACATTAGTATTATCCTTATTCTTATCTATTTTAGCGTTCTGATCTTTCTTTTTAACTTGCTCTACACGTGATATTCCATAGCTAGCAAGCACTGTTGTTACGAGTGATGAAATAAAAGCAGCGTCAACATTTGATGCGTATCCTAAATATGTGGCAGTCAGCATCGCCAAAGCCCAGCTCAACACTCCAGCTGGTACTAAATTTTTCATGAGCGACGTTAGGATATTCGGCTCTTCATCTTTCTCCATAATTTAAAATTAAAGTGTAGAATTGAAGCCCACAAAATGCGTCCCCTTTTACTATTATTACTCATCCCTGCACCTGTTTTTGCGCAATCTGTAACTCCTAACTTTACTACGGGAACGATGACGCAGACAACTACAGCTACTCAAACAATCACTGAAACTGTTGCTACAGAACGATTTGGTGGTGCTGTAAGTACTTGGAATGCAGACAACGTACATCCGGTTAATATGAGTACAGGAACCGCTGTTGTTGGTGACATTGTTGCTTCACCCGAGTTCCACGTTGTTGATACAGCACTCCCATGGCAGTTAGAAGTAACCACACGAGCGGCAGGTTTGGTCGAAACGGTAGATACTACAAGAACCATCACAACAGATACGGTTACAAATACCTCCTCGGTCTTCTCTCAATAATTTTCTGCTCACCAGCTTATGCGAATGACTCTACTGCTGTCTCTGCTAATCCACAGGCAGCAATTACTGGGTCAGTGGCTAATCAAGCGGTGCAGATAAATCAGGGCTCTCTTAGTACTCAGTCGTTTGGTACTGGCATTTATTGCAATGGCTCAGTCATTTCATTTACGCCATATTACTTGACGACAGAAAATTATGGTGGAACATATTCAAATAGTAATAACGCAGGTGCACAAGTTTCGCTTTCTATTCCTCTTGATGGTGGAGCTGTAGAACGATGCAAAGCACTTGCTCAAATTCAAATTGAAAAAGGACGCTTGGATTACGAGCTTGTGAGAATAAAAGAATGTATTGGTATTTATGAGCGTGGTTTTACGATCCATCCCGACAGCGATTTCTACCCGATTTGTGCTGACGTGATGCCAATCGCTGCCTTGACCAGGACAGAGGAGGAGCTTTCTTCCGAAACTTTGCCACTCTCTTCAGAACAACCTTAATCAACGGTTTGGTAATTTGGACGATTCGCTTGAATAGGTCACCTGCAACCATTGTTGCTCCGACAGATACGACTGATGCAGCACCTGCTGTTGTGACAGCTGTCACCATAATTTCCTGTTTTGGAATAGGCACTTCAAATCCACCAGGTAGTTCAATCGTTTCAACAGTTTCAACCTCACGTTCTTCCCAGGGAAATGGCTGGACTGGCGGTGATAGAAAGCGCACTTCATCTACCATATCCAACACATCAGCAGGAATCCCTTCTTCTGGATCTCGCTCGGGCGGTTGTTGCTGTGAATTTGATTCCTTTTCTTCCTCGCTTGATTGGTCCTGCGGTGATGTTTGAGGATTTAAAGCAGGTACATCATCTCGATATATAGGTACAGGTTCCCACTTTGGTAATTCCAGCTGAGGCATAGCCAGCGGCATTCCTGGAATAGGAACCGCTTGAGGAAGCCCTACCGGCTCTGGAATCTTGATGTCCATTTTTTACCACTTGGCTTTATCCGCCCAGTAAGCAGCGGACATCTTTCCTTTATTAATATTTTTACGATGACGTGCTTTGAAGGACGCACGTTTACGTTTCATTTTATCTGATTCACCTGCCTTTGGTTTACCAGCTGTCTTAGCACCTTGCTCACCAAAGCGAATAAGTTTTTCTTTACTGCCTTCTTTAGCCAACACAACGTGTGACTTTGTTGGGTGATCTGGTGTACGACGTGGTTTATTAGGGGACAAACTATCTTTTAGTTTTTGCCCTGCCATCCGCTGTTTAGCCATAGCAAGATATAACAGTCTCTATCTATTTTACATTGTCTAGAGGATCTGTTTCTCCGGCAAGAATTGCTAATGCTCGTTTGTAGTAAAACGAATCTGTTTTACCTGCTTCTTCTAATGCTTCTTTAACTTTAACCCAATTCTCGAATTCAGTTTTGTCCATCGGTTGCTATAAGAAAGTCCATTTCAGCGTGCATTTGATCACTAAGTGAGCACACTTGCGCACAAGCACCAAGAATTAAACCGCGTTGATTTGCGGTTAATTCTTCAGCATCTTCAGCGTCTTCGGCTAGAACTTGTCCAATGTCTCCTAAGCACATGATGATGGCTGGCAGACCCCACTTTTCAATGAGATTGTGCATAACAGACAGGAGGGGGTTATCGCCCCCCTCAACAGCTTCCCAAAATGCTTGCCGTTCTTCTGTCGTCATACTTTGTTCTAATCGATAACTGTATTGTAGGAATAATAATTAACCAAAGTTGGCTGTGGCTTATTCCTCTGAGATTCTAGATTCAATCGTTTGTAATCAAACTGATTGAATAGGAGCGTACTTATCACCTTCCATGATGATGAAACCGATGGGATCAAAATCTGGTTGTGTTGTCAGCTCGAAAATAGATAGGCCCTCTACAGGCTTGTCTGTACCATATTTACGGATCAGTTCTTCCGTCTCAATGATTCTGTTTTCTGGCTTGCAATAGTATTTCATTGGTATCTAAACGAATAATTAACTAGGCTCGACCGGCCACTCAACATTCTGAGGGAATCCAGCAGAAGTTGGGACATCACGCAATGCTTGCCTGTATGCAACCCAGGGCTGGGTAGCCCAGGGAGCATCAGAAACCATTCGATAGTCAGTGGCGCTTAGCAAAGCGTCGCGCTCAGCACGCACCTTTTCAGCAGTTGTTACATCAAATGCATCTTCTACAGAAAGCTCGGGAGATTTAACTCGCAGATCGTATGTCTCAAACCGCTTCTTGGCGGCTTCATATTGTGCTTGGTTCATAATCAGCTAGGGGTAACGATGTTAGATGGACCGAATTCACTGCTGCCACTAGTGTTTGTAGCTTGTGCAGACACCTTGATATATGTGCCAGCACCCAGCTCATCATCAGGTGCATTACCTGTATCGAATGTGGCTGGGAAGGTCAAGGTTTGGTTGGTATCAGGTCCAACCGACACATAGCCAGGGTCTGAACCCACTGTTCCAGTGACGGCTCCTGTGGCACTAATAACAAGATAGCGGGTGGAAACACTACTGTTAGTTGGATAGACTGCTTCAATCTTGTCACCAGCTTGATAAATGTAGTCAGATTCAACTTCAATATCCGCGCCTGAAATAGAAGTAATTGTTCCTCGCTCAGACAAAGATGTTGAACCTTCAGGTCTAATGAGATCTCCTACATTGAAGCTGCTGTAATCAGCACCAGTTCCAGACAAAGTGAGTGTCTGTTCATTGCGGGGATAATAGTGCTCGTTGTAGTAACCATTAGCGTAACCGTACCAAATTACTTTGCCACCACCAAAGAGAACATTATTTGGCGTAGTAGTAGAAGTGATTTGATCCTCATGAGCTAGCACCCAAGTAGCACCACCATTATTGGAGGTCCACATCTCCAATTTGCTGTTGGTATAATCCTGACCATATGCTTCAATGTTATTTGTAGAGGGGTTAAATACTACCTCCAAAAGATCAAAGTCAGAATTGCCAATAGTAACGGTATTCCATGTAAGTGCGTCTGACGACTTTTTAATAGTACCATCAACCTTAATAAAGAACCAGCCGCCAGCAAAATTAAGGTAAGTGCAATTAGCATTAAAAGTGGTTATTGTTGCACTTCCTAGATGCTGCATACTTCCAGCATCTCTTGTATATACTTCACAGTAGATGCGGCCGTTCTGACTATTACGTCTGCTAAAGACAACTCTGTCAGTTCCAAGCGCAATAATACCAGTCCCGCTCTGTGATGAGTAGCCTCGAGTCTGTTCACCCAAATCATTACTTAGATGAGTAGTTCCTTTCCTGATAGTGCTGTTAGAACCACTGCTGCTGGAATGCCACCAAACGTCATATACGTCGTCATATACGGGTGGTGACATCTCATAGCCTGGGTTAAAGCCAGTCCAATCATCAGTACCGTCTGCGCGTCGTCTAAAAGCCTTTGCGTATCCGTTGTTATCCTTATACCGAGTTGCACTATAAATGTAATAATATGTACCGGAAGCCTGAATATAAACAGCCTGACGGAAGGAGGTAGCATTTCCGTGATATGCCTGTGTATCACCATATTCGCCAGGGCCACCCGAACGCAAATTAAGAGTGCTACCGTTTTGACCTTCCATCAAATACCATTGAGGGAATCCTGCAGGATTTGTTGCATAAACTCTAGCTGTGCCGTATTGCGGCCAAGAGAATGACCAAGTCTGCCGATTGTTGTTTGGAAATGTTGTTACAACATTAGAGCTAACAGGTTCAGATGCAGGATAAACGTTGAACTCAGCGGTCACTTCACCCTTCAATCCTTTCTGACTGTGAGGCACACCTTCAATCAGCATATTGACATCTACATCGAATGTCTGGCTGGTGAAGCGAGCACCAGTAGTATCATTCTCTGTAAGGGTCACATCGTCAATAACAGGGGCAAACTCACTAGGAGCGGCTGAACCAACTGCTACCCAAGCAGAACCGTTCCAGGTCTTAAGAATAGGAGCAGCGGGATCTTCACTTGTATCAGTCCACAGAGCACCTTGAGAGGGGCTAGTAGGAGCTGTACCTGAGATTTCATTGCCAACAACTTCTTCCCAGCTCATTGCGCCAGAGCCATCTGTTGTCAGCACTTCGCCGTTGTTACCAGATGTATCGGGCAGTGTCAGCGTATAGTCTGCACCAGCAGAGTGGGCTGGTCCCTTCAGCTTTACGCCGTGGGAATTGTTTTCACAGTTGAGAGTAATCTCACCTGATTCGCCAGCGCCACCCTTAACAACTACGTCATTAAATAGGCCTTTTTTACTGTCATCAACGACAGTTTCTCCACTAATTTTGATTGCCATGTTCGTGTCTCCACTCGGCGGTTAATGTTTTCAGTATAACAATTAGGCGTCGTTAATATCGCCGTTAACTTGCAGGTTTCCGGTGATAATAACGTTTCCATTTTCATCAGGCAGCAAAGCAATACCTGTTTGAGCTCCTCGGGAAGTCCATTTTTGACCGTCATAGGCGTAAGTTACGCCGCTATAAGTGTACGTGTCGTTGGCTACAGGAGCATTGGGGAAGTTAAGGGGCATTAGTTTGTCCTCAGAAATTAGGCAGAAGTTTTAAATGTGCTGTACACAGACTCGACCGACTCTGCGTTATTTGAATCATACGAAACTTTGACCCGATAGAAAGTATCAGCTGCCAAAGCTGGCTTATTAGAAGACCAAGGTGTTGCACCGTCCTGACTATTCAGGGCATCGTAGTCAACATAAGTGTCTACTACTGTCCAAGGGCCAGTTGCAGCGGGACCAGATTCCAATGTCCAGGTACGGCTTGTGAGCGTTGCATCAACACCAGAGAACGAGGTAGTACCAGCGTTCGTCGAAGTAAATGTAATCTCATCAGCACTTGGAGCAGTTACTGTAGTTTCTGAACCTTTGGCATAGAGACCAGGCATCCACGTACCAGTGGAACTATCTACTAGCAACGTGTTGCCATCAGAGCCAGCCACAGACGTGATAGATGCTTCAAGGGCAGCTGCCGATGCAGTATCGCCTACATCGAATGACTCAGCATTCACCACCATCGTGGCAGCATTGACGTCGGGTGTTCCTTGGACTGTTGATGAGGATGGGATGCTAGGGGGATGTCCTAAGGATTCGTCAGCGATGGCAATGTAGACGTACTCAACGCCATCAGTATTAAAGTGAGGACTGCTAGTAGTTAAAGTAACCCCTGTAGATGTAAAGCTGAAGTTAAAGCTTTGTTTACTCGTATAACTATTTGCAGCAATGAAGTTGCTATCTAAATTCTTATCAATAATAACCCAATCCCTTGAGCTATTAAGACTCTTAATCATCATCCATCTGGGTTTAAACCCTACATCAAGTTGCGTACCAGCACCAGCACCTGTGTATTTACCACACTTCACATAAGGAGTGTCCTTGGCGAAGAGATAGGCGATGTAGCTATTTGGATTTATACTACCGTTTACCTGATCCCATGAGCCATTAATGGTAAAGTCAGTGTCTGTAACAGTAACCCAATTGCCGATATTGCTCGCAGCGTTATCCTGGTTGAGCTTAAAATATTTAGTGGGGAGCTCTGAATGGTAAACCCACCAATCAGAAGTTGTGCTCAAATTTTTAAATATAATCAACCCAGGCTCTACACCTAAATCGTGCTGGATGGCTGCGCCAGTACTAGCGGTGCTAACATACTTCTGAACATCGAAGAACTGAGGTGATCCAAGGAAGTTCCAGGAGATGTACTGTGAACCGTTTTCATTTGTATACCCGTTAGGTCCAACTTTGTATGCTGTTGTTCCTACAGGTCCCTTGAATGTGTACTCATCAAACATTTCCACATTAGTCATCTGAGTTGATATGAATTTCATACCTCTTTCACTGTCGTAAAGGTTATGACCATTAGCATTGTTGTGAGATTTTATCCAAAGCATCCACTTGTTACCAGTGTTATAACTAAGATCAAAGTAATCAACAGCACTGATTTGTGGGCTAATGTTTCTAGTACTACTATTGCCAGACCACTTTACGGTACTAAACGATTCTCGACTTCCACTAGCCGCCAGGTTACTCGTGATCTGAGTACCATCAGTGAAGAACTCAAGGTCTTGGCCGCCCAGGAGGTTGAGTTGGGTTGAGTCAGGACCATTAAGATCACTAGCAATTGCAAGATAGACGTATTCACCGCCAGAAGCATTGAAGTCTGTGTTGCCACCCCTCAAATAAAGTTCCGTTGCTTGGAAATCAATGTAATCTCCACTATTTCCTTGGAAAGAGTTATCCTCGCGGTTTGGATTCCAGTATTTGTATTGATCACTTGCTTTTTCATTAGTAGCAATCCAATCAGCACTACCGTTTGTGCGTTTAATCAGAACAAAACCAGCCTGGAATCCAACATTTATATTTGTGTTAGATCCACTGCCGTCGTACGAGCCGCACTTAACCTTGCCAGGTGTATCAGCAGCAAAGACATATGCTACGTATTGGAAACCAGATCCATTTATAGACCCATTAGTTCCTACATAGAAGTTTTTACTAGTTGGCTCAGTAGGGAATGCATCATGGGGAGAAGTCTCGCTAAATTGTTCGTCAAGATTAAGGACCGTTCCTGGTGTTCTGTTTATGTGAAACACCATCCAGTTTGTTGAACTGTTTGTACACTTAACAATAATCATCCCAGGTTTTGTGCCCAGGTTATGTGGAATTTCTCTGTTATTGCTGCTATTGCCTTCATATGAAACAATGTCAAGCACTTTAGGTGCTACACCAATTTCAGTGACATAATTGTACCGACCACTGTTGTTATATTGAGAATTGTAGATCCTGTAATCGGACTGATTCTCATCAAGAAGAGGCGACCAGTAATTACTTTTACCGTTAGCGTTGGAAGTATAAAGGTAACCGTCAAGTGCGCTATCAGTAATTAGACCCGGCTTAGTGTTGTCTTCCTTGACAAACGACATTCGAGCACCGGAAGGAGTGTTGTCGGTTCCACTACCTGCTGTGAATGTCTTTGTAGTACCGTCTGCTTGCCATCTTACATGTAAGCTTTTGTTCACGCCAGGGACAGTTGTCGTCGAGTCAACCGTTGAGGTTGTAGGAACCTTAACGTCTCCATTCTCATCAACCTGGATGATAGGAGCGACCATCTTGTCGAGGTCAGTACTATCGGTAAACTCGAAAGCTACACGACCAGTGATGATGTAGTCCGTGGGAGCCCCAGAGATTCTACTGATGAACAGGCTTTCGTTTTGGTTATTTGTACTAAACCGGATCTTCTGATCAGCTCGGACAATACCGATGGGGTTACCAACTTCTTGGAAAGAAGTAAGGAGGTCGTATGAACGAAGTACTGTATCAGTATCATCCAGCACCTCAACGGTTCCACCATTGGTAACGTAGGCCCACACTGTGGTTTCAGCTTCAACCCACCCGGATTGTGGTGTGAAAACTGCTTGGGATACAACACCAGCTGCACCCGTCAGTTCTGAGAAGTAGCTCTGGCTACCATTGAACATCTTGTTTTCATCAACCCAGGAACCTCCAGACACTGTTGTAATCAGCTCAGGAAAATATCTCTGGTAGATAGGCGTCGTGTCAGTCGACACATATGCCGAAGACAAAGGAGTGTATGTGCTTCCTTCGTCCAAACCTGCACCATTAATAGGTGTCAGGACATCCACGGAAGGAAGAATGAGACCATCAGGTCCCAGGTCTAAGTCAGATGCGGGGATCTGATAATTTACGCCTGCTCGATTGACGAGCAAGAGATCGGTGTCTTGTAATGTACTCATGTCGTCATAGTCGATTTGGTAATTGACCCCGCCCCTGTTGACCAGAAGGAGGTCTCCAGAAGTAGGAGTGCTCATGGGAGAACGGGGAGAGAGGGCAGATCGAGAGTTGCATCTTGAGGCATCCAATGCCCGTGAGATGCGTTCCATACGAGGGATTGACCATCAGAAGGTTCGTGCCCTGCGCCTGTTGTTTGTACGTCGGTCAGTCCGTCAATACCTGTAGCTGCTTCATAGTCAGGTTTAGAAGCAACCCATTGTGAACTGTCAGCATCTTGATAATAGATGTACAGGTTGCCATCTTCGGTGCTCCACCACAGATCACCACTACCGGGATTTGCTGGGGGATTAGCGCCGACTGCATTTTCTGCAGGCAGATCAACAGCGGCAATTGAATTATCTACGTATTGCTTGGTTACCGCGCCAAGATTGTTAACGGGATCACCAGACAGGATCATTTCACCTGTGAAAGTGTCACCAGATTTCAGAGGATAGCGCTCGTCGAGTGTTCCGCTTTGAAGGTTAGTGTTGCCCAAAGCAGGCACGCCTTTGCTTGAAATCCGGATAACAGTATTGTTACTATCCTTCAGAAAAATACAGGGGTCATCAAGGTTGTAGTTGACAGCCAACTCACCGTATTCCATCTGCGCCGTAGTTGGCGCTTTTGCAAACCCACCCTCTAAAACATTAGAGCGTTTTAGTTGTAGTTTCATATCTAAATAGAGATAAAAATCCTACAACTATTCTATCAATAAATTCCGCCGTCTATTGAATCTGAATAAGTAATACTTACCCTATTCTTGACAATAATGTACGATCCATCAGCCGCAGGTTTTTCTACAAGACTACTGATATCAGGACCTTGAATTGTAATGGTTGAATCTGTCTCTTGATTAAGAGTAAATGAACTTCCAGCAGGAAAAGATATACCTTGTGTGCCTTGAAAGTTTATTTCATTGCTACTGCCACCAGTACCACTAGATGCGTTATTTTCAACTGTCGTTAGTCGTGTATCTAATGTAGAGATCTCGCTTGTGTTGGTTGAAATATTTCCAGTATTTATAGTGATATTGTCAGCATTGGCAGTAATTGAGGCTGCATTTGCTGTAATTGCTGCAGAATTCGTGGCATCTCCAGCATCTGTATATTGCTTGTTTGTGGCATCTGTATCGTGTGTTGGCGATGGTACGCCTGTCAATCCATTTGATTGAACATCAACACTTCCATCAACAAGCAGGTTGTCGCCTGATTGCAGAATTTCTTGGTAACCTGATGGGTTGAGTACTGTGATTTTACGATTAGCCATTAGATTACAGTTGCGATTTGAATTTCTACGGATATATCGTTTTGTGAGACAGCTGTGCCGCAGACACGCACAACTGCTCCAGGTGTTGTTGTGTCAGGTGTTCTTGTCCATTTACCTGGATTTGTGCTGAGGTAGTACATTTCTCCAGGCTCCAGGAAGTTTGGAGCACCATCAACCAGAGTACTGACGCTGAAGATGGTCTCGATTTCGTTTCGAGTGAAGTTCACTAGTTGACCGGGATTGCCATTAGTTACAGCCATTCCGGCTACAACTGAAGTTCCGTAGGCTGATGCGTCTGCCAAACGCATATCACCAGCACTATCTATGTAGACAAGATTGCCCACTGCGATTGCCGGGCTATCAGCTGCTACGGGGGCACGGAAACTGAGGTCAGTATTACCACCACCTCCGCCATCAACAGGAGGAGTTCCTGTATCGTCTATAGCAAGACGCCAGTGACCTACAGCTGCTGCAGATGCTCCTGCAGTAGATGGTTCAGGATTTAGATAAACGTATTGTCTGCCAAACCTTTCTTTTGTATCACCTACATTAGGCATCGCATTCTAACTAGCTATCTTCTATTATTTTAACTGCTCCAGGTGCCAGCCTTTCTAGTTCTTTTTTCAGTGAGTCTTCAACAACTACAGCAAGTAGGTGCTGATAACGCATTAATGTTTCGGCGCAAGTTATAAGCTGCCTTTGTAGTTCTTCTACGTCAGTACAGTTATTAATTTCATCAGTAATCACGCGCATCTTCAAAGACTTCTCCATCGGAAGTTCGAAGTCTTCTTTGCTAAACATCATGGCAATATCATTTTCTATTCTTTTACCTTAGCGTAATTCAGATTTATGAGTGAACAATAAAAAAAGGGCCACGTTGTGTGACCCCTTCGTATATCCCTTTCGGATTTTAGATGAGAACTACGTTCAGGGCGTGTCCTCCAGCTCCAGCAGTATTGACGTGATTTGCCAGGTCTGCTGCAATCTCAGTACTAATGCCCATGTTATTCATTGAGTACTCAATGAAGTCAATGGTATTGACTGGACTGTAATCATTGACGATAGCTGTATCAGCTGAATCGTCCTGCACAGCATCTTCGTAATCGACGTCCGTAGTAGGCTCGGCTGCGAAGTCGCGATGTGCGTAGTTGTAAAGGTCTCCCTCGAAATGATCTTCGTTCTCGGTGTTAAGGTTCCATCCACCTTCCCACACATAGAACTCATTATCAGTTGCAGTGAATCCAATGGATCTGTTAGATGTTCGCCATTCTTGCATCTTCTGATCATCATTAAAGTGGATGAACAAAGATTCGCTTGAGATAGCGCCGATCTTATCGATTCCCAGGTCGTCGTATGCTGCATCTCCGGGTTGGAATACAACATACAACGCTTGGTTACCGTTGCCCATTGCATCCAGTTGTTGTGGAGCAAAGGCAAAGGTTGCTCCCGCCGTACCCAGCTACTCAGCTTCAAGGAAGGTCTTGTCGATAGCGGTAAGAGCACCATTTGCTTTGTCGATGACAAGGAACAAATAATTGTCCGTACCGTTAACGTCAACAGGTACATCACCGGCAGTAGTATCACCAACCAGAGCACTAATGTTAGCTCCAGTTGTGACTTTGCCGTCAAGTTGTGTCTGCACACCGGAAGTCAAGCCGCCCAAGAAGTTCAGCTCAGCACCAGTTGCAGTGACCTCAGTTCCATCGAAGAAGAACTTGGTCATATCAACACTTCCACCAGAGAGCAAGTCGGTAGAAGGGTTGTAGGTAAGTCCGCTATCGGTAAACAGCGATTCTGCAGTAGCAGATCCGTTGTTGGAATCAACGAACGTTACGTGGAATGTGCCGTTAGCTGTCTGTTCAATGGTTTGAATCTGGCTAGCAGCACTTGGAGTTTCAATAGCAGTCTCCAATGCTTGCAGGGCTGCCTTGATGTTAGAGGTTCCACTAATCGTAGAGCCCGTGAAAGCTCCAAGGTTGGTGCTATCTTTTGCTACACCAGACAGAGTGGCAGCATTGTCGATGTGCACTTCGTTGGCCGCAATCTGACCAGTAACTGTTGTACTGAAGTTTGCGTCATCACCCAAAGCACTTGCAAGTTCTTGCAGTGTGTTGAGCAGCTCAGGTGCACCATTGGTCAGCGCTTGAATAGCGGCTGCGTTGGTAGCAATACCAGAAAGGTCTACACCGGAAACCAGGTTGTCAGCGTAGAGCTTGTTAACCAGGTGAGCATCAGCAGTAGGTACTGCTTCAGCACTTACGTTTCCACCAAACGAAGCGGAGCCGTCAGTACCGATAGTTGTAGCTCCTCCAGAGCCACCACCACCACCATAACCTTGTGAACCAGCAGGCTGATTATTGAAGGCTGAGCCGCCAAAGTTTACAGTTGCCGTAGTATTAACAACCGAGAATCCCCACCTGTAATTGGCACCTGTCATATCGACAGTAGAACTGTACAAAAGCGATCCGTTATAGAAATAACTAATCGTGTTGTTGTCTTTGTCCATCAAGAAGCCGAGGACATCTCCTGCTGCCGGGACTGTCGGAGAAGCGTTCTCATAGGCTAAAGTGTTGCCTTCATAGGCTCTATTCCAAGGCCCGAGCGCGTGGATGCCTAAAACATCGAAGACGTGGATGCCTGCATTAGATCCTGTGTAATGGAATCTAATGTCATTGCCATCAGTAACACCACCAACAAGTCGAGCAAAAGTGTTGTCAAGTGTGATCTCTACATATGATTTACCATCTGGAATTGGATCATTAGCAACAAAGGCTTTCCACTGTGAGTGTGAGGGGACAGACAATCCTGCATCTTGAGCGGGATCATTATTTGTGTAGAGAGTTGTTGTAACTGGACCAGAGGACCCAGAACCTAAGTTGATAGCACCAGTCATGGTGCCACCGGCCAAAGGCAGAAGCAGAGCGTCAGCTGCAGTTCGTGCGGCAGTCTCAGCAGCGACCGCGTTTGCTACGGAAGTTGCAGTTGTCGGATCAGCTTCAAGCGTATCCAGTCGACCTGACAAAGCAGTGTCAGCATTAGCACGTGTAGTTGCTTCAGATGACAGAGCAGTAGCTGTAGTCGGATCAGCCTCAAGAATGTCGAGACGTCCATCCAACAGAGTGTCAGCATTTGCACGGGCAGTAGCCTCAGCGTCGAGTAGAGTCTGAGTTGTGGCGTCGTTTTCGAGAGTATCCAGACGACCTGACAGTGCAGTGTCGGCATTAGCCCGAGTTGTCGCTTCAGCTGCCAAAGCAGTGGCTGTGGTCGGATCAGCTTCAAGCGTATCCAGACGTCCAGACAGTGCATTATCAGCATTTGTCCGAGCAACTGATTCAGCTGTCAGAGCCGCTTGAGTTGTTGGATCTGCTTCAAGTGTGTCCAAACGGCCAGACAGTGCATTGTCAGCATTAGTCCGAGCAGTTGTTTCAGCGGAGATCTGACCTGTAACCGTTGCGGCGAAGTTTTCGTCATCACCGATTGCATTGGCAAGCTCATTCAGCGTGTTCAGCAAATCAGGTGCACCATTAGTCAGTGCTTCGATTGCAGCTGCGTTGGTAGCGATACCGGAAAGATCAACGCCAGAGACCAGGTTGTCAGCGTAGAGCTTGTTAACCAAGTGAGTGTCATCGGAAGGAACTGCATCAGAAGTAACGTTTCCACCGAAAGTAGCTGTACCGTCAACATTAATGGTTGTAGCCGCGCCGCCGCCGCCACCACCATTGGGGTCTGACGAAATGGTTGTTGTAACTACGTTGCCATCACCGGCTCTGACTTCAACTTTTCCACCGTACGAGTTGGTAACTTGAACCGGAGGATTAAACTCAACCAAGATATAATCTTGGGATTCTGCCATTGTAGTATTGCTACTATCTAAGGCATTATTGCCGACATTTGAGCCATAGAAGCCACCACCACCGTGGCTAACGGTACCACCACCAGTGAGGCGGGACATATTGACTTTGATTTCCGCAAGTCGTGCTCTGCCAATGGATGCAGTACCAACTTCAACCTTAATCGATGTCAGATAAGCCGTATCGTCGTATGGCTTTACGAACGCATCATGAACTCCCCCAGTAAAAACGCCAACACCAGTAGTGACGTACTCAGGATCTCCAGCTGAACCAATTTCAAGAGCACCAGTCATGGTGCCGCCAGCTAAGGGCAGAAGCAGAGCGTCAGCTGCAGCGCGTGCTGTTGCCTCGGCTGCATCACCAGCGGCGCGAGCACTTGCTTCGGCTGTATCGGCATTTGCGCGAGCAGTAGCCTCAGCATCAAGCAGGGTCTGTGTAGTCGGATCAAGTTCAAGTGTGTCTAGACGATTAGACAGAGCTGTGTCCGCAGAAGTACGAGCATTTGTTTCAGCTGTCAGTGCTGCTCCGGTTGTCGGATCAGCTTCAAGTGTGTCCAGGCGACCAGACAAAGCTGTGTCAGCAGAAGTCCGTGCATTTGTTTCTGCTGTGTCAGCATTTTGACGTGCAGCAGTTTCTGCATCGAGCAGACTTTGTGTAGTCGGATCAGCTTCAAGAGTAGCTAAGCGATTAGACAGAGCTGTATCAGAATTAGAGCGTGCAACTGCTTCAGCGGAGATCTGGTTGGTAACTGTAGTGGCGAAGTTCTCGTCATCACCAATTGCTTCAGCAAGCTCATTCAGGGTGTTGAGCAGCTCAGGCGCACCATTAGTCAGTGCTGAGATTGCAGCAGCGTTAGTGGCAATGCCGGACAGATCGACACCAGCAACAAGGTTATCAGCGTAGAGCTTGTTAACCAAGTGAGCGTCATCGGAAGGGACTGCAGAAGCACTTACGTTTCCACCAAATGTGGCTGTACCATCAACACCAATGGTTGTAGCTGCAGCACCGCCGCCACCGCCAGTAGGAGATGACGTAATGGTGGTTGTAACTGTGTTGCCGTTACCAGCTCTAATTTGAACCTTTCCGCCATACGAGTCAGTAATTTCGACCGGAGGATCCAATTCAACCAAGATAAATTCGTTGGTTTCTGCACGTGTTGATTGGTTATTGTCTATGGCGTTATTGGGTTGATTTGAGCCAAGGAATCCACCTGCATCACCAGTAACCGTACCGCCGCCAACAACGCGGACCATGTTGACTTTAATCTCTGCAAGTCGTGCGAGGCCAAAAGCTGCACCACCAGCTTCAACCCGAATCGACTTCAGATATTGAGTTTCACCAACCGGCTTTACGTATGCATCGTGACCACTGGTAAAAGCACCGGTACCGGTGGTTACGAACTCAGGATCTCCAGCTGCACCAATTTCCAGAGCACCAGTCATGGTGCCACCAGCAATGTCAAGCTTCAGAGCGTCAGCCTCAGTCCGAGCGGTAGTCTCAGCATCAAGCAGAGTCTGAGTTGTAGGATCAGCTTCGAGAGTATCTAGGCGTCCAGACAGAGCTGTATCAGCATTAGTACGTGCAGTTGTTTCAGCAGCGATGTCGAGGCGGTTTGTTTCAACCTGGCTCAGGTCAACGTTAGCGACTAGATCATCTGCATATTTTTTGGTTGCAAGATGCAAATCTGACGTCGGAGCAGGACCAGAAATGGCGCCTGTAAATGTTCCACCTGCCTTAGGCATCAACTGAGCGTCAGCTGCAATGCGAGCAGCAGCTTCTGCATCAAGATCGGTCTGAGTTGTGGGATCAGCTTCCAGTGTGTCTAAGCGATTAGACAGGGCTGTGTCAGCAGATGCACGAGTTGTAGACTCATTGGAGATTTGATTTGCAATCGTAGTAGCGAAGTTTTCGTCATCACCAATTGCATCACCCAGTTCTGCCAATGTATTAAGCAGCTCGGGGGCACCATTAGTAAGTGCTTCGATTGCAGCTGCGTTCGTTGCAATGCCAGAAAGGTCTACGCCAGCGACAAGGTTGTCAGCGTAGAGCTTGTTAACAAGGTGACCATTAGCAGTAGGAACTGTAGAAGCAGTAATGTTTCCAGTAACGGTGCCACCAGCCAGATCAAGTTTTAGAGCATCAGCAGCTTGACGGGCAGTAGTCTCAGCAGCAATTGCAGCGGTGTTGGTTGCAATGCCAGACAGATCGACACCGGCTACCAGGTTGTCAGCGTAGAGCTTGTTAACCAGGTGAGCATCATCTGTCGGTGCTGTAGAAGCAGAAATGTTTCCACCAAACGAAGCGGAACCGTCTGCACCAATAGTTGTAGCTCCTCCAGAGCTACCACCACCGTGCACTACCGGGGTGTTGTAGTCAAAACCCGTTTGACTGTAAGAGGTAAAGCTCTCTGTGGAATTAAGGGTAATAGTAATACTGTTACTGGCGCCATACCCAAATGCCCACCATCGCTTACCAGGAGTGAATGCATTTCCAGTCTTCAAGGCGTTTTCATTGATTTGCACTCCATCAATGCTTCCTGAGAAAGTTCCCCATTCACCGGCTATATGAGTACTACCGGGGTCAGAAGGATCATCGGAGGCAAAAAAGCTACCGACATTGGCGCTGCTCGCAGTCAATGAAACTGTGATGTTTTCGTAGTTAGGACCGAAGTCAATAACAGATTTAATTGTAAGTGTCGCTGTTGCTGGACCACCACCACCTGAACCAAGTTCAATGTCACCTGTCATGGTGCCGCCCGCTAAGGGCAGAGCCAAAGCATCGGCAGCTTGACGTGCAGCAGTCTCAACTGCAATAGCAGATGCAACATCAGTTGCTGTTGTGGGATCAGCTTCAAGTACATCTAAACGGTTACTAAGAGCCGTGTCTCCAGATGTGCGATCCGAGATTTCTGTTGCCAGCGCATTGGCTGACGCTGTGCCGTTAAGAAAATTCTGAACAGTGATTCGCTTGGAGGCATAAGACGCACCACTGTCAGAAGTATCGGCTATATACAGCAGGTCGTCATCCCCTGCTGAAGTCAACGCATTAAGCGTTGAAACTTTTTTGGAAGCCATATTACTCCAAGATTAGGAAGTTATTTACAGAAGCAGATGTAAGCTCTGCCTTTAAATCAATTATATCGTTACGTAGGTTCTGAATCTCTAATCTAAGTAATGTAATTTCTTCTGACTCTGTTAATCCTGGAGCCTCAGGTACCTCTCCATCAGGATCACTAGGGTCCGCAATCATCCAGACGCCATCTACAAACTGCCAGACATCTCCTGTTATTGGATTGGTTACTGTAGGTTGAACATTAGGGTCCGGAAAACTAAACGGCGCCATATTCCCTTGAGTCGATGTAGACATTCTACTCGACTCTTATGAAAGTGCGTTCAGTAGATTTGTTTTTAAGGTATCATAATCGGTTGATGTATTGACTGCTGTATGTAAAGCAGATTTCAAATTAACGTCTTCTACTCGATCTGGGAATATCCAATAGCCACTATGCCTTACGTTTAAACGTAGGTTATAACTATCAAACCAAATATCACCATCAGTCAATGTCCCCTCTGTAGGAGCAGTATCTCCGTAGAAAACATGAGGATCATGGGTGTCTACTTGCAGCGCGTTGACTGATGCTTGAATGGTATCAATTTGCGCAAGTTTTGTGCGTACATCAATCTGATTATTAAATTGAGGACCATCAGCATTTGATGCTAGGTCACAAAGCACCAGATCTTTTGCATAAGTTTTTTCTCCATTAATGGCAAACACTCTTGTGCCATTCCGAATCCAGTTAAATGATTCATCAGAACCATATTCCCAGCTGTATTCCCACGGGGTAGTGGTTGTACCGAATGTGGCAAAGTGTGAACCTGTTGGTGAATAAGTACGGAACTTCAGAGCATCAAGTCCCATATTTGCGGCACCCGAATAATCGATGCCAGCAATATCAGCATTAGAGTTAGTGATCAGAATGTGGCTTACAGAACCACCTGTTTTTGATACCAAGTCGTTACGAACTGCACTTTCACGTTCAAGGACATAACCACGGGTTGCTGCATCCGTTGAAGTGGTTGGTGACGCAAGGTTTGTTATACGATTGTCTTGAACATTGATAGCTCCAAACAGCTGTGCTCCATCGGCATCTAAGTTTGGTGATAGATCGGTAAAGGTTGGTAGAGCGGCTACATCTGTTTGCAGTGTGCTGATGTCACTAAGAACAGTTGCATAATTTGCAATTGTAGTTTCAATAGCAGTGATATCACTTTCAAGCGCTAGCTTATCAACGCTTTTTAAATAGTCACCTTCTATATCAGTAATGCGTTGCTCTGCAGCTGCAATATCGATTGTAATTCCGTTGGCATCCTCACTAATTCCTACATTTCCAGCACCACTGATTGCTACTCCAGTTGAAGTATTAGCTTCGTCTACTATATAAACACCAGTTGGTGTATTGCCAGTTGCTGTAGCAGTACCAATTGTGTATGTGTGATGAGGCTGCGCCTGCAAGGCTGTGATGTCTGTGTCGTTGCCACTAACAGCTGTCAGCAATGCAGCGATATCACTTTCAATAGATGAAATAGCACTGCTAGTTGCAGTATCTGCATTTTGCAATGCTGTAATTGCTGGATCAAGGGAAATATCTTGATCAGGGCTGACTTGAAGCCAGTTATTGTTGTATCTAACATACAATACACTGTCATCAGTTTTTAAAAAGAATGCACCGTTAACACCAGAGCTTGGCAACACTGTGCCGTACTGCATTGGGTCAGCCGAAATAGTTGCCTCAAGATTTGTCTCTAATGCCTTCAGTGCTGTAATCAACCACTGGTTATAGTCTTCCTGCGTAACAGCTGTAGGATTGGTAATTGTACCGCTAAATCCAGCAAACGATGTCTGTGTTGGGGTTGATAGTACCAAGGTAGATGTGTCAACTCCTTGGACTTCAGTGATCTGAGTCCAATTTGAACCGTCATAGATATATAAAGCTCCTGTCGTATTGTTGTACCAAAGCTGACCCGTTACTTGCTGTGTTGGTGGTGAATTACCTACTGCTGGTACTCCATCAGCACCATTTGCTTGATAAAACCCGTCGTCCTCCCATACAAACAGGCGTCCAACTCGTTGATCAAACCACAGTGTTCCGTTTGCAGGTACAGGGTTCCAAGCACCGCCTGTGATATTTCCATCTATGTCTGTTTGAATCTCCCATCCAGGTGGAAACTCTCCCGATGTTGCATTACCCCATTTCTTTAGGTCAAGGACAGCTTTGATAATGCCTTGATAGCTGGCATCGTAATTACGTCTTAGTTCACCATTTTGAATCCGAATCAAGTTGAACGCATCAATAATGCCTTGATATCCGCTGGCAGTTTGATTACTACTACTAGATGAAATAGTCACAACACCGCAT
>Ga0181414_1000025_pt1 | contig 39406 bp, 39 predicted proteins | sample 37SPOviralmetaG_FD_130139 | JGI IMG/M metagenome (GOLD analysis project Ga0181414, IMG submission 130139) | Marine viral communities from the oligotrophic San Pedro Time Series (SPOT) site, San Pedro Channel, CA, USA - 37 SPOT_SRF_2012-11-28 | ecosystem: Environmental > Aquatic > Marine > Strait... | reverse complement strand
TTGAAGTATGGTAAGTTAATTTACCATCAGACCAACCACCTGCACCTAAAAAGCCTGTCATTACTTCTTCAGGTAATCTATCATATGGATTTTTACCCATATCAATAATTGTAATTTTGCCTTTAAAATTGTTATCTACAAGTTTAGTCGCAGCATTTACACCTGCGACACCAGCTCCTACTATTACTACATTCATAAAATTTATTTTTTATTAATATACAAAAAAAAGTAGCCCAATCCAAATGATTGGGCCACAGCTCCATTATTATTTTAAAATCGTCTGGCTATGAATCAGACTAAATGTTTATTTTTTTCTTTTTTCCATTGTTCTACCTCCAAAGTAGGCACCAATGACTGTTATTAATACTAATTGAAGAAGATCTGTCCATTTAGCTTCTACTTCAAACGCAATTGTTCCTGCATCTATAAATATCATAAGGACAGTTGATACAACTAAAAATATTAATACTAATGGTCTAACATTTTTTGATAACCAAGAATCAGAATTCATGTCTGCTTTCCAACGATCTGTAATATTTTGTTCCATTTTGGTTTCATAATCAGAAACTAATTCTTGGATTTTACGTTTTGCTTCAAGTTTTTCTCCTTTGGTTGTTGTTAAATTATCTAAAACTCCACCAACACCTTCAACAAGTTCTTTAGCACCTCCTGAAAATATTTTATTTAATATACTCATAACAATTTATTTATATATTAGCATCCATTTTTAAATCACCACCTGCTCTTTTATAATCGACAGCAAATTTATTTAATTTAACTTGCATATCACCATCTTTAGGATTATATTTAGATGGAAATTCTGTTCCTCGAGTTAAAGTTTTAAAGAGGTTTTGAAGTTTATTTTTGACAATAGCATCATAAACATTTTTTCCTCTTTGAACTATTGCTTCTTCTTCTCTTATTTCTTTAATTGATTCTTTAACTAATTTTTTTAATTCTGATTTTTTCATTTTTTTAATTTAAAAATTCCATTTTTTTAAAGGACATGTAGATTTAGCAGAACGCGTTTTTGCTATTAAAGGACATCCACATTTTTTACATACATTTTTTATATTAAATTTACATTGAGAACATATTAAAGCTCTATTTCTATGAAGTCTTTCTGCTGTTGGGTTTGGGAAAGCTACATTTACCCACCCATCTATTATTTCTTTTAATTTATTTTTATAATTTTCATTCATTTGGGGAATTTTGAAGTCTATAATTTTTATAAAAATCTTCCCAATCTCTAAAAAGTAAATTGCCTTTTAAATAAGCTTCTTTTTCCATATCTCTCATATGTTCATCATCTTGAGCGTATGTTGATGATGAAGCATCACCCATTTCTAAATCACCTCTTAAATTTTGAACATGGTGTATTAACTCATGGGCAAATGACCTACAAATATCTTTTGGATGTCTATTTGTAATGTATAATACTACTGTTTGGGTAGCAGGTTCATAATAAGCTGTTTTACCAAAAATACCTTCAGCATTTTCTTCATCTTCACGAAGAATTAATTTAGGAGTGGATTTAATTTGAAATTTTCCCTGTGCTGCTTTATATACTTCTGCTAATGCTTCTTTTAATTTCATTATATCATGTCTGATTCTGGTTCTGTGTCTGCGGGTTCGTCTTCATCAGGTTCAGCTGTATCATCAGCTCCGCCTTCATCATCTCCTCCACCAAATCCTGTAGTAGATCCTCCACCGCCTGATGATCCTCCTCCAAAGTCTCCATCACTTTCTTTCCCATCACTATCTCCAAAATTAGGAGGGAGTGGTGCTATAAGAAGTCTATTAAGAGCATCTATGGCTAAATTTTTATCATCCATTAATAATAAATCATATTCTTTATCACTAATACGGACTTTAAAATTATTTAATTGATCACCTAAATATATAATATCAAAATCTTGACCATTATGTAAAAATATTTTATATGAAGGTGGAATCGAATTAACTGCTTTAATGTTATTTACATAACGTTTTAAGGGACGCATTTCAAGTTCATCTTTCATCACATCTATAAGTTCTAAAGGAACAGGATATGATTTTTGTTCATGTAAAGATTGGATTTCTTTACGAATATATTTTCTTAATTTTTCCATTAGGCATCATAAATACCTGACGAAAGTGGTTTATTTTCACTATTAACTACTTGTTCGTCTGGGTTATTAACTATATCTTTAGCTGAATTTTTAAATTCTTTTTCACTCATATCTAATTCAAGTTTCATTTTTTTAAGACCCTCATATTGGCCTCTTGCTTTTGAAACAAATTGTTCAGGAACTTGAACACCTTTATTAGCATAATCTAAAACAATTTCTTCATCTGTACGTCCTAATTCAAATAATTCAAAGAATTTTTTCATAGCACTTTCCATAAGAAGACCTCGTTTAGCTTCTTTTCGATAAGTTTTCATTTGTTCATTTAGATTAGTATCTTTTCGTGAAGACATATAATCTTTTAATAGGTCAGATTTTTTCATTTTATTTTCTTTTAAATTAGGGTCTATTGTTACTGTATCATCATCTTTTAAATTTGAAGGGGCATCAGATGCTTTTGCTACTTTATATTCTACTTCATCCATGTTTTTACGTTTTATTCGTGCAAGACTTTGATCAACAATTTGTGCTATTGAAGCTTCTGTGTATCCATTAGCTTTATATTTTTTAAGTATTGCTGTTAGAAAACGTTCAACATCTTCTTCTACTTGTGGTCTTACATTATCTTCATTCATAGTTTCTTCAAATTTAGTAAATCGTGTTCTATTTGGGTTTGACATAGCTCTATCTTTTCTATAGTGGTTACCTTCACCACCATATCTATTTTTTTCTAAATAATCATTTAATTCGGCTTCATCATCTACGAATGGACGAGGTGTTGCACTTTTCATTGTGTGGTGCCCTCTATATTCTTTAATTTTGTTAGCCATTTTATTATAAATATTAATTTTTTTCGTTAGTTAGTTCTTTTTGTATATTTTCTCGAGCTATTTTAGTAGCATTTGTTATTTCTTGAGTAATTTTATCTTTACCTAAACCTCCTACCCATCTTTCTACTTCTCCTTTTTCTGATATATATCCTTCATTTGATTGATTTGCTAAATCAAGAAAGAAATTTTCTATTTCATCTATTTCAGTAAGACTATTTCTTAAACGAAGATTTTTTATGTAATTATCATATTTACCTTCTATTTTTAACTTAGCTTCATAATCAATTACACAATGAAAACACATTTTATGAACTTTATAATTAGGTTTATCAAGTTGATTTTTCATTACTTTACCACATTTAGGACAACATAAAGGCATAAATACCTCTTTTTTAATTGCATCTAACTTAGATATAGTTTGCTTAATACCATCTTTAATAGTCCATGTTTTACCATTTTCTTTCCAAACATCACCTTCTTTATACTCAACTCTTTTTTTATTATAACCTACCTGCGTTTCAGATGAAGCACCAGATTTACCCATAATTAAATTACGGGCTCTGTCTACATCTTTACGCTTGAATTCTTTTTTTAACATAACTTTTTAACTTACTCTTTCTATAGTTTTTAATTTTCTTAAATCTTGCATTAATGCAGTTGTGTCTACAACATATTTACCTAAATCTTTTTCCATATCGAATTCATCATCTAATTCTTTTACTCTAATTTCAGTAAATTTAGGATTTTTAAAGTCTGTATAATTACCATTATAATGTTGTGACATACCAATACGGTATATATTATTTCCATCTGTTACAGTGTTAGCTTGGAAATGAACAAAAGTATTATTATATTGACCTTGTTTAGCCCAATTAGCATGCGCTTGCATTCTTGCCTTTAATTCTTGATTTCTTGAAGCAAAACTTGCGGGAAGTAAATCTTCTACTTCTTTTTGTGCAAACATGTCTCCTGGATCTTCTGTTGGAGGATAATTACGAGCTGCTTCTTGACCACCACTTACAGTAATTTCTTTAAGATTTTCTTCTTCACCTAAATATCCTAATTCGGATGCCATTTCTTTAAGTTTTTTACCTTTTATTAAATCAATTGCAGCTAATGCTAATTCTTGACCTCTAATGTCTCCATTCATTTCTGCTTTTTCGAATGCTGCTCGAGCAATTTTTAATTGGTCTTCTTTTGATTTTTCTTCTTTAACTGGAAAGTTATCTCTATCATCATCACCATATATTTCGTCATCAGGAGATACAGGTTCAAGACCTGGATCACCTTCACTTACATCCATATGATCACCATACTCTGCTTCTATACCTTGTTTTTTAAAATCAGCAACAATTGAATCTAAAACATCTTCATCATACCCTATTGGTATTTCTGTTTTAATTCCTTTAGATTTTAAAAAGTCATCTACATCTGCTCTAAAACTAAATTTTTCCCTTTGACCTTTAAGACCAGGTTCACTGTACATATAAAATCCATAGAATCTACCAAAATCTGTATAAACCATATCTATACTTTTTACATCAAAATCTATGTCTTCTGCGCCTGGTAGAAGGTTTCCTCCTTTATAAGGACCTATTTCTTCTAAATCAATATATCCTAATTTAGCTGCTTTTCTCATTAAGTCATCTTGTTCAGCATCTTTAGCCATTTGATCATATTCAGCATCTGATGGTTCATCATTATTTTTTTCTGCTAAATGTTTAATTTGAGATTTAATAAAATTTCTGATTGTTGATTCTTTCATTTTTGCCATTTTAGTCGCTGTTGCTATTTTTACTGATTTCCAATCTTTACCATAACGTTTTTTAAATTCTTTGTCAGGCAATGATTGTGCTATTCGTTCTTCTTTATCTGTTAATTTACGTTCTTTCATTTAAAAATCAGAGGCCATACCTCCTAATATAAATTTACCAGTTATTTTAAATGGTACAGATGCTATTTTTTCATCTCTAATTACTACACCTTCATGATTTTCAACTGAGCCCATTGGTGAATCTAATACTTTAAGTACTTCATCTCCTAATTTTTCAGTTGCTAAATAAGTAACAAATCCATCTATAGCTTTTTTTCTGTCTTCTTTATTTTCAAATAATCCATCAACATTTTCACCATTTAATATAGCAAGATAAACTTGTTTAGAAACAGCACCTACCTTTTTTCTATTAATAGTACTACTATCTTTTTGGTAGCCTATGTTCATAAATATAAAATCACCTACAGGAATATTATCTACACTATTTAACCATTGTCCTAGTGTTTTAGTTTCTGGTTGTTCACTAAATTCAACTGTGTATCTTTTAGATAAAGCTGAATTAAAGTTAGGTTTTTTACTCATTGTTGTAGGTACAGAACCATACACTTCAAATCCTCTTTTTTTAGCTATAGGTGCTAAATTATCTAATAGTGATTGTAAAGCACCTTTATCATAATTTACTTCAGAAGAAATACGTTTTTGTAAAGGACCTCTTGCTCCTTGTACATCTTTTATTTCTATTCTATTTAAACCATGAATTGCAATAAAATTAGAACCATAATCTTGTACATTAGTTTTACCACTAACATATTCCATATTAAATAATATATTAGGGTCATTAAGTGCACCTAATTTTTCTAAATCACCTTGAATAGCAGGTAATGCTTCATTAAACATATCTAATACATTACCACCTACTTTAATCATTCCATGACCATCACCAAATCTAGCTAATAAATCATCTTTTGTAATACCTTTAATATCAAGTGGTTTTTTAGAACCTCTGTCCATTACAAATTGTTTTTTACCATCTAAATCTACTAAACGAATCGATGAATTAACACCATCTATTTTAACGGCACCTGGATTATTTTGCAATGAATTAGCTGCTTGATTAAATACATTTAATAATGATCTACCTGATGTTACATTTGGTAAATCAAATGGATGAGCCATATGTCCTGCAGCACCACCTTCGAAAAGTAATACTTCATTAATAATATCTTTCCACCAATTTTTAGAAAAGGTTGATTCTTTTTTCATATTTTGTGTTTTTCGTTTAGATGCTTCTTTACGTTTTTTAATGTATTCAAAAGCAGATCTTAAACGTTTTTTAACAGAAGGATCTTTTGCTCTACCTATAGCTGCTCTTACTCTTTGATGTATTAAATTAATAATTTGAGATTTACGAGCATGTGATTTATTTTTAAAACTAGCTTTACTTAAAGTATCCACTATGTCTTGTCTTGTTGAAAATTTAACTTTAACTGTATCTTTTGGATTTTCGTCTGTGTATAATCTTCTTCCTGATCCTTTAGGTTTTTTACCTGTTCCTTTTTTAGGATCATTTTCTAAATAACCTTTCTTTTTAGCATCTTTAGGACTATTAGTAAATGTATCACTAGATTGGTATCTTACTTTTTGAACTTGGTCTGCTTTATATGGTGGGTAATTTTCATTTATATTTTTAGTAACAATATTCCAAGCATCTTGTTTATCTTTTTCAGACATATGATCAGGTAATGCATTAAAGAAAAAAGTTTCTTGATTATTTTTTATATAACCCCTCATCTCAGTACCTGATACTCCTCCTGCTTGAGGTGGCACTAATACAGTTTTAAATTCTATATTTCGAGGTTTTGCAAATTTACTTATATTTTTAAAACGTGAATCATTAATGTCTTTTTCACCCATTCCTAAAAAAACCATAGACCCTTCAGGAGCTGTGTCTTCTACAAAATCATACACATCTCTTACAGGTGAATTAGAGGTTGATGACTGAATTAGTAATTTATCTGAAATTGGATCTGGATCTGAATCTTTATAAATATTCCATAATTGCATAGACATTTCTCTTGTAACACCTTCACGTTCTTTTGCACCTACTTTTACTACAATAACATCTGCATTGGTTTCTTTAGCTAAATATTTAGCCATATTATAATGTCCTGCGTGAGGTGGTTTAAACCCACCTGGTAAAAGTGCAATTTTTCTCATTAACTATACAGTTTTGTAATAAATATAACCTTTTATGACAAGGCTAATTTTTTTCTTACTAATGAAGACATTGTAAGTTCTTCTGCAGAATATAATAGTTGGGTAAACTTTTTAAAACCTAATTCACTTGGATCTTTACCCTCCATTTCAATAAAATAAACACGTTTACCATACCCCATTAATTTTTTAGCATGATCAAGAGCATCTTTAAAAGCATCATCATCTAAAGCAAGATATACTTTACTACAATTAGATGTAAGAATTTTTTTCATTAAAGTTGATGATATTTTTTTACCAAATAGAGGAATTGCATTTCGTTTAATTGTCATTGCATCAAATGCACCTTCACATAAAATAATGGGTAAATCCCAGTTTATATACAGGTCAAATCCAATTATGTCCTTTGTAGCAGGAGCTAATTTATGCTTAATATACGCGTTTTTATCAAATGATCTACCAACATAATAATTAATATTACCATTTTTATCATATGATGGAATTACAACCATGTTTTTTAAGTCACCTGTTTCAGAATAGTGTATATTATACTTAACAATATCTTGTTCTGTAATACCTCTACCTTTAAGATAATGAAGGGCATGTCTTGATAAAACTGCAGATGAAGAAATAATAGGTTCTATTTCTTTTGGTAATTGTAAGGTAGTAGGATCAGGTTTAGGTTGTTTTGATTTTTTAAACTTATATTCTAAATCAATTGATTTTAGAGTATCATATGCTTTAGGGTTAGCTTTAGCTTCTTTTAATAATTTAAATGCTCTATGACCTTTAAAATTACAAACCCAACATTGAAATTGTTGTGTAACTAAATTAACTGTTAGTTTTTTCTTTCTATGGTTACAACTTGGGCAGGTAAAAACAGCTGATTGTTCTCCTCTAGCTCCTCTAGATGATTTACTAGGTCCTAAAACTAATTCTAATAAATGTTTAAGTAGATCTTCCTTCATAAAAGGAATATACGAAAAATAATTAACTATGCAAAATCTTTATCAAAAAATTTACCAAGAATATTGTCATTTAAATATTCACTTTTTTCAAGCACACCAAGCGCAAACTGATGCTTACACTCCAAGTAAGTCAAATGTTTTTTATCTGTTGCGATTGCTATTATTTCACGTTTTAATTCATGTTCAAAACCACCTTTTAAATATTCTTTAATTAAGTGATGTGAACCATAATATGTTTTCCAATCGCTTTCTTTTAATACACGTTTATACATTGGTGGGCGACCTTTACCTTCCCAAAGGGCCTTTTCTTTTTTACCTAATTTTTTCTTTAAATTATACATTAGTGATTTTTTACCAATATATTTTTTACCTGTAGGTGTGTGGGTTGTTTGATAAATAAAGCCGAACGTTTCTTGTGGAAGGTCGGCTATATCATTAATTTCCTTTTTATTATATAACCATTTCATATTTTATTATTTTATTATTAATATATATCTGTATCTGTAAATCCTATCCCAGGAGCAAATTCTACAGGTGAAAAATGGAATCCTCTTGTTGTTGCATTTGCTGAAGGAAGATAATCTAAGTCTGGTTTATCTACATGTTCAATAAATATTTTTTTACCTATTAAATCATCAGTTCCACTAGGAAATTCTAAACCTACATAAATTTGATTAATAGCACCATTTACTTGGGGTGCATTTGGACTACTAGGTGCAGCTAAACCATTATTATAATCTGTAGAAGTCCAACCTGTAGTACCATCTATTGCTAATGGCATTTGTACAGCATTATCACCTTCTGTTAATTGATTAAGTTTAACATTTTTAGGAGTATATTGACTAAAAGTATCCATATGCACATTATCTAGTCCTAAATTATTTTTAATTATATCACCATTTTGATCCCTAAAAGATGCTGTAAATGGTAAACCATGTAAAGCTGGATCATTTATTCTTAAATTAAAGTTAGTAGCAACATTAATAAATCTAAAAGGATAAATAGCAGGGGCTCCTGCTCCTAAAGTTAATACTCCCCCACTAAATAAATGATAATCATCTTTAAATTCATAATGAAAAAGATTTGCAACATCATTTCCATCTGGCAGGTAACCTTGACCTCCAAATGTAAATACATTTACACCATTATTAAGAGGTGCAACACCATCGTTAAAACTATTTAATCCTATTGAAGTAAATGGTAAATGCAACGTTGGGGCATCTACATTATCTTGACCATTTAAAATTAGAGTAAAAGAAGGGTAAGTAAATGTAGCTACAATATAAGGACCACCTAAATCATGATGTAAATAAGAAAATACTTGATAAGAATTACCTGATCCTCCTCCAGAATCATATGTTTGGTCATCATCATTACTTGTAGTGTCTATTTGTAATTCATCTGTAGGGTTAACTTCATTATTACCCCCTAAATGAATTCCATTACCACTATCAGGGTTAAAAGGTACACCATTATTAGCCATATCATTATACCCTGGAATATCATTTTTAGATGGAACAAATTTAAAACCTGCTTTAAGTCTATAAGTTCTTGTAAGATCATAAGCAAAATACCAAGAACCAAAAAAAGTATCATTTATTTGGTCATCTTTTGATACAATAAATTTACATATATCAAAAAAGAAACCCATAGGAAATCCTCTTTCACTAGAATCTGCATTACTTACTATACCTTCTAAAGGAATTCCATCAGTCATAAAATCTCCTAATGAAGTTAACGAATACCCATCACCACCATTAACACCATTATTATTTTCAAGAGGTGTAATATTAGCAGAATTCCAACCCATAAGTGGAGATTTTGAAAGTACTATAGGACGATAATTAGACATTCCAGGATCTGTAGGTAATCCATTTGTTACTAATCTAAAAACATCTGCTCTTTCATCAGCATAAATTTGACGCATCCTAGCTGCTAAAGAACAATTTTTTTGATTAAATCCACTACATGAAATAAATTCTGAGGGGTAACACCCAAAATCAAAAGTAGCATTGTTTCTAGTTTCATTTTTTATGTCTTGGATCCATTCGTAGCCTCGAGGTCCTGGTTCGGCATAAGGCAGATTACTTCCTGATGTGTTTACAAAAGTTTCAACAATATTTGGAGATTGTTCTATAATGCTAAATAAATAGGGTGAATCATGACCCATATTTGGTTCCCAATTATCCACTACTGTATTTTCTCCATCATATGATCTATGTCTGTAGTCCATTCCTTTAGCTAAAGAAAAACCACTATCATCTACTTCTCCTTTACCCCAATCCATCGCAATTAATTCTGTAATGTATTTGGTAGTTTTTTGATTATGACCCCAACCCCCATCTCCATTAATACTATTATTTGCAGGATTAATTACAGGAGCAACACTATTAATTCCATTTTGTGTGTTAGCATTACCCCATCTTATATCATTAGTATTATCAACAACATCATGATATACATTATGAAAAAAACCACTTTGATCAATATCACCTTCACATGGTCCTAAATCAACTGTTGTTATAGGAGTTTGAGAGTTAGCTAAACCCCAACCATTTCCCCCAGGTTGTATACCATAAACTTGTTGAGCTATACTAGGATCAAAATACCAATCCCCTCCTTCATAAGCTTCACCACAATCAACCCCTGGAATGGTTCCACCTGTACCTGTTGTTCCCTGGACTACTCCACCTGCCATTTTAGATTAGTTTTTTAAGTTCATCAATTTGTTTTTGTTGATCTTTAATAGCTTCAATCAATAATGAAACTATTTTATCATATTTAACTCCTTTAAAACCATCTTTTCTTGTTTGAACTAATGAAGGTAATACCTGTTCGATTTCTTGTGCTATAACACCAAAATCTGTCCCTTCATATATACTTTGTTTATCATTCCAATCAAATGAATAACCTCCTATTTGTTTAATTTTTCCAATAGGATCTTCAATTGGTTTAATATTATCTTTTAAACGTTTATCTGAAGTATAATATGCAATTACATCATTTGAAAAAACTCCAGTACCATCTACTGCTAATTTATGAGTGTTTGAAGGAGCTGATCCTATACCTACATTATCAGCTGATGATGAAAGTTCTATTCCATTAGCATGATTTTTCCAAAATCCGCCTCCTACTAAAAAAGAAGTTCCACCTATTACTATATCTACTAAAGTAGCTCCTGACCCTCCTTGGTTACCTTGTACTGTAGTACCTCCACCTCCTCCACCACCATAAGAACCTGTGTGATAAAATTGTCCTGAAGCTGTATCTACTAATAATGTGTGATAATTTGTACCTGATGCATCTGATGCGCTTGCAAATAAATGGCCACTTGCACTTACATTACCATGTATTGTAAGTTTTTTACCTGGAAGTGTTGTTCCTATACCTACATTACCACTTGAGCTTAAAATAGTTATTCTATTATTAGTATTTATATCATTTCCATCATCTGATATTTTAAATGAATTATCCAGTGAGTCTATACCAATAGAAAATCCAAGTGAATCAGAATTATCACGGTTAAATGACATAATAACATCTTGACCAGTGTTATTAGAGACTGTGTTTTTTATTTGGAATAAAGGTAAACTTCCATTAGCACCTTCTAAAGATAAGGGTCTTGTTGGTGTGCTTGTTCCTATACCTATTTTATTATCATATTTAAGATATAAAGCACAGGAACTAGTAATACTACTTAATGCAGCAGTATTACCAACTTTAAATTCCATATTCCCATCTGTAGAACCGTTTCCTTGAGAATATAATACTAAATTATTTCCATAATGATAGATTTCATTACTATCAACAGCTAATTGACCATTTGAAGTTGCACCAGAAATTAATAATGATGAACTTTTAGCTTGATTAATAGGATTAACATTACTACCTATTGTTTTATTTTTAAGTATAGTTAATCCTCCTAAACAAGATTGATAGGATGTTTTAGTACCAATAGATAAATTATTTAAAAAGTAAGAATCACAACTACCTGATTGTTGAATAGAACCTGTAAAACCATGTATATGGGATGAGGCTGTTGATCCAAATTGATTACTACCTGTAAGAGAAATAGAAGATATATCTTGGAAATTAAAGGCTTCTAAATTATAAGTATCTGCTAATAAACCAGAAGCAGATATAGTTCCTGCTACAAATTGGGTACCAGGATCTGCTAAATTTAACATTGAATCTATTAGATCAATAAATTCTGGTTCATCAGGAGTATCATGATGTTCAAAATAGCTTTTTAAGACTTCTCTAGATTGCGTTGGCATATTGTTTATTTTTTATTTTATTATACATATTAAGTATCCCATCTTACTATAAGGGTAGTATCTGTTTCATTTGATGTTCTTATAGGTTGACCTAATTTTCCTACAACTAATAATTCATTTTTTTCATTATATAAACCTACAGTTGTAATATAAGGTTTAAAAAGTGAACCTGTAGCAAAATTAGCTAAATTTTCATCATGAAGAGATCTATTTTTTCTTATTGTAGGGTTTAATGTAATATTATATTCATATTCATCAATATTACATTGATATTCATTTTCATATATTAAATGAGAACCTTGAAATTGAATATTTTGTAACCAATCGTTATTAGATAAAATAACCCCACCTACAGTAAAAGTTTGTTCTAATAATTCATCATCATCTACATCCATATGTCCTATCCCCAACATATCATATTGAGATATATAGGCAGGATGAGTAACAGAAATTAATCCGTGAGAATAAAAAATATTTCCTAAATATGGAGAACCATTTTTTATCGAATAATGATTATTTATATTAACAGAAGATAATTTAGTGTTATATATTTTTAAATTACATATAGAACCACTAAACGAATTATTATTATAATTAGAAGTTAAACTAGACTTACCCCCAATATAAATAGGAGAAGAATTATTTGTGTTTTTATCAGTACATAAATTTTGAGGTGGAGAAGGAGAATATCCGTTTTTATATATTTTTATTTTATCATTTTCTCTACAACAAGTTATATAATCAAATGATCCTGTATCTATTAGAGTAAATGTATCAGATTCAGATTCACCATCACTTACAGAAAAATGTATTTTATTTTGAGTATCTGAATGTCTAGTTAAGTATATTTTAAAAGGATATTTTTCTCCAGATAAAATTTCAGAAGAATTTTCAGGTAAATTACCATTATCATATGGTATAGGTGCAATATCTTTTAATGTTGATTTACTTAAAACATGTACTTTATCATAAGAACCTGATGTAGATATTTGATTAGATTTTATCCAAAATTGTAATGTATAATTATTATCATCATTAAAATCAAGATTATTATTATGTGGGATTTTTACTTCAGATTCTGTTTCTATAAAATCTATACCAGGAAAAAATTTATGAGCTTCATTATAGTTTTTTAAATCTATTTCTTTAAAATTAACTTTATTATAATATACTTTATTTAAAAAATAACTATCATCATATTCATATTTATCTGATGGAGTACTATATGAAGAAAGTTTATTTACTCGAGGTTGTCCTTTTTTATAATAGATCCCTTCAATAAAATCATCATATACATTTAAATTATATTTTTTAAAACCATTATTAGGACCTAAATTTAATAAAATTGATCGAGGGTCTGTAATATAATTATCTACATTGGTTCCTTTTTGTATTAAATTTCCATAGGAATCATCTATAAAAGTTTTCCCTCCTGCGCTAAATTCTAAAGAACCTGGTTTTATCTTATGACCATATAATCCTGTAGGAATTGATACTATTGTAGCTCTTTTAGATAAATATCTATGATGTTTTAAATAGTTTATATCTCCAAATTTATTACTTATATCTGTAAGATAATTCCTATAAAATAAATGATCAAGTTGATGATATTTAACATGGTCAAAACCTTCTAGATTATTTCCTATAATACTACTAGTATCATAAGTATCAATACTAAGTTGATTATGCTCAGTATTAAAAAATTTAATTTGATTTAAATTAAATGAAGATGTTGAGTTAAAATTATATTGTTTATGAGCATTGAATGGTACTACTGCGTAGTCTTTAGGTAAAAATTTTTTATAAACTGACATTCAATTAACATTTTTAATAATCTAATTTAACTCTAATAAGGGCTTCTTTTGAAAAATCTTTAGCAATAGGTTGACTTAATTTAGCTACTGCTATTAAATCATTAGTATCATTATATAATCCTACTGTTGTAATAAATACTTTTGGGTTATTTTCCATTGTACTATATCTTAAATTACCAGTACTATCTGTAAATGAAGGATTTGTTGTAAAATTAAATTGGGAGTTTTTAACTCTTGTAAAATAGTATTTAGAACTTATTTTTTCTTCACTATCTAAGATAAATGAATTTCCTCCACTTATAGCAGTAACTAACTTTTGATGGTTACTAGAAGCAGTATTATCAGCTATTACAGGAGTTAAACTTGTAAGTTGATGATCAATTGCTGCTGGGTTTAATAATATAAAACCACTATCAGGATAATATAAACCATATGAACCACTGTTTGTAACTTGAACATTTGATGAACCTGATCTGACACCACTTGATCCTGAAATTATATTAAATTGTCTACCAGCATTAGTAATAATTGCTGATCCTGTTGATGTAATAGAATCATCAGTAAGTTTAAGAGTACCTATTCCTGATCCTGATAATGTTAAATTTAAAGATCCTGGTTTTAAATTATTTTTATAACGAGATCGATTAACATTTATTACATAAATATCATCAGGTGTAATAGAAATTCCTGAATCTATACTAGATTTATCACTAGGGAATTGAAAATTTTTAGTTTCATCTCCAAATACTAATTGACGGTATTGGTTATATATAACTTTTGAAGGACTATTTCCTTTTGCTCCAACATCATTGGCAAAATTAAATGATCCTGATCCATTTCGATGTCCATATGCTATTGAGTATTGTACAGCAGCATTAGTTGAAGAAGTAGCTTCATTATATACTTCTATAAAAAATGCACCTTTACTTGTAGCACTAGAAAAATCTGCTTGAGTTGATGATGTGTGAGTACCTTTTAATTCATTGGTATTATTAGACCATGTAGATGTAACTACTTTTTGAGTATCATTTACTACATCATTTTGTATATCATAATTTATTCGTGCCATTTTTTATTTTATTTTAATTATTGTGCTTCTATAGCTGTTTGACCCTGCGCAAATTGATTTTTAGTTGTTAAATTTTTATTAATAACAACAGGTATTGTTGCTCTAGCTCCTGTGTCTCTACCTTCGACTGTAATAGTAGTTACTAATTGGGTATTAGTACCAAATAATGCATCTGAAGATATAGCTGTAAATGATAAAGAATTACCTATTACTGTTTCACTAACAGCTACAGTACTTGATATACCTGTAGTTGTTCCAGATTGTGCTGTACCTTGTCCTGAACCTATAAATGAAGAAAATAATCTTCTATCTTTTACAGTAAATAAATAACCGCCACTCTCAATACCTCCTGGACCTGAGGACCCGTCTACATTTAATGTTAAAGGATTTAATACATCTGAACCTCCTTTATTTAATTTTGGTTCTTGGTTAGATATAGTAATAACAGGAATTTTAGTCATATTTCTATTTAAAGTAATTAACTTATGCTTCATTATATTATTTTCATCTGGAAATGCTTCTAATATAGGCATATTTTCAATAGCTTGACCTGCAAATTGAGACCCATCTGGGTGATTTTCATTAAATAATGAATAGTCAATTTCATCATCTGCTAATGCAAATGATGTAATATTAAATGAACCATCATTTCGTGATAATAATTCGCGACCTTTTTTAGTTAGTATCGCATCTACTGTAATTGAACTGTTATCTAAGTATCCCATTGTAATTATGTTTTGTTATAAATATAAAATATTTTAAAAAATGTTTAGTTTATTTGTATCCTGCTTGTTTTAGATAAAAATCTATATTTTCTTTTATTTTAGGGTGTGTATGTTCAGGTATTAATACAAATAAATCTTCTACATCCACACTATCAGGTAATTCATTATCTTTATCTAAATCTATAATTAAAGTAGGACTTTTTCTTAATACTGATAATTGATGACTTGAATAAGGATAACAATAAGATGCTGAAACTGTTCTAGAAGCTGAAACTACACTACTTCCACTATAAATTTGATAGTCTATAGTTTTTGTTTGAAATATTGAAGAAGTTAAAGTTGTTTCAAAAAAACGAGTACCTTTTAATTCTGTAGTAGTTATAAATCCATCATAATCATGATTATTTCCTATGAATTTTTCTTCATGCTCTAAAAAGGCATCATATCTTGCTGTGTTTCTTGTAGCACCTAAATTAAAACTATCAAGCGAACCTGTATTAGAATTTACATGGGGATATGTTATTTCTAATGTTCCAATAGATTCTTGTCCATTATTAGGAATAGCATATTGTCCTTTTTCAAAAGTAACAAAAAATCTATTAGTATTTTTAGCCATTTCCCAGTAAACTACTTCATCATAAAAGTGTGCAAGGCTACTAGTTAATTCTTGAAATATTGGTGGTGCTACTCCCATATGTTAATTTTTATAGTTTTGAATTTTGATTAGGAAAATAATATACTAACGGTTCAGTAGGTGGTGGTGTATTTGAAGCTGTTAAAGGTAAAAGTGAATTTATAGACCCAATATTAGTACTATAGAATGATAATTCACTTGGAAATTCATCAACTGTTTTAATTGAAGTAGCATTAAATATTGATCTACTATTAATATGAGAAGATCCAAAACTAAATAACCCTCCACCAGAAGATGACCCTGAAGCTACATTTTGAGTTAGATTACCTTTTGATTCTCTAACACCATATCCCCCAAATACTCCATCATCTTGATTACTACCTGTGTTTGCTGTATAAGAATATAGTTTCATTAAAAGACCTTGATTAAATTTTACACGATGTGATTCTTTTAATAATTTACTATCTATATTATTTATAATTTTTGTAACTATTTTAGACCCTTCAGGAAAACTTTCATGGATAAAACGTCTAAATGATGTTTTTTTCTCTTCAGTTTCATTAAATTGTTCATGAGAAATTTTTTCTACTTTATTTGTTTCTACATTTATTAATAAAATAGTATCAATAGTTACATAACTATGATTTTTAATCTCTGTTAAATGATCACCTGTGTTATCAGCGTCTCCTGTTAGAATACTAGATCCAACAAATAAAGCACATACTTTATTTTCTATAATAGGTTTTAAACCAAAAGGATAAGGACCATCTCCTTCTGTATAAAAATTAATTCTAGTTCCTGTTAGTTTAGATCCATTATAACGAGAATTTTTCCATGATGCCATATCTATAAGACTATCATCAAATTCTACATTATAATCTTTATATCTATAATCTTGTAAGTTATCAGGGATAAAAGCAGTAATACTTTCTACTTCTGTTGTACTTGAGTTTTGAAATTGAGTAAAAGAAAATCTAAATGATTTATATTTTATAGGGTTAACTAAAGGTTGAGTTATAAGATATTCTTGATCACTAGAACTAGCTAGTCCTGATACAGTTGAAATAGTAATATAATTTATACCATCTGTTGATGCTTGAACTAAATAATGGGTGGCTTTGTGATCTGAAGTAAAATTTATTACTAATTTAGTAAGAATTTGAGGTGAATCAAATGTATGAGTTATAGCAAAATCAGTATCACTATTACTAAAAATAATTTTACCAGGAGAAGTAACAGCTATATCATCAAAATCTCCTGATGAAATGGTAGAATTATGTGAAAAATTATTAGCGTTTAATGTTAATTGTTGAAAACCCATTTTTTAATTATTAATTAATTCGTCGTAATTGATAATACCTATTAGAAGTAATTCCATTTGTAATATTTCCTTCAAAATCTGAAGAACCTTTAAATCCACACTGATCTTTAACATTTATAATAGCATTAGTTCCTTGTTCTTGTCTTTGACCATTACTACTAGTTGTTTGAAGTAAATTATTAGTTACAATAACTGAGGAATTTGTTAAAGAAAATTGTTTTTCAGGATCTATTTCAAATTCAAAAGTTTGGTATGAATTATTTAACATACTTTGACCTACACCTGTAGTAGGAATTTCTCTTTTAAATTTGGTTCTTTCTAAATAATGTGGTTCAATTAATAATCCTGTTTTTAAATTAGCTTTTGCAGGGGTAAATTGTTCTATTAATTTAAATAATGTATGATCAATATACTGAATTAATTTAATATAATCCCAATAATTATATCGTCGTATTACTTTTTTAAAATATATATCTTTTATATCAGCTAAATCTTCATATATAGATGCAGACTGAACTGATGGTAAAGGTGAACCTATATAATCATCCAATCTAAATGAACCTAAAGTATATAATATATCTTCATTAATTTCAGTTGTAGGAGAAAAAAACACTCCTAAATCTGGATAATCTAATGGTTGTCTATCTAATGTAGACGTTTCTGTTTTTTTATTAACTGATAACCAATCATCATCTATAGTACCTGTATCTATTCTGGTTTTTTCACTTGTCATTGAAATACCAACTGTATCAGGAGTAGGTAAATGATGGGTTTCAATCACTTCTTCCCATTCTTGGGTAACCATACTACTTGATATTGAATTTAAATAATTTATATCTGAATTAGGATGAAAACTTGCTGAACTTCTTTTATCATTACTCCCTAATGGTAGTCTTAAAACTAAATTTTCATATGAAGAAGAAATTGTATTACCTGAATACATAAATGGTTCAAGTGCATGTTGTGTAAGAGTATCATGTGAAAGTAATTCACCAAAATGATATCTTATTTCTTGTATTGAACCTGAATAACGTAAAGAAGATACATTAGAAGGGGGATCTCCAGGAGGGATTCCTCCTATATAACTAAATTGGGCTCCCCCTACAAAATCCTCAAAATTTGGGTTACTGTTTTCTCTAAGAAATAAAGCACCTGAATAACTACCCCATCCTCCTGTATTAGCAACTAATGATTGGTTTATTGATGCTGTATAATATGATGTATTTTTTAAATAGTTTGATTGATAAGCACCAAATTCAAGTTCTTGTTGATTACCAATAACTTCTCTAGATCCTATATATACGTTCCAAAAATCTCCATTATATATAGGGAGAAATTCTGTAGATGTAAATGGTTGTGAAAGAACATCACCAGACTTTAAACTTAATTTACCATATTGATTAGCGTCTCCTGAAGATGATATATCACTACCTGTATAAGGTTCTAATATAAAATGCACATCTCTAGAAGGAGAACTTGAATCTGATAATGAAAATAAATGATAATTTTCACTAGATCTATGAGGTTTTATTCTAAATTCAACAGTTTTTTGAGATGCCGATAATTGATCTGTAAGATTAGACTTCCAAGGGGCTTTTATAAAATATCCACTGCCTGTACCTGAGTCTCCCTTTAGAGCTAATCCAGATTTTTCATAACTAAATGTCTTATATGTTGTTTTGTCTTTAGTAGGACCTCCATATTCTTTAACATTAAGTATAGTAGATGGAACACCATAACAACTCATAAGAGCTTTAAGACCACGTTCAGTACCTTTAGTTTTTAATAGATAAGGTGCATTATGGTATAATCGTTTCCATATTTCTTTGGTAATATCTCCTTTAGGAATTGAACCTGCATTAGATGCAGTTACTAGAGTTTGTTTTTCAGGGACATCATAAAATATACTACCTGTTGTTCCTTCACCTAAAATATATTCTATTAAATTTGAATTTTCAAATTGATCAAATGTTTCTAATCCTAAACTTTTTAAAGAAAAATAAACTAAATCTTTAGAAATACCTCTTGTATGATGAGTATCATTAACTTCAGTAATATGTTTAATATGGGTCCAAATTTGATCATAATGATGACCCATCATATGGACAAATGTAACATAAAATGAATTATCTGAGTTTTCTAAGATATGATTAGGAATTAATCTTATTAAGGAATGTTCATTTTGATTATCATATAAAGAAGCTGATAAAAGTTGACCCCCATAATATGGGTAACTATCCCTTTCATCTCCTAACCAATTTAATACTTGTGAAGAAGATATTGAATATAAAGTATGGGGTGATGATGTTGTAGATTTAGGCCATGACAATGCTCCTGATTCGTAATATAAAAATCTTTCATAACCATCTAAGTTTTTAAGTAAATTAGTTTTTTTAGTTATAGTAGATTCTTTATCATTTAATACAAAAACAGAAGCAGATGTAGGACCTGTAATTGAATTTATTGTAGATAATCTATTATCATATTGTTCTAATAATTCAACTTTATATTTAAAATTTTTAAGTCTTTCTAAAGCACTACCAAAATGTACAAAATTTTCAAAATTATAAGTTGTTTCTTGGGGATCTCCTTCATTACTACCTGAAGGGGTTCTAATATAATCATATTGAATTTCAGGAATTTCTCTGTTTTCTAATTTACCTAAAAGTTCTTGATATGAGGATGTTAAACTATATTTTAATAATTCATCATAATTTTTATAACCTGAGGGTATACTGTTATTTAATCTAACATCTATATTAAAATTAGGACCTTTAAGAGGTAAATTACTATCTGTAAATTCAGGAATACCTAAATCTTGATTAATAGTTATAGGATCTATAATTTCTTCAGCTATTGAAAATGTATCAAGTAAATTAATATTATTAGGTAAAGGACTATTTAATTTTATACCTAATTCTGCAATAGGTGATTTTTCATTAATTCTTATATTAACTCCTGTTATGAGTTGGTTTTCACCAAAATTTAATATAAAATCTCTAAAAAAGGGTGAATTATTTAATTCATTTATAAATCTTTGAGATGCATTTAATAAATCTTGTTTAGATACGTCTTGAACTTTAACATTTAACTCTGTTCGTGAAGGAGATATAGATTTAATTACGAATTTTTGTAAAGATGTATTAAATATCTTTTTACGAAGTACATTAATAATTATTTTATAATCTCCTGAAGTAAAACCATTATTATTTAATAATAATATAGGATCTAAAGATATTTCATTTGTTAAAGAAGTATCACCTATTATTTCAAAATCTGTAAAATTTAGTATAGAAGTTATAAGTTGGTTTCTTGTATTAAAAATATGGGCTTCCATATAATCTTCAGGTCTACCAAACCTTCTATCAATAGTTTTTGATGCTATTGATTCACGTGGAAAACTATATTTGTTTTTTGTTTTTTCTATTTCAGTTTTAATATTTGCCATATTTTATGAATAAACATATTTATCAAATGTATATCTAAAATTATTTATTTCTATTACCTGGTTTATATCATTATCAAATCCATAATGTTGAGATAATTCTTCATAACCCCTATTAGAGTAATAACCTCCACCAAAACCTGTACCTATGAATTTTTCTTTTTTATATCTAACTTTAATTAATCCTTGATTTAAAAGTATAGTAGCATCATTTCCTTTATATTCTATATTAGAAATATCTACTTCGTATTCATTTCCTTCTAAAATTCCTTCAAATAAATTTTGACCTTCTTCCCATCCACTATATGCATCATTAACTTCTTCTTCAGTTAATGGATACATTTGTGTTCCACTACCCTTATCATTAACCCTTTTACCATCAGCATTTACTGCGGCAGTACTTGGTAATATTTCACTAAAATTTATATTAGGAAAGTTTGATTTTTTATCCCAAATTCTTTTTAATATAGCTAATGTTTGTCTAGATCTTTGTACTTTTGGTCTTATTAATTTTAGTAATTTTTCTCCATTATCCTTTTCTTCTTGAGTATATCCTTCAGTTGCATCTAAATAATATTTCCATTCTAAACTTTCAAGTTCTCCTTCTCTTTGAAATTCAGATTTAATTTTAGATTTTAATAAAATTATAAATGTTACTTGAGAACTAATACTTCCATTTTCTATAGGTTGAACTAAATCTCTTAATTCTACTTTCCAATCACTAACGACTATATTTTGAAGTTGTTCTAATTGTTGTTCTAGTTGTTGATCTTCAGTTTGACCTGTTAAATCTTCTAAACCTAATATAGTACCTTCTGTTATACCATCTATTACAGTTTTAGGGACTCTCATAATGATATCATAATCATTTATGTAATTTACACTTTCAGGATCATCATTATACCCTAATGATGCTTTAAGAGCTTTAAATACTTCTCCTTCTTCCCCACCTTGAATTGATCTTCTTTTTCCCCTATCCATATAATAACATATATATGGTTTATCAGATTGTCCTATTATAGTACCATTAGCATAAAATGGATGTTCTTCCTCAGGTGTATTAAGTTCTTCTTCTAATTCAGCAATTCTTTCTGTTAAAAGAGCTATTTGTTCTTCTTTAGGATCAATATAATTTTTTATATAATCAGTACTTTGTTTTATAATTGTTGTATGAGAATTTTTTCCTGTTTTAGGAATATCGTAAAATAATTCTCCATATATAGAAAAAAAATTAGATAAATCTATAGGATCTTTTGTTTTAAAAATTTCTGAAAAAGATCTATCTACTAAACCTTCTGTTGATTTAGTACTATATATAGTTTTAGTTAATTTTATATTTTCTTTAGCCATTATCTGATTACTTTAAAATAGTAATTATCATCAAATATAGTTGTACCATAATCATTAATATGTTTAATTAAAATACGATAATATCTTTCTGGTTGAAATCCATTCATATGTAATTTAAAATACATACCATTATTATCTACACTTAATTTAGTACAATTATTATCAAAAGGAATAATTACTTCTTCTGTATGTGCATCTCTTATACTATAATAAGAAGTTTTTTTAAGAAATCCTGTTTTTAAAAAATTAGAACCAGATACAAATGTACGTGTAGGGTATTTTTTTCTTACATGTAATCTAAATGTAGCTTCTTCATTTTTATTATATTCATTTTTAGTATTAGTTAAAGATACATTTATATATTGACTACTAGAATCAGCTGTTGGGTGAATAATTTCATTATTTCCATCTGTTGAATAAGGACCAGAAGTAGCTGTACTATCATCCCATTTAAAAGCTAATCTTGGTGGATAAATTGTATGGGTATCTACTGAAAAATATTGTAATTCACCATTACTACCTGATACAGCATTTTCTGTAATTTCTGGATTTTTAATTATAAACCCATAATTAGGAATTCCTGTTGGGTATGTTTGAGAAGCGTATAAACTGGAACTAAATTTTTGTACTATAGAAGTAACATCTATATTTAAATCTAAAGAATCTGCATTTGCAAATGATTGGCTTCCTTCAAAACCACTACCTGTATACCAAACTCCACCTCCTTTAGTAATGTTTGGAGAAAATATTGACCCTGTAGTACCAGGAGAAAAACTTGAAGTCGACCATTCTATTTTGTTAATTGAGTTATCTCTATATAGCCATGAAGAACCATTAGATGATAAAGGTAAATTAGAATATCTACCTGTTCCTTCGTTCCATGATTGAGATATAGGAAATACTTCTATTAATTGTTCTGCTGCTAAATTTTTATGTTCTGTAGAAAATAATTGTAAACTTGCAGTAAAATTATTAGAACCTATTTTATTTATAACTTTTTGAATATCATCATTAGAAAATTGGATTAATATTCTTGAAGGATAATGTAAAGTATTATTTGATCCTTTTTCTTTTATAAGTTCAAGTACTTCATCATTACCAGTATTCATAGTACTCCTATCAGGATGACTATATAATGTTGTATCTTTTTCGGGAAATATAAAGTAATATGCCATTTTTAATATGTTGTTATGCTTCCGTTAATATCTTGGTTAGGGTATTTTAATTCAAAAATACTTGGATCCATTGAAGGGTATATAATACCATTACGTGTGGCACCTTCAAAATCATACTTATATTGTGAATATCCTAAAGATATTCCATTTTTATTTTCTATTTTTATATTTTCAACTGTTTGGACTCCATTAATACTCGCTAGTAGGTTAGCTATTTCAGATATAATAATAGGTTGATTAATTTGCCATTTATCTATATTAAAATAATCTTTTAACTCAGTTATACATTCTATTCTAACTTCATCATTATTATAATTTTTTAATGTTGTAATTTCAAAATTTAAGCTAAAGTTAATTATAAATGCATCTTTAATATTAATAGCATCAGTTAACATTCTAAATTGTTCTAAATAAGTAGATAAATTAGTTTTAGTAGCTTGATTTAAAGTTGTCAAATGTTTACTAGAATCATACCCTAAAGTATATAAGTTTAATGCTAAAGGATTAGGAATACTATTATATTCTGTTGTTAAGGGGGATATTTGATCATCTTGAATAATAAAAGCTTTAGATATATGACCAAATTTAGAAGGTAAAGATAAAGTTCTTATAATATAATCTTCTTTAGTAACTGCTCTTTTTTGTGCTGAAAAATTAGCCATTGCATTTAATCTAATATCTTCTATAGAATCTCCATTTCCTCCTCCTGTAGCTGGTTGGGGGTTATTGGATTGGATTGATGATTTAATTTCTTTTAGTAAAAGATTATTTAAATTAGGTTTATTAGATAATAATAAATCACCTATTTCAGTAATTGTATTTGATTGAACATTAGATTCTAATCCACCCCCTACTAAATAAGTTACAGTTAGAGTTGTATTAGCAGGTGCTTGACCATATGTTTTAGTAAATAAAAAGTTAGATGGATCATAAGCTGTATCTAATTTAGATCTTCCATCATTTATTCCTAAACCAATATTATCTGGGTTTGGGATAATTTCTTCATCTGCTTTATCGCTTATACCTGCACCAAATTGGATTTCTAATTGGTTGTTGTTTTTAAATCTTGAAATAAATCTTCTTGTAGATTTTTTTAATTTTAAAAGGTAAGGAGTTTGATTATTAAATTGTTTTAATTCAGGATCATTAGTACCTATATTTTCTACATCTTCAAAAATTGTATCTTGAGCTAAATATGGTACTTCAGACCAACTATTTCCTTCACTATCAATTATTGATTCAATTGATATAATATTATTATCAAATATTTCTAAAGTTTTAAAACGTTCAGGTGATCCTATATTAAAAGTTTTAGTTTTAAGTTCACCTGAAATTGCTTTAATATTTCTTTTTAATAAAAAGTATGTAGGATTAAAATTATCATCATAACTATATATAGATGGAGTAGGATCAATTGATGATGAAACTGAAAAATTAACTTGATTTGATAAATAAAAAGTAGGACCTTCAGTAGAAATAAAAGTTGAATTTGGTAAAACTCTTAAAGCGTAATCAAAATCAGGCTTATATTCATTATTTATTAATTTTGATGGAACTAATTGATTAATTTCTAAATCTACACTAGATGCTGCTGTTACTTTAGGTCTATAACCCATAGCATAAGCTAAATTATATAAATTTTCTCTTTCTTGTGCTAATAATAAAAAAGATTCTTTTAATTGAGTATCTGTATAAAATGATAAAACATCACCAACATAGGCGGCCATTTCAAGGAACATCATTCCTGGATTACCTTCACTAAAATCATTAAAATTATTTGGAAAATATACTTCAGCAAATTCTATTAATTGATTTTTATAAGAATTATAATCTTTATTAAGATATTTTACATCCTTATCTTGTGTTTTATTTGATATTTTATTATAAGCCATTTTTATAAGTTATTAACCATTTCCACGTGGGAAATAGGAAGAATTAAAATTCAATTGGATAGCATCTTTAGACTTATCCAAATTAAAAGTGTATGAAATTATTATGTTTAATTTATATTCATTTTCTAAAAAATCTAGATTTACATCAGATAAAGAAATTGTAGGTATATAAAATTCTATTTGGTTATTTATTTTTTCTTTTAAAATTTCTATATCTGGATTTTGTTCAAATAAAATTTTTTTTAATCCTATACCAAAATTGGGTTCGTTTATACGTTCACCTGGTTCAGTTAATAATAAATTAATTAAATTACTTTTAACTTGTTCTTTAACTGTATTTGTACTTTTAAACATATTAATTTCATCAAGAGGAAAAGCAACCCCGATAGTAACATTTTTGTTAATATCTAAAGGACTAATTCTTTTATTTCCATTAATATATGCCATTAAGGTTTACTATTTTTCTTTTTATCTATAGCTCTCATTAATTCTCTATAGTCTCTATTTACAACATTTACTACTTCTGTAGGCATTGTTTCTACTGGTAAAGGAGAAGATGTATTAAAAGGTTGAGATAAACTTACAGGTGAAGTTGTAGTTTCTAAATTAGTATTTCCTTGAGCTGTTTCATTTAATAAATCGTTAAGAGTATTATTAGATGTAAAATTTTTAGATATGGGTTTTTTACCTATAATTTTTTCTTTTAAAGAAGTTTGTACATTTTTAGGAATAGGTGTACGTTGTAAAGATTGTTCTACAACTTGTGGTTTTAATTCTTCACGTAAATCTTCTTTAAGTGTTTTAATTTCACGTCGAAGAGCATAATCTATCTCTTCTCTTACGACTTTTCTAATTAATTTTTCGAAAACTGTGGCTTTCATGTAAAATGATGTTTGTTAATAAATATAATTAAATTAAGCAATTCGATATTGAATTACTTGAAAGTTTGCATTTCGTATTCTTTCTATAGTATTAGATAATAAATCATCTTCAATAAGAATTATTTTTGTACTATTTGCATTATCTAAATTAATTTGAGCATTATTTATAGCATCAGCATAATCTTCGTCTTGTATTGAATCTCCTTCAACATTACACATTAAAGTATATTTTAAATAAAATGATTCAATTAACCCTAATACTGAAGATATTGTGTTTTTTATTACAATTATAGCTCCTAAAGCTAAAGTTATTATTCTTGCGGGGATTTTTATTTTATTAGTTATTTTAGTTACTTTTTTTTCAAAAACTTTTATTGAATTTTTTATTTCTTGAACTTTAGCTTTTGATTTATCTATTTGGTCTTTTAATTTAACAGTAGTTGCACCATCTGCTGCTGGTCCTTTTAAAAAATTAATACCTACTTTAGCTACTTGTACTATAACATTAAGTACAGGTATCAATGCTCTTAAGGTTTTAAAAATTGCTTCAATAATAAGTATTACTGCATTAATTTTAAGTAATTGTTCTTGAAGTTTTAAAAGTTTTTCATTTGATTTATTAATAATATTTTGTAATTTTTTTACTTTTGATGTCATTTTACCATAAATAAAATCAATACGATTTTTTACTTCTATACTACAAACTAATTCAGGTCCTTTAGACGTAATTTCATCCATCATCATTTGTTTAACAGTATCTTTAGTTGGAATTTTTTGTTTTATTTCAACTATTTTTTTATTAGCTTCATCTTTTACACTAGGTGCTACATTATCTAATATTTGTTGACTTTGTTGAAATAATGATGTTATAGCTCTTGTTGACATATTATATAGTTTTAACTTTATTACTTAATGTTTCTTTAAATTGTTTTCTAATTAATTTAAGTTTATCTTGACGTTTTTTAATAGGTAATAAATTAGTAGCATTGGGGGTTGTAGGACCAGAAGGAGGAGCTATGTAAGAAATTTCTTCATTAATCATATCTAATATATCTTCTAAAATACCTATTAAACCACCTTCTAACTCGTCATCATCTCCTATCATCCATTCTTTCATTTTATTACCTAATATTACAGGTTCAGTAGGTAAATTTCCATCTTTCAAACCAAAATAAATATTAGGAGAATTAACAATAAATTTACTATCTTCTTTATCACTTGTATCAAAATTAAAACTACCATTAGTACTAAATCCTATAGCTTTATCTGAAAATAGTAAAATAGAATCATCTTTGGCATTAAAAATTAGACGATCTGAATTAATAATTACTTGTTTTCCTTGGTATATATTAGGTGAATCTGGTGTATAACTCATTTAAGCTGATTTTAAATTTAATTTTGCTGTATTAATAGAATTAGTTGTTAATTTACTTAATGGATAATTGGCTGGGTTAGCTGTTTCTATATTATTTGAGTTAATTCCTAATTCTCTACAATAGGTAGGGACATCTAACCAAGGACAAGTTTTACCTTTTTTTACAGGATCAAAATATATTTGATTATGACCTAATATTTTAATATTAGGATATCTTATTACATAAAATTTAACTAATTCATTTAATGCATTTGCTTGTTCTTTAGTCAAATCAAAAACATGCCCACCTATCCAATTTAAATTGATAGTATTATGATTACCTATATCTTTACTTTGATTTGGAGATTTACCTGCTGTACCAACTCCAAATGATTTTTCATCATCTTTATATATTTGTATACATTTACCTGTATAATCTATTGTTGTATGATAACCATGTCTACTCCAACCATCACCATTAACATCTTGCATGAAAAATTTAGCTACTTTTTCATGTGTTGTTCCATATGCCATAGCTGTAGTGTGGATAACTAAATATTCTACTCTATTAGCTGTAGGTTGTAATTCAATTTGGGTTTTTAAATCATAAATACTTAAAGGAGGATGTAAAACAACAGATTTAGGTGGGTATGATTTAGATGGAACTGTTATTGTTGTACCAGTTTGTAAAGTATTTGAAAGATTTTCTATATCTTCTTCAGTTACAATTTCCCCATCTCCCATATCTTCTATATTATCTTCTCCTGCTCCATCAGTACCTGATATATCAGTAATTTCCATAGTTCCAGGTCCATCTAATATTTCTTCTGCATAATCTGCAAAAGGGTCATCGGATTCTACTGATGATGTAGGGGGAAGATTGACTGGTGTACTTTCAAATGATTCTACAGTATCTGTATATAAATCTTGTGTTGGTGGAATTGTTTCTACTGGTTGTATTGGTTGTTCATAATTACCTGTTAATTGTTCTTGTATAGTAGGTTCTATAACTAAATCAGCACCAAAAGATTTTTGATTTAATGAGGCAGGAATAAAATTAGATAATTGTTGATTAGATGTCATATAAATAGAAGAAACATCGTTTGCTATATCTTCTATATTAGGAATCCATCCTTTACCATCTAATTGAGGTTGACCATTTTTAATAATAGTAATAGGATCACCTAATTCACCTACATTACTCCAACCGTTAGGAGTCCCTACTTTATCACTTATATTAGTTGAACCAAATCTAATTGAATTACCAAATCTACCTTCTATAATAGTGTCCCCTTCATAAGGTAATAATGGTTTTATATTTAATTTTTCTTGAAAATAATTACCTAATTTAATATTTGTAGAAGCTTCTTCTAATTTTCTATTTATTGTTTGATTATAATCTTGATTTTTAGTATCTTTAATATATGGTAAAGCATTATGGTGAGGGTGGTTCCATATATTTAATATAGGAAAATAATATGAAGATATTTTATTATCTTTACTTTTAGTAGAAGTAATTAAAACTAATTCATTTATTAAAGGATAATTTTTTACAAAAGTAAATAAGGGTTTAGCTACAGAATTAGTATTAGAATTAGATTGATTTAATTCAGTATAAAATATAGTCCCTATTGAGTCATAATTTCCATATTTTTCAAACTGGTCATGACTGGGATCTAATATAATATCAGTAACCCTAACAACTGTTAATTTTCTTATTGTAGGTAATATTTGAAAATTATTATTAGTTCTAACTATTGCCATTATCTTTTTCTGTTTCTTCTATTATATTTTGTAATTGGTTCATTTCTTCTTCAGTTAACATATCACCTCCACCGTTAGTAGTATTTCCTGTGGATAAACGCTGTACAATGGCTGCCATTTTTAATAAATGGTCATCATTTTTAACGCTAATTTCCATGTATTCTTTAATTAATGGAACTACAACAGTAGCGTCTCCTAAGTTTTGGATAAGGGGTCTTAATTCAGCTATAAGCTGACCTATTTGTTTACCTTTTTTCTTTTGATTAGTGTGAATTTCTTTAAGAAGATCAGAAAAGGTTTTATCGTCAAATATTATTTGATTTAATGAATCCATATTGTATTTTATTATAAATATAGAATCTTTTAAATTTTTACATATCCCGTTTTATCATACTCATTATATAATTCACGATATTTTTTCTTAAGTACTTTAGTTACTTTAGTTATTACAGGAGTATCTACATTTGTTATTTCACGAATATAAATATAAAGTGCTTTTTTATTAAAAATTTCTAAATTTTCTCTACGTTTAAATAATATATTAACTGCATCACATACTTTTCTATCGTTATCTTTTTTAAATAACCTAAACATATGTTTATCAATATATTCAGTAAAATAATCAATAAAATCTTTCATATCTTGTTTACGTTCAGGACGTCCAAGTTCATGAATTACTTTATCATCTTCATCTGCTGCTAATACAGTTGTAGTTACTTTTTTCTTTTTATAATTAGTATTATTATAAAGAATAAGATAATTTTTACCTACAATACTAAAATAAGAAAAGGCCTTTGAACCTTTAGTTGGATCAAAATAATGAAGTTTTTCTAAAAGAAAACAAACAACTTCATGTTTTAAATCTTCTAAATCATCTACTTCTGTATAATAAAATTTAAATGTATGGATAAGGTTTTCAGCTAACTTATAAAATGAATAATTTATACGTTCATTAAATATTTTATTTCGGGTAGCTTCATTATTAGATGCTAAGTATTCGCTAATAGCTAACTCAGTATCATGAGTAAAATACATTCTAGTACTTTTTCTACCTCTTTTTTTCTTTTTTGGAGTAGAAGAACCGACATTTGTCGGTTCTTTTTTTTCTGTTTTATTCATTTATTATCTCATACGAAACTCATTTAATGCTTCTTGAATTTTTTTAATTTCTTCAAAAAACCATCCAATTTCGTCATCTGCGTAAAATGTCCCTTTTTGGTCTATTTGTTTTAATCGGGCATCGCAAGCTGCAATTGCTTCGCTTTGTTTGTTTATAAAATCCTCCATCACTTCATTTTTCTTAATAAGATTTCTTATTACAGCAAAAGAAATTGAAATTGATAAAGTTAATAAAATTACTAATATTATTTCCATTTAATCTTCATTAAAGAACGAATCAATAACACCTAATGTAGCTGCTGATAAGTTCGGATTATTAGCTTCATTTAAAGCTTTAGATTTACGTTGTATTTTATCTGCTTTAGAAGCATTTTTAGGTTTAACTGAAGGTATTGAGTTTGTATTATTATTCCATTGTTCAAATTCAATTTGAGCAGCCATATGGTCTGCTTGATGCATCAATAATGGTAAATGAGTACGTAAACGGGTTTCTTTTTGACCTGACATAAAATAAAATTTATTTGAATCATCATATAAACCATCATGGATTTTAATTGTAATATACTCATTTTGAGTTACTTTACAACCAATTTCCTGAAGAATAAATAAAGATCGTTCAGGTACCTTCATAGCAGGTATATCAGTATTAAATTTATATACTTGTCCTAATTTATCAATATGCCATTGAGAATCATTAGGTTGGTAATATTCACCTTCTTGTTGGCCCATTTTACCTAAATCATGAAATAATGCAGCAAAACGCATTTCTTCTATTGTATATGTATCCATATTACCACCTTTATTATTCCAAACTGTATATAATGCATTAGCACAGTCTAAGACACGTAAAACATGATCACAATAACCACCAGCAAATGCTGAATGGTGCCAATTTTTAGATGATGCAGGCATCATCATAAATCGTTCTTCATATTTTTTAAGAAAGGGTAATAATATAGATGAACGTTCTTCACTTATATTATTTTTAACCTCAGTAAGGTAACGTTCCCAATTTGATTGGATTTTTTCTGCTGATAACATAACCTAATTTAATTTATTAAAGTGATCTTATATTTCCAACACCACGTGCTCCTAGATTCCCTGTTGATGAGATTGAAATAATATTTTGAAGGTCTTCAAATTTTTCTTTTAATTCACCTTGTTCCATAAATCTAAGAGCTTCTTTATTTTCACCTCTTTTAATTAAAGTACGTAATTTAGCTAATGACTGATCTAATCTATCTAAAGCATTTTGAGTTTGTTGTGCGTATTTCATATTTAATTTTTTATATTACTAGTTATATAATAAATTATTTCCTAGCATCCAAATTTTTTTTATAAGATTTTTTTCTTTTTTTTCTACGAATTTTTTCTTTTTGAGGTTGAGACTCCCAATCAGACAATTTGTTAAAATTGTTTTTCTTATTTCTCATTTCAATATGTGTTTATGATTGTGTATTCGGTTCGCCATCTTCACCTATAAACCCCTACAGTTGTAGGATATAAAACATTTATATAAAAGCCAAATTTTATTTATTAGTTCTTATATTAAGTCTCATAGGAAGAATTTTTCCAGATGCATTTCGCATAACTATTTGGTAAGCTAATGGAGTTCTACCTTCTTCTTGAGTAAAAACTTTACTATTTGTTTGAATTACTATTTCCATATTTTTAGAAGTAGTACCAGGATATTTAATTTTAACAGCATTAGGTTGTAATTCACCAACCATATCATAAGCTCCTTGCTCATCATTTATATAATGAACAAATATATTATTTTTAGCTTTTTCTCTAACATACCAATAACCATATCCAAATGATGATGCAAGTAAATTTTTAATTTTACCTAAGTCTATACTAGTAGATGACTGCCATTCTGACCGTTCTCCTTTTTTAGTTAGATAACTATTTATCCCATCAGCTATCCTTTGGGGATCTATACCACAAGCTTCAAATATTTCTCTAAATAAAGGTTTATCATTATATTTACTTTGATCAAAAATTGCTTTTTCACCTTCCATTCTAATAAAGGTAACATTACCTCCATTATAAATTCCAGAACCTTTTTTATCTTTAATAGATAAATAAGTAGGTGGAGTAGTTTTTATAACAATATCTGCCACCTTAGAACCTAAATCTGTAGGACCATTAAATGAAAGTTGTCTTTTAGTATCTGATGCGCCCATAAATGCTGCATCTTCAGGAGAAAATTTTGTAGGGTCTAAACCTATAGTTTGGAAGAGTTTTTTAATATCATCAAATTGAACATTATCTATAGAATTACCAAAGGAGGTTTGGATTTTTTCTAAAATATCTTGTTCATATTTTTCACCCTTATTAACTCCACCAGCTAAATATATTTGTACTAATCCTTCTCCTTCTAATTCAAATTCAAACATATTATATTTTGAACTAGTATTAGGACCAGATCCAGGATCGTGTATTATTATTTTAGGATTATTAAATAAGTCTATTAAAATTTCTAAAAATCTATCTTTATCTATACCATCTAAATTACCAATTCGATAAGTATTACTCATTTTTTTAAATCCATGCTCTTTAGCATATTTAGATTTTAATATAATGTCAATAGCTTTTCTTGTATTAGCAGCTTTAGTCCCTTCTTTTAAGTTAGGAATAATTTCTTCTAAAGGTAAATCTAATGATTCTAAAATTTCTTCTAAAATAAGGATATCAGAAGGATTACCCAAATCTGGATAACCCTTCTTTGTCCTATAAGACCATTCAACTAATAACTCATTAAGAGTCATATTTTTATCCTTTAACTATATTAGCTAATTTTTGGAAACGTTCTTGTAAAGCTTTTGAACTTGCATCATATCCAGTTCTACCTTTACCACCTACTTTATCGTCATATCCAGTTCCACCTTTTCCAGCTTTACCATCATATCCGTCTCCTTCTTCTAATTCTTCTTTTCCTTCTTCTACTTCTTCTTTAGCTTCCCCTACAGGCTCTTCACCTGGTTCATCTTCAATACCATCTAGATCATTATCTTCTCCATCACCTTCAAAATAATCTTGAAGTAATTTATAAATTTGTTCTAATGCATCCTCTGGATTTTTATCCGCTTCAGCATCTACGTCATCTGCACCTACTGATACATCAACGTCGTCTTCTTTCATGTATGATTCGAATTCTTCCGCAATCATTTGTTTTAATTCATCTAATTTCATTTTTTTCTTTTTTTAGAATTATTAGTTTTGGTTTTATAATTAGGTTTTCTACCTCGTTTTTTCTTGCCTTTTACAGCATCTACAACATCTTTAGATTGGTCAACTACATTTTTAGCAGCTTTTTTTACATCTTTAATTTCTTTTTTAACTTCTTTAACACGACTTTTAGCCTCACCATAAAGTTCAGCAGTTCGTTCATCTAAAGTTGTTAAATCCTTTAACCAATTCCAAAAACTTTTTAAATATTTTTTCATAACTAATCTTTATTTAATCCAGCTGTTAAACCTTCCATATAAGCTTTACGTGCTATATCATAATGCATTTTAACACCTGCAGCCCCTTCATATAAGTTAGCTCCAGATTCTTTAATAATTTCAAGTAAACGACGATTTACATCACGATCCATAGCTGAAGCGGCTACTTCTCTCATATCTTCAGTTTCTTTAACTAAAGCAGCATCTAAATCTTTTTCTAATTTAGCAATTTCTCCATTAATATCTTTTATTTTTTTAGGTGTATCACCTACTTTTTTCATATAAGAATCTTTATCTAAAGATTTATCTTTAAATTTAGCAATTAAAGGATCAATTTTAGCTTTAAGTTTTTTCTTTTCGTCTTTAAGTTTACCTATTTCTTTTTCAATTCCTTTAACACCTTTAGCTTTTTTCTTAGCACTTTTAGCTGCTTTTTTAGCTACATCATCATCGTCAGGGGCGTCATCATCATCTTCTTTAACTGATTTTTTACCTATTACTTTTGAGATAGCTTTTCTTTTATTTTTTAAATAATCATCGGTTTTATCTACTTTACCATCATTATTTATATCGTCATCTTCTTTCCCTACTGGGTCCATTTTTTCAGATAAAATAGAACGAACTTCTGCTTTAATAGCTTCTTTAAGAGCTACCATTTTATCATTTTTATATTCTTTATCTACTGGTTTCATTTTATTTTCTTCCATTTCTTTTAAATATTTGTTAAAGGAAGGTTTTCTACCTTGAAAATTTCTATATTCTGCTTCATATTGAATTTTACAGGAATAATAAGAAGGATGAGTACCTAAGTTTTTAAGTACTTTTTCTGTTGAGACTTGTCGTTGGTCTGGAGTAGATTCATTCAATCGTGAAATGCCTATTGTAGCTAATTCATAATCCATTCCTTTTTTAAATTCATATGGATTAACACGATCTAATCTATTATCATTTCCATATGGAACACCTACATTACCTTTTTTAGTTTTAGGTGAATATCCGTAAAATTTATCGTTTGCCATTTTAATTAAATATTGTTCTATAATAAATATAAAAAAGGATTAAAAGCTTGCATTAATTATTTTTTAATAATTTTATGTTGAATTTTAATATTATTATATGTTATATCAAGTATATAAAGACCATTAGAATATTGTGATAAATCAATTTGATCTTGATTTTCAATGGTAATTATTATTTCACCTAACAAATTAATAACATCAATTTTAATATCGTTTTTAGCTGTTATATTAATAATATCTGTAGTTGGATTTGGGTAAATTAAAATTTCATCATCTCTTAAATCATCTAATCCTATAGAAAATTCTTCACTACAATAATCATATAATGATTGACATTTTTCATCCCATCCAAGATTACAACAATTAGGATCAACTACAATAACCCAAGCGTAACATGAATCATTTAACCAATATGGGTTACCTGGACCTCCTATACAACCAGCATCATATAAACAACCACCATTATCTACATTTACAATAGGATCATAATTATAAGCTAAAGGATCCATACAACCTTCTAATATATCAATACAAGAAAAATCTTCTGTATTTGCTTCAGGATTATAATTTAATGCATTAGGATCTGTGCAACCTAAAATAATATTAACACATGAAAAATCTTCTGTATTAGCTAATGGGTCAAAATTAAATGCATTTGGATCAGTACATCCATAAATAAATGGAACACAAGATTCATTATCTGTATTGGCTACTGGATCCCAATTAAATGCTGTTATATCTGTACAACCAAATATATAAGGAATACAATTATCACTTTCAGTATTAGCATTTTCATTATAATTCCACATAGTAGGATCCATACATCCTATAATAACTGATATACAACTACCATCATCTACATTTGCATCTACGTTAAAATTAAATGCATTAGGATCTATACAACCTAAAATTGGATAAACACATGCCCCATTATCTACATTTGCTGTTTCATCAAAATTAAGAGCTTCTTCATCTGTACATCCAAAATATAAACATGAACCATCTTCTACATTAGCTAAGAAATTATAATTCCAAGCAATTTCATCCATACAACCAACTACAACAGGTTGACATGAACCATTATCAATATTTGCGTTTTCATCATAGTTAAATGCTAAATTATTAGTACACCCATAGATAATATCAATACAAGACCCATCATCTGTATTTGCTTCTTCATTATAATTAAATGCTTCTAAATCCATACACCCATAAACTTTAGGTATACAAACATCTCCACAAAAAGGAATTTCTGAATAATAATCGAACCATGGAGCAGCAAATGGTTGTAATGCACCTAAACCATTATCAGCAAATGGATTAGTACCGCCACTCATCAATTCAATACCGTTATTATTAACTAAAGTAAATGAATTATGTAATGTTTGAAATTCTACTTCTGCTTGAGGTTGCTGAGCTCCACCTATTTCAAAATAATAAACATTAACAGGCTTATTAGTTGCTAAAGGTAAATTCCATGAATTAGAAGCTATACCTGGTCCTAAAGTAAATGTCCATACTTGATCTCCTTGTGATACACCTAAATAAGAATTACCCCAACCATCTTCGGCATCATCTTCTAATGTTAGTGTATAATTACACATTGGAAATATTTGCATAATATTTGCATTTTCATCGTAATTAAATGCATCTGGATCCACACAACCTGGTACTTTAGGAGTTATACAATCTTCGGGGTTATTTTCTTCAGCTAAAGGATTAAATTCAACAAATCCTGGATTCATACAACCCTCTATTATAGGTAATTCACATGCAGGAAGATATATAACACCTGAGTAAGCAGCGTCACCAAAGTCTGCTGTTTCTAATTCCCATAATATATCTAAATCACCACATGGTTCTTGATCTCCCAATATAACAAAATCACCATCTGTTCCCCCCCATTGAGAACCTGCTAAACCATCACCAAATGCATCACTTAATATAAGTTCTACTCCAGTTTCAGGTATACAAACATTATATGTAATAGTTGCATTAGCTTGATTAAAATCATATTCTCCAGCTAATACTTGTTCTATAGCTTGTCCATTAGAAACATCAACTAATGTCCATCCTGTTTCTCCTGGATATTGATCTAAGGTAACTTCAAGAGATATATTTGTTTGTCCTTCACCACATGTAGTATTATTACATTCTCCATTATCATCGGTTGCCCATGGATTATAATTTAATGCTGTAGAATCTGTACATCCTAATATACATGGTTCTGGTGTAAAATAAGCAGTATCAGTAAATGATCCATCTGCTAATTGAGCATAAAAATAATGTTCTTCAGACCAATTAGGGGGCATTTCTCCGTTACCTGCGAACACACCCCAGTTACCTGCTTCTTGGGCTCCTGGACCTAAAGGATATATAAATGGACCTACTTGATTATTCCCATAATAAACTTGTTCTAATCTACAAGAAGGATTATCCGTCATTGGTATCCAACTCCAAACAATTAATGATTGACCACCTCCTGGAGTTTCTAAACATTGTTGAGTAGCTTCTAGTAAAACTACACCATCACAAGGTGGGTAAGTACATGATGTATCATCATATATAACTGTTTCATCATAATTTAAAGCTAAGGAATCAGTACAACCACTTAATGAACCACAATCACCAAATGTACTATCAAATGGTGCACCACCATCAAGTATTCCTTCAATAGTCCATGATACTTCTTCTTGCCAAGAACCACCACCAACTGTTATTGTATTACATTCGTCTAAATTAACACATATAGTGTCAATACCTTCTTCACCAAAAGGAAGAGTTATAGAATCATCACCAATAGTCAAATAATTACCATTCCACCCATCACCAAAAGAATCAAACATGGTAACTTGTAATTCAGTACAATTTTGAGAAAATGATAAAAGGGGTATTAAAAATAGGAGGGAAAATAAAAACTTTTTCATATATTATATAATTTTGGGTTATTAAAATGCTTCCATAATAATTTCATCTATAGCATCTTGGACTTCTTTTTTAGTAGCTTCCATAGTCATCATAATATTAGCTTGGAATCTTTTAGCTTCTTCGTTATTATTAAAAACTACTAATGTAGGTACAACTACAATTTTATATTCTTTAGACCATCTTGAGTCTGCAGCTATATCTACTCTTTGGGTTTCACAATCTGATAATTTAGATAACCATGTAACTTCATTAGATTTATTAAAGCTAGCATTAAATTCTACTACTACCATCCCATCAGGGAAATCTTGACTAAATCCTATAGTACTAATAATAAATAATAATGTAAGTAGAAATTTTTTCATAGTATTTTTATTTTAATTCATCAATTTTATCTTCAATCCGAATCATTTGATCTTTAATTTCTTTAACATCTTCTTGAGTAGACATAATAGTTTGTCGAATCAATTGATCCTTCATATCATATTCCATACGAGTAATTTCAGGATCAGGAGGAAGAGGTAATTCTTTTGCTTCTGTTATATCTGATTGGAGTGTAAACCACATCCCAACAAGTGTAAAAATTAACACTGCTATACCCGCTAGGGTCTTTATACTTAAGTTTAACGTAGTGTCTTCGTTTAATTCTTTTGCCATCTTTTAAAAAATTACATAGTTTAGTCCTAATGAAAAGTCGTGCCATTCACGATTCCAATATTTATTATATTTACCTTCTAAAAACATTCCTAAATGTTTATTAAGTCTATAACCGAATATTAAACCACCTGAGTAATCTAACCATTGTCCATTATTATATTTATGATATGAAAATTCATTATCTGTATCTACGTGATAAGGCATTAAATTACCCCATGAATGTAACCAGAAATCTTTAGTAAAATGATAATAATCAAATCCTATTACAGCTGAATATTCTATTGTTCTATCTATTTCGTTTTGTTTTTTACTAGCATAATCAGATAATACTTGTGGAATTACTACTTCATCCCATACTTCAGAACTAGTAGCTACTACGTTACCATCTGGGTCATAATATTCTCCATTTTGAACACTAATGCTATACCCCATTTCTTCTAATGCTAAAAAAGTATAATGTAAAGACCCATTATCTAAAACCCATTCACTTAAGGGATCATACCCATATGGTTTAGATAATCGTTGTACTGCTCCTATATTAATTGAAAGTTTTTCACCTATTGGTTTTCTAAGTCTTTGGGATGCTTCAAAATATCTAATATCAACAAACCCATTTTCATTATATTCTACTTTTGTAACCCA
>Ga0181414_1000023_pt1 | contig 40839 bp, 54 predicted proteins | sample 37SPOviralmetaG_FD_130139 | JGI IMG/M metagenome (GOLD analysis project Ga0181414, IMG submission 130139) | Marine viral communities from the oligotrophic San Pedro Time Series (SPOT) site, San Pedro Channel, CA, USA - 37 SPOT_SRF_2012-11-28 | ecosystem: Environmental > Aquatic > Marine > Strait... | reverse complement strand
GTGACACTTAGCTTTCTGTCATGGAATGTTGGATTCCCCCAAAAAGTGTCAAAGTGCCAATCATAAAAGCCCTCTTCCTCTCCGTCATATATTGTATATTGAATATCAGTCAATGAGTGAATATCAAAACCAAAGGCTATTTTGTTAGCAGCTCTTGCATACTTCCATACAATATCATAAATAAATTTAGAATTAGGATCTGCAGAATCAATCCATCTGACTTGGCTTCTTCTTACATCAGGGTTTATGTTGCTATCTTCGTTTGCTACTTGAGCTTTTTGAACTTCATAGTATTCACATTCTTTTATTATATCGGCTATCTCTGTATCTGAGAGCTCACCTTTCCACATCTGCCAAATACTATTCATGCTATATATCCCTTATAAGATTTATACCATTATGGGATGATAAGATGTAATTAGCAAGTAGCGTTTCTATTCAAACTTTATCCAATAAACAAAGTCAGCAGTAACAGAATTTTGATATGGTAATATTGGTATTGCGTTAGCCCATGTGTAAACAATTCTTGAACTAGCTGTAGAAACTACAGCATCAGTTCTATTTAATGTAGAGATTAAGACACTAGACCCGTAAGTTGGCATATAAGTGTTATTACCACTATGGTCAGTTTCTATATCTCCTGCGAAATGGACCTTAGTCCAATCAGTATCAGTTGTTTGAGCACCACTACCTTCAAAACATACCTTAGCTGCAAAAACTTGAGGGAATCCACCTGAGATTATATAACCTGCATAAGATAGCCATTTATTAGAATCAGCATTAGGTGCTAAATCAGAAAATGGAATCGCTGAAGTAGTGTGAGTGCTTGTTCCATCTAACAGCTCTCCTACTTGTGATGATGAACCGCCATTAGTTGCTCCTTGAGTACCACCTGATGTTCCCCATCCTGCAAAGTTAGTAGTAAGAGCTCCTTTTGTGCTACCAGTGGAAAAACTGCCTGTTCCTGATTTAGTTTTTACAACGCCATAATGATCATTAAAAGAGTGTGTTGAGGTAGTGCCTTTTGAACTGGAATGAACGCTACCACCTCTATAGGGTTGTCGTTCCCATATCTTAGTGCTGTTCATTGCCATACTAGATGTTGAACCATTGCCATCATGATTCAGCATCATGTCTCTTATTCCGTCAGCTTGTAGGCTTTGACCCCTTTTTAATGTTGTCATTTGAATACCAGTGTAAACCTTGTTAGTGTCATTTTAAAGTCCATTACTACTTCAGCAGGTACTTCTTCACTAATCCCATCAGGAGTAGGAATACTTGTATATGCAGGTCTTTCATAATAATAATGTTGCTCTATATCTTCATGTACAACATCTTCATAGAGTACCCCAATATTTTCATAAGACTTTTGTGCCATCATTCTAAAAGCAGGTCCATTACCACACTGCACCCAAACATGAGCCTTGTTCGCACCTAAAGCTCTCTCAGCATTTCTTCTCTGCGTGGTATAGTCTAATGAGTATAGGTATGACTTAGAACCACTTTTATTAGGACTAAAAAGAGTTATAGATATATTTGCAGAAGTATCTGAAGAATCATAATGACCACAATAAATAGCTATTAACTTATCATCATCAAACATTGCATGATTAAAAGGAGTATGCTCATCAGGACTCCATGAATCTTCACTGTAAACACTTAGAAATCTTGTAATGAAATAATCTCTTTTATGATCATCTGTCATATTATCATCAAAAGGATGTGAACCTGCATCTATGTATGATTTAGAATCATCATAAAGTCTTTGAATAGTTCCGTCAGCTATCCATGTTTCCATTTGTTCAGAAGTAGGAGTTATATAAGAGTAAGCCATTACTTATCCTCTAACTTTTGATTCAATTCCTTTATAGCTTCTATTAATAATGGGACTAACTTCTCATACCAAACAGTGATGTAATCAGCATCTATAGGAGCTTCTGTAACCACTTCAGGGAGGACTTTCTGTACTTCTTGAGCACTTACCCCTACTTGCCTTTTATCGTTGTCATAACCCATTTCCTTAGCTTTTTCATTTTCTCTGAAATAGTATCCGCCAAGTGATAATACTTTCTCTAAAGCATCAGGAATATTGCCTTCAAAGTCTTTTAGGCGTTCATCAGAATAGTAAGCAGTAATGTTGTTAGTTGCTCTAATCTCACCTGCTGTTCCACTAGCACCTGTATTTATACCTAAGCTATTAACTTGTGCATTTGAGTTGGTGCTGAATCCACCTGCAGGTCCTGTCGGTCCAGTAGGTCCTGTACCACCAGTAGGACCAGTTCCTCCGTTGCTACCTGATTGACCTTTTTGACCTTTTGCACCTGTAGGTCCTGTAGATCCAGTTCCACCAGTCGGACCAGTACCACCTGTCCCACCAGTTTGACCTTTCTGTCCCTTAGCTCCAGTCGGTCCAGTGCTACCATTAGATCCGTTAGACCCTGAAGGTCCTGTAGGTCCAGTTGATCCAGTAGGACCATTACCACCTGTAGGTCCTGTTCCGCCTGTTTGTCCTTTTTGACCTTTGGATCCTGTTGGACCTGTTCCACCCGTAGGTCCAGTTCCTCCACTTGGTCCAGTCGGTCCTGTTCCACCTGCAGGTCCTGTAGGTCCTGTTCCACCACCTGCTCCAGTCTGTCCTTTTTGACCTTTTGCACCTGTTGGTCCTGTTCCACCTGTAGGTCCAGTAGATCCATTAGATCCATTAGATCCTGCTTGTCCTTTCTGACCCTTAGAACCTGTAGGACCAGTTCCGCCTGTAGGTCCAGTTCCTCCAGTTGATCCTGTAGATCCTTGAGGTCCTGTACCACCAGTCTGCCCTTTCTGTCCTTTAGCTCCAGTTGGACCAGTTCCACCTGTAGAACCAGTAGGTCCTGTAGATCCATTGCTTCCTGCTTGTCCCTTCTGTCCTTTAGCTCCAGTTGGACCAGTTGGACCTGTTCCTCCTGTCGGTCCTGTTCCACCAGTTGAACCAGTTTGACCTTTCTGTCCTTTAGATCCGTTAGAACCATTTGATCCTGATGGACCTGTAGAACCAGTCGGACCTGTTCCGCCTGTATTTCCTGTCTGACCTTTCTGACCTTTTGCACCAGTAGGACCAGTTGGACCTGTTCCTCCTGTTGATCCAGTAGGACCTGTACTTCCTGTTGGACCAGTTCCTCCTGTTGAACCAGTCTGACCCTTTTGACCTTTGCTTCCGTTTGATCCATTAGATCCTGAAGGACCTGTAGGTCCTGTTCCTCCAGTAGGTCCAGTGCTACCAGTTGAACCAGTTGTACCCTTCTGACCTTTTGCTCCTGTCGGACCTGTTGATCCTGTAGGACCAGTTCCACCTGTATTACCTGTTTGACCTTTCTGACCTTTAGAGCCATTGCTTCCATTACTTCCTGAAGGTCCTGTAGAACCAGTTGGACCTGTTCCTCCTGTAGCTCCAGTTTGACCTTTTTGACCTTTAGCCCCTGTCGGTCCTGTTGGTCCAGTGCTACCAGTAGGTCCTGTTGATCCAGTGTTTCCTGTTGTTCCTTTCTGTCCTTTAGATCCTGTAGGTCCAGTCGGTCCAGTGCCACCAGTTGAACCTGTATTACCTGTTGTTCCCTTTTGTCCTTTATCACCATTTGAACCATTAGATCCGTTAGATCCTGCAGGTCCAGTTGAACCAGTTGTTCCCTTTTGTCCTTTTGCTCCTGTTGGTCCAGTTCCTCCAGTAGGTCCAGTTGATCCTGTAGATCCCGTTGGTCCAGTGCTACCAGTAACTCCAACTTCTCCTTTCTGTCCTTTTGATCCTGTCGGTCCTGTTGGTCCTGTTCCACCAGTGGATCCTGTAGAACCAGTTGTACCTTTCTGTCCCTTAGCTCCAGTAGGTCCTGTTGGTCCTGTATCGCCTTGTGATCCTTGTGGACCTGTAGAACCAGTCGTTCCTTTTTGTCCTTTTGATCCATCAGATCCATTTGATCCATTTGATCCTGCAGATCCAGTAGCTCCAGTCTGACCTTTCTGACCTTTAGATCCTGTTGGACCTGTTGAGCCATCATTACCACTAGGACCTGTTGGACCAGTACCACCCGTAGGTCCAGTTCCTCCAGTATTACCAGTGGTTCCTTTTTGACCCTTGTCTCCATCAGATCCATTAGATCCATTAGATCCTGAAGGTCCAGTAGGTCCTGTACCACCAGTAGATCCTGTTTGTCCTTTTTGCCCTTTAGATCCTTGTGGTCCTTGTATAGATCCACCACTGACCCATGCAGAGCCATCCCATATATGAAGTGAGTCATCTGCTTGAACTATATAGGCATCACCTTTTGTATTGCCTGAAGAAGGAAGATTGCTTGTTTGAGCAACTTGTCCTTCCATTGTAATACCAGTACCAGTTGATCCTGTAGGTCCTTGAGAACCCGTATTACCTACTTCTCCCTTCTGTCCTTTACTTCCTGTTGGACCTGTTGAGCCTGTATTACCTGTTTGACCTTTCTGTCCTTTAGAACCATCAGACCCATCACCACCTGAAGGACCTGTTGATCCTGTTGGTCCAGTAGATCCAGTAGGACCAGTAGCTCCAGTTTGTCCTTTCTGACCTTTGGCACCTGCAGCTCCATCATTACCATTATTACCTGCAGAGCCTGTAGCTCCTGTAACTCCTTTTTGACCCTTGTCTCCAGTAGGACCTGTAGGTCCTGTTCCACCTGTTGAACCCGTATTACCAGTAGTACCCTTTTGACCTTTAGACCCATTAGATCCAGTAGGTCCAGTATCTCCTTGAGAACCTTGAGATCCTACTTCACCTTTTTGTCCTTTAGCACCTGCACCACCAGTAGGTCCTGTTGATCCTGTAGAACCAGTAGGTCCTGTATTACCCGTGACACCAACCTCACCTTTCTGTCCTTTAGAACCAGTAGGTCCTGTAGGACCAGTACCTCCATCTTCTCCAGTGGATCCAGTGTTTCCAGTCTGACCTTTTTGTCCTTTTGATCCATTGCTTCCTGAAGGACCTGTAGGACCAGTACCTCCAGTATTACCAGTCGTACCTGTAGTTCCTTTTTGTCCCTTATCTCCTGCAGCACCATCAGAACCATTAGATCCTGCTGATCCTGTTGGACCTGTAGATCCAGTTGTTCCCTTCTGACCTTTGTCTCCATCAGATCCGTCACCACCTGCAGGACCTGTAGGTCCTGTAGATCCTTGTGAACCAGTTGATCCAGTGTTACCTGTAGTTCCTTTCTGTCCTTTATCGCCATCAGAACCTGCTGAACCAGTATTACCAGTTACACCAACTTCTCCTTTTTGTCCCTTATCTCCTGTAGATCCACCGCTACCTGTTGGTCCTGTTGTACCTGTTTGACCCTTTTGACCTTTACTTCCTGTAGGACCAGTAGGACCAGTTCCACCATCATTACCATCATTACCTGCAGGACCAGTTGATCCTGTAGGACCAGTTCCACCTGTTACACCAACTTCACCCTTCTGACCTTTGGATCCTGTTGGACCAGTACCACCAGTTGATCCTGTATCACCAGTAGGACCTGCGGAACCTGTTGGACCAGTAGATCCTTGAGATCCTGTAGAACCAACTTCACCTTTTTGTCCTTTATCGCCATCACTACCATCTGAACCATTGCTACCATTAGAACCACTTGCTCCAACTTCACCTTTCTGACCTTTGGATCCGTCAGATCCGTCATTACCATTGTTACCTGTAGGACCAGTTGGACCTGTTGTACCTGTTGAACCTGTTTGTCCTTTTTGACCTTTATCTGATGTTGCTCCAGTAGGTCCTGTAGGTCCTGTAGGTCCAGTTACTCCTGTTGATCCCTGAGAACCAGTTGAACCAACTTCACCTTTTTGACCCTTTACACTTGCTCCTGTTGGTCCTGTCGGTCCTGTAGAACCATCACTACCATCTGATCCGCTTGTTCCTGTCTGTCCTTTTTGTCCTTTATCCCCATCAGCACCATCACCACCTGCAGCACCCGTGTCTCCCTGAGCACCTGTATTTCCTGTCTGACCTTTTTGTCCTTGATTACCAGTGTTCCCTATCTCACCTTTCTGACCCTTAGAACCATTAGATCCATCAGATCCTGCTGAACCTGTTGCACCTGTTGTTCCTTTCTGACCTTTATCTCCCTGAGAACCAGTTACACCTACCTCTCCTTTCTGACCTTTAGATCCATCAGATCCATTAGAGCCATCATTACCAGTTGCACCAACTTCTCCTTTCTGTCCTTTTTGTCCAGTTATTGAGTTACCTTGTTGTCCTTTTTGACCTTTGTCTCCATCATCACCATCAGAACCTGCAGGTCCTGTTGGTCCAGTCCCACCCGTAGGACCTGTTGCTCCAGTAGGTCCTGTATTTCCTATATTACCAGTTATTCCTAACTCACCCTTTTGACCTTTAGATCCAGTAGAGCCCGTAGAACCTGTTGTACCTTTCTGACCTTTTGAGCCCGTATCACCAATATCACCAGTTCTAGCAAAGGTTACTATGAGTTCTTCATCAGCACTAAATGATGTAGCACCTGATATATATGCAACGGGGACCTTAAAATATCCTGTAGCTTCTGTTATCGCCCCTCCTATTTGAAGTAAGGCAAAATCAGTCGCATCAGATTTATTTGATAGACGGACATGACCTTTAATTGCAGAAGTTGAATCATCAATAGTTCTAAGATATGCCTGAATATCAGTAGATCCTTGATCAACATCATCAATAAACATAACAGTTGCAGAAGAAATGTTAGCGTTGTTGAATTTGACTATACCTGCAGTGGGATCACTGTCAGTTGTATTAGTCGCAAAGTTAAACTCTACTGTCTGACCACCAAAGTTTCCCTCTTGACCTTTTGTTCCTTTTGATCCTGTCGGTCCTGTTGAACCTGTAGGACCAGTGTTTCCTGTAACTCCAACCTCACCTTTCTGTCCTTTGGATCCAGTGTCTCCTGTTACTCCTACTTCACCTTTCTGACCCTTATCTCCCTGTATTCCTTGTGAGCCCGTTGATCCTGTTGTTCCTTTTTGACCCTTATCACCTTGAGAACCAGTGTCACCAGTAGATCCAGTAGATCCTTTATCTCCCTGAACTCCTTGTGAACCTGTTGCACCTGTAGATCCTGTATCTCCAGTAGTGCCTTTTTGACCTTTAGATCCAGTGTCTCCTGTTAAACCAGTTTGACCTTTCTGACCTTTATCACCTGTATTACCAGTAGAGCCCGTATTACCCGTGACTCCTACTTCTCCCTTTTGACCTTTATCTCCAGTAGGACCTGTTGGACCTGCAACATTACTTACCCCTACTGAACCTTTATCACCTTTTGTACCTTGAGTACCTTGTGCACCTGTAGCACCTTGAGTGCCAACAGTTACAACAGATATATCATTAGGACCTGTAATAGTTATGCTTTTTACTATGCTCATCTACTTACATTTCCTCTAATAGAGTAGGTGCCTTCTAATATTCTATCTACCTTGCCATTTGAATCTGTCAACTCAATATCATAAACACCATCACCTACTGTTAAGTTTGTAGTGTCTGTAGCTGATATTTGTAGAATGACAGTACCTGCAGAACCACCCATAGTGATTCTACTATTAGCAACTGTTAATGTGACTACTTCTGAGGAATCATCTTGATTTTTACGCAGATCCATTTCTGCGGAATAACCTGTAAGGTTAATGACTGTATCACTAGCATCCTTAAGAGTTAGCGTGTGCTTGAATGTAGCTCCTTGCTCAATGATAAAATGATGATACCCTGCTGCCATAAATAATTCCTAAATATAATATGGTATCTACCATTTCAGCTTCTGCTGTTAAAAGTATAACAAAGAACTAATGTTACTTGCTTTTCTTTGTTGTTTTCTTAGTAGATTTTTTCTTGGCTTTAGCTTTAGGTGCTTCTCCACCTTCCCATGCTTCATTGACATCAGGTGTTGATTCGTCATCTCCGATCAACTGACCTTTTTCATTTCTTGCTCTTACTGGCTCTACTTCAGCTTCTACTTCTACTATTTCTTCTGCTGAATCCATCTTGACTTCCATAGCCCATCCGTTTTCTACAAAAGTTTGCATGACATCATCTTGCCATTGACCTTCAGATTCTATGATCTCGTCAGCCTTATATAATTTTACATCTGTTCCATGTTCGTTTGCTGACGCAGGTTTTGGAACCATGATTTTAAATTTCTTTGCCATAATTATTTCCTGTTAAAAGAGGGGGGAATTTCACCCCCCAAAATCAATAACTAACCTTATGCAGGTGCGTGTCTAGGCTTACCTAGAATTACACTTGCAGCCATAGGTGTAGCTGTACCATGCGTTCCACTGAAGTTCGCAACAACTCTTATATATCTACTATTACCTAGATATTCTAGCTCACTTACGCTAGGTGTCTCAGCATTGTCATCCAATGTGAGAAAGTTGCCGTTAGCACCTAAAGTGCCATTAACATCTGCAGAAGTCGCATCTGACCAAGAAGAATTGTCATCAGATACTTCTAATTCAAATTCAATCTTGTTAGTGCTACTTAGAGTGATACCTTCAACACCGCAATTAACAACTACTAAAGCATTTTCATACCCTTGTGTGTCAACTCCAACTCCGTTGGCATCCGCATCTAAAGCAGCAGGAACAACACTTGCTACGATTTTTAGATTATTACTTAAATCATTCATATGTTATCTCCTTATGCTGATACTTTCTGTTTAACAATGGCTTCAGCTTGTATAACCTGTCCACCTACTCTACGCCTTGCAATGTATCTTACATTACCAGTTGTAGCTTGTGTGAACGGATCTCTGAGAACCGCTAGTGATACACGATCTACGATCATATATGCTCGTCTGAAATCACCAAAGGCGATAGGATAAGCATTTGCACCAATGTCTGCCATGTCTGTAGCTTCAATGTAAGGATGACCTAGAATAGTGTTTATTGCACCACCTTCTAAATTCATGCCTGTTTGAAGGATATACTGACCTGCAGTGTCCTTTAGCTTTCTGATTGCAGAAAGAGTAGATCTGTTAAAAACAAATACACCATTCTTACCATAATCAGACTTAACGCCATGTACTAATGAAATTAAACCATCAGCAGTTAAAGCAGCACTTGCACCACTATTAACTTCTGAGACTGAACTATTAGTCATGAAGCCTTCAGGTTTACCAACAGCATTACCAGTACAGAAAGCTGCACCTTCAGCTTTTGCAAATTGCTCTGCAAACTCTGACTGCATTTCTGCTTCAAGATTAAAGACTGAATCTTCTAAATCTTGTTCTGATATATCCACCATTGCGTAATGCTCGTGAGCAGGTAGCTCTTCCAAGCCAACTTGCCAACCAGTAGTCTCTGATCTAGTTCCTGATTCGCTTACCCATTGAGCAGCAAATTGTCCAGTCCTTTTAGGGATCTGAATGGATCTCTGACCAGTTGATCTTACTCTAGCAATTTGTCTGATAGGTGAGATTTCAGTCACATCTTTGATCAACTCTCTCACATATTCAGCAGGTGCTAAGTAACCACCAGTAGAATCATTACTTACAGTAAGTGCTTTCTTCTCCATTGCATCAAGACCTTCAAGACCTTTTCTGCAATATGAATCCCATGCACCCATATACTCATCTACAGCTTTAGTATCCATACCTGAATTAGGGCGTGTTAGCCTTGTTTCAAATTTTTCAACTGTTTCCTGTAGGTTCTTTTGTGATTGCTCTGCAGCCACTAGCTTCTGATTAACTTCTTCAAGAGTGTTTAATTTGCTCTCAATGTTAGCCATCTTCTGATCTAGTTCCGCAACGCTTTCACCTTTATCTAGCTTCTCAAGTCTCTCATCATTGACTTTCTTAAATTCTGAAAAAGTCTCTCCAAGATCTTGAATAGCTGTTTTTATATCTTCCGACATAATTATCTCCTATTAAGATTTTAAGGTTAAAGTTAAGTTCTTTATGGCATCTACCAATTCAGCATTTTGATTCTCAGCTTCTCGCTGATTAACTTCAAAAGACTTAGTAACTGCTGCTGCAGCCACTTTCGCTTCAGAACGGGATAGATGGAAAGCATCACGCAGCCCCTTTTCCCACTCTCTTATAGAAATCTCATCTCCTTTGACAGACATTACTGTTGCCTTAGGATTCATTGGAAAAGTTACCAATGAGACTTCCATTAAGTCTACTTCTTTAATAAGTCGCTTATTGCCACGCTTATCATATGAAACTTGGTCAGGGTTTACTCTAAAGCCTATTGATAGACCATCAAGAGCTCCCATCTTTAATAATTCATAGGCTTCTGCACCTGCTTGTGTTTTAAGTGCTAACCTACCTTTGACTACTAACCCGTGCTCATCTTCTTTGATTGAATCAAAGACACCAATAGGCATATCAGACTTATGCTGATATAAGAGCTTCACACTTTGGGGTTTTCTTCGTTTGAGTGATTTAGTAAAAGCTCCCGCTTCTATGACATCATTTCCTAGATCTTTGTTTCCAAAGACAGATCCATATCCTTGAAAAGTACCATAATCTTTATCTTCTTCTTCATCTTGATAGGCTTTGATTTCTGACTTGATTTCTATAAATGACTTCACTTCCTCTCCTGTAAGCTCAGTGTATTCTTCATGAGTCTTACATGGCATATAAACTGTATTACCATCTTCATCATGTGAGTGAGATCCTACACACCCTATTTCTTTAGCTCTTGCATTTGCTTCAACAGGATTGTCAAAGACATCCTTTCTTATTTCTTCTTTGCTGTCATTCACACTGGAATATTCTGTAGAATCAGGCTGACTAGCCTTGACATCTATTTCATTGTTTGAATATTCTTCAACTGCCATAGTGTCAATCTCCCAAAATTATAAATCACTATATCTAGGATTTCTTGTTATATAGTATCTCAAGAGCAACTTTAGCACAATATGTAGTGATATTATAAAATAGTTCATTTTGTTCTTGCAGTGTATTCCAATTTGGGTTTATAATAAATTCATAATCAATTAAAAGCTCTTAGAGCAGGACAATAAAATGACAAACTCAACTAACATCTCAGACTTCATCAGCAACCTTGTTGATACAGAATTAGAACTAGAAGGCAGACTAGACATTCAAGTAGGCATGGCTGCTACTAGATCAAGTGGTTCTGATAGCTATCCTTATACTGTCACTGAAATCACTGGTAAGAAAGGTAATAGAACTATTACCCTAAGAAAAGATGATCATAGACCTGATGGAAATCATAGTTTTGAATATGGTGGAAAGCAGTCTTATATCTATATCCCAAACCCTAACGGAGCTGAGCAATATGTTCAGGAAAAAAACTGGGTACATGACAACACTTATAAAGTTTCATTTAAAAATGAAGCAACTAATAGATTCAGAAAAGGTCATGGATATATCCACTTTGGTACAAGAAGATATTATCAAGATCCTTCCTTCTAAGGAGGGGTTTTTCTAAAGGGGGTCTATGACCCCTTTTCTTTTTCTAAGCTCAGTAGAGCTAAACTGGTGCTTCCTAGAGTTATAATAAACCTCTATTCCCATCTCTTCACATATCTGCTTTCCAGTAAAATATTGATCCATATATTCGGATCCAATGATCCTAATATCTAGGGGTAAGGTGTAAAGAATATCTCTTAGCTCCTGCTCTCTGTTATAGACAATAATGTCATCTACCCACTTGATAGCTTTGATCTGTATTTGCCTTTCTACTATGGATTGAATTGGTTTATTCTTTTCAGGTCTATCTATTGAGGGATCTAACTGGATTGCTACAAGCAGGTGATCACATACAGCTTTAGCTTCTTCAAGCATTGCTATATGTCCTGCGTGTAATAAATCAAAAGCTCCTGCTGTTATACCTTTCTTCATATGTCTATATGTAAATATCTATTATTGTTCCTTTGTAAGATTCTATAAATCTATACTTTTTATACTTCATCCATTCAATAGATACAACCCTTCAAACAACCAACTTAAAATCTCTTCTTCATCAGGATCTTTGGTCTTGTATGATCTTAAGAGTTTTCTTGCTGCTTTAATGTTTTCTACTGAGGGCTGATCTCCTTCTATTAGTTTGTTATATTTTACTTGTAGCTGATTGATATTCATTATCTAGGTTTCCCGAAGTTGAAGTTCCTTCCATGTTCCATAAAATCTTCTATCACCAATAAAAATTGTGGTGAAATCAAGGCATCATGACCGCCCTTAGCCCATAGTGCAAAGTTCTCAGCAAACCATTCTACAGGCTGACTGTTGCCATACTTTGAAGGACCCCAATAGGCTCTGCCAAGTGGACCTGTCTCTTTAAGTCCTAGATTATATTGAACTCTGTTTTTAATAGCTTCTTCAGCAAAACCTGAGTATCTCTCAAACATTGCAGGTTCAAGAGTATTCATATAAGAAGCTAGATCTGTAAAATCTAAATGCAATGATTGATGAACATGATGACCATACTCATGATACATAAGAGCCTTAAATTCATCTACACCATTATCCATATACGCCTTGACAGAGTAAGGAATATCTTTAGCATCATCAGCTCTTGTCCATTTTGATAGTTTCATGTAGTCAGGTTTAGATGCTTCTGTAGCTGCATCACCAATTTCCTTTACAAGATCCTCTGCAGTCTCAGCAGAAGCATAGGCTATTTTTTTGCTCATGAAATACTTTCTAACATTTTTAAGATTTATATTCATGACACCATCACCCATACTTGCGTTCATTCTTTTATTCCTACCTGCACTTTTTAAACCTCTTAAGGGGGGTATACCAAAGGCTTCAGACATTTTATTCATATCTCCTAAGGCTTCGTCTAGTGCTTCAAAGAACATCTTAGACTCAAATTCTGTATATCCTGCGTTCTTTAATTGTGTTTTTGTGATTGCAGTTCTTCCAAAGTCTCTTGCATGAGTTCCTCTAAATCGGTGAATAGCATCACCTGACTTAGCACTTTGCCTTGCATTAAAAAACGGATCTGAAGCTAAAGCTCTTGGATTTTTCTGATTGGCTACTCCCCACTTCTTAGAGTTATTCTTAATTGTCTCTTGAATCCTTTTTAAAGCATTACCTGATCCTAATGCTCTTGCTACAGTGTCTCTGAAGTTTATTCCTTGCGGTGTAAATCCACCTCTTGTCATCTTAGGTACATATTTTGGAACAGTGTCAGTTATGCCATCTACTGAATCACCTGCTAGATCTCCATCTAATTGATCTTCTGCTTCTACATAGACAACAGTGCATCTACAGTTAATAACATTCTTAGCACCACCTGCAGGATCTCCTGCATATGCCATCCTAGCTCCTGCTACAAGGAACTTCTCATCCATGCCTACAATAGATCCATTTACTTCAGCATGAAAAGATCTTGTTCTCTCATCAGAAGTAGCCACCCACTTCTTGACCATCTCTATTCCTAGATCTCCCTGAAGCTGCTCATGGTATTTGTGATTAGAGAATGAAGCTGCATTGTGCGTTTCTGTTCTTGCTATTAGATTAGCTCTTCTAAGACTGATGGGTAAGAACTGATTAGCTACATTCCTTGTGATCTGATCTAAAGTTAAGTTGTCAGCTCTGCCTTGCCCTATAAGCCTGAGGATCTTCTTAGACATATCATCAGCTATACCTGATAGAACAAACTCCTTAGATCCAAAATAAAGAGCTATCATTGATTCAAATTCTTTGGATCTGCCAAATACAAACGCTTCCTGAGACTTAAATAGTCCTTTATACAGCTCTTCATTGCCCTTATAGACTGCAAGATGAACTCTTCTATAGTGGCTCATCATTACTGGAAAGAGATCTTCTTTTAGTCTTTGTGATGCTGCCTGAGGTTCATAGATCCCTGTAGTCTTATATAAGTAGAGATTGGTATTAGTGAACTTCCTGAATAGGTTAGATAGGTTCTTATTACATCTCTTAGAAAGATTATTAATAAGCACTCTCTGCTTTCTAGCTTCTAGCCTAGAGTTTACTCTGCCCCTTTTAAAGGTATGAAATTGCTTAGTCTTTAGTTTCATTTACTTGAGAGAGGATGTCCTTTAGGGAATAGGTCAGTATCATGCTTCCCACTCCTGAACTTCCCATTTCTCAAGGCATATAAATAACTGTTGACTCTTGCATAAGCCCACTGCTCTTCTGAGTTCACTGTAGGTCTAACAGAGCTAGGATTGCTTCTATAAGCTCCTACACCTCTATTAAATACTGATGTAAGGGTTCTTACATTTGTTTTCTTTGTCTTGCTGTCACCATGCTTTTCATTATGATCATCAGCTTTCTTTTGTAATCCTTTCTTTACTGCTGCACTTACTTTGGTAATAGTCGGAATGTTGTTCTCTAAGAACTCATGATCAAACCATCCTGACTTAGCTTCTTCCCTTTCTATAGCATCTCGTTTTGATTTAGACCATGCAAAGCCTGAGTCTCCACCCCAAAGCAGCCACGCTATCTTACCTGCAGACGGATAGCCTTCTTCTCCTGAGTTGAAACCCTGACCCTGTTTATCTACTTCATGCCTACTGAAGAAACTATACATTCTTTTAATTGTTGATAAGGAGAGGTTCTCTCTAGCTACTAGCTGATTAGCTCTAGCAACTCCTATAGAGGTTCCACCCCTTTTATGCTTTTTTCTGAGTGCCAACCCTCTCTCTGCGTTATTCGCCATAGTTGCAGTTGGCTTAGTGTCTATATCACTTAGAGCTTTAGCAGTGTCTATGTCTTTGCTCATAGATACCCAATCATCAAAGTCTTTATCATCTTCCTCTTCTGCTTCTGCAGGATCATATGTTTCAAGATCTTCTTCTTCTACTGGATCTGCAGGTTCAGGAACATCACCATCACCAAGAGGGAACATATTAGCTGCAACATAAAGACCATCTCCGCCATCTACAGGCTCTAGTCCTATTCTTTCTCTAGCTTCATTCCTTGTCATGATGCCTTCTCTTACAGCACTGGTGACATTCTCATAGATCTTCTTTCTCCTCTCTGAAAGAGCAGGAATAGAATCTACATCAAACTCTAAGCTCAGCCCATCACCAAACATAGGCACTAACCATTCATTCATGTCACTTTGGATCTTAGATAGATAAGGTATGATTGTTTCTTCATACAGAGCTAATCTTGCTTCTGCTACATTTGAATAAGTTTGTGAATCAGGAACTCCTACTAATTGAGAAGGAACACCAAAGCACATAGCAATATCAGTAGCTGATAGATGTTTTAGATTTAAGAAGTCCATATCTTTTGGACTCAGACCCATTTCCTTCCAGTCAAAGTCTCCCTCCAATAGCATTGGTCTACCTGCATTACCTGCACCACTAAATCTGTTGTTTAAGTCTGTTAGAAGTTGTTGCCTTTGTGAATCAGTTAAGTTCATGGCAAACCCTGCATCATCTTGTGGCTTAAATATAACAGCTCCTGATGGTCTAGCTCCGTTAGCTAAAAGGTTTACATTATGCTTTGCCATCATATTATGTTGATCTACCTCTACTGCTGCTGCAGCTAAAGGTGAACAGCCATAGTAATCATCCATAGGATTCCATAGTTTGATATGTTTAAGCTCACTGTAACCATTGTCTTGATCTACATCATAGGTCCCCTGAACTTTACCATTGATCTTATAAATGTATTTTTCAGGTATAGGGTTTCCACTGCCCTTGATTTCTATCCTGTCAGGTCTAAGTTGATGCAGCTCTCTTGGGGCTCCTCTGTCGCTACCTGTTTTAAGAACATATGTATTACCACTAAGAAGCAGGTATCCATATAGAGATCCAAAGAACTCTGAATAAGACTGCTGAGGATTAGGTCTATTGAGTAGATCTATTAGAGGATGCTGTTCTAATATAGTGTCATTCTTAAATCTAACATTGAAGCCAACTGCTGCAGCTCCTTTTGATATCTCATTAACGCATCTATAGACTATAGCGTTTTTAAGATACCCTTCTTTTGCTAGATCCTGATATTTATAAGCCTTTGGCTCTTCAGTACCTACACCAAAATAACCCATCATATTTGAGTTCTTTGTTTGATTAGGCTGATTTCTATTTAGCAACCTATCTAAAATGTTTCTATTATCTGCCATATCAACTTATTCTCCAGTTTACATTTCCGCTAGACTTGCTAAGTTCAGTTAAACCCCAAACCAAAGCATCTAGTCTATCAGGAGAGCTTTGTGTATCGCCTGTATAACTACACATCTGCTGTTCTAGCTCAGGGAAAGCACCGACATGATGCACCCTTCTCTGCTCATATAGAGCTGCGATTGGCTCGGCTCTAAGGATCTTACCCCTTGTAGCCCTGACAGATCTATAAGGAACATTTGTATCTATGTTTCTTATTAACCTCTCAACCAAGTCTCCACCATTATTAGTTTCACATATAATTCTATCTGCTTCCCATTCATAAAAAGCATTAACACATATTCTACCCCATTTATCAGCAGTATGTCTGCCTGATAGATCTTCTAGGACATAGAACTCATTATTATAATCCTTACCTACTATCACTATACCAGTCTCATCAGAGTTGTCATTAGCGGTGACAGCAGGATCTACCGCTACTACTATCTTCATTAGATCCCTATCATCATTGATTCTTGCTTCATCTATCATCTTAGGATTCCATAAGGTGCCTTCAAAGTCCTCTATGATCTCTGCATACAGCTCCTGCCTTCCTAGATTGGTGCCTTCATACTTTTCTTTAAGCATGGCTAATGCTGACTCAGCTAGATTAGCTTCATTCTCAAAAGTAGATCCTCTTGTAATATGAACATCATCTCTTTCAATAAGATCTTTAATTAATTTAGTTGGCTTAGGAGTAGTGGTTATTGTGACCTGAGGTTTATCTCCTAATCTAAGACCAAACAAAAGCTGATCAAAGGCTTCAGGATATCTCCATGATGCAACTTCATCACACCATGCTCTATGAAACTGAGGTCCTCTTAATCTCTCAGGTTCTTGAGCTGCAAATCCTATGATCTTAGATCCATTCCATAAACGGATCTCTGAAACTGTTGAGCTATATCCTGCCTGTTCTTTAGATTTAAGGAGACATTCTTTAGGTATGATTGAGAGTAATCCTGATGGACCACCAAAACAAACTCTTCTGAGATCTCCATGAGTGGGAGCTACTACAGCACAATTAACATTAGCATTATCCATTGCATAGATTGCAATATCTTCAGCTCCAGTTCTAGTCTTACCCCATCCTCTACCTGCCAATATAAGCCAAACTAAATAGTCTGTAATAGGTGTAAGCTGCTTCTTCCTAGCAGTTGTCAGCCATTCAGTGTAATGATTCGCTGTCGCTGTTGATGCGGTCTCGTTTAACTCCGTGTAGGAGGTCCATAACTCTTCTGAACGATTCCGCTTCTTTGACAGTGCTGTTGACATTGATGTTCTCCGTGACTTCACCCATAGCAACCTTGCTTAGTTTCTGAGCTACTGTAAGAGCATTACATAGTCCTAATAATTGTTGAGGTGGAAATGGTTTACTTTTCATCTTCAAGGCATCAGTGTTCATCTTAAAGTAATATTCTACTTGCTCAATGATCTCCTGAGACTTGCTTATAAATTTATCATCAAAAGCCTTGCCCTCTTTTACAAGATGCTTAGCTCTCTTCTCATTTAATTGTTCTTGGATCTCTGCTTCAAACTGTTGTCTTAAAGATTTCCATCCTTCAGATCTTGCAGCTCTATATAATGTGGCTGATGCTACATTATGCTTTTTGATCAATTCTTCTATAGTGTAATGTTTTCTATCACCTGTTTCTGTCTCGCAGCCCTGCACAAATTCAGACTTTATTAAAGTTCTCAATTCAGGAGTTAGTTTCTTTTTGGCTGCTTTCTTAGTCATAGATTCTCACATATTATCATTATTTTTCTAAAAAGAACAACATGGAATATATCCCGATTGGACATATGTATTCCAATATGGTATAATGGTATTAAGATCAATAAAAACAGGAGAACATAAAATGACTAGATCTGCACAAAAACTACCCCAATACTGGGTCTACATAGGGGGCTACAGAATGGTCCAAGCTAAAGTAGGTTATAAGTGGGTGAAATATAAGAGTCCAACTTTGGACCAAAACTTTACTAGGATCAGTAGAGCTAAGTGGGACAAGTGCTATATCCGAACTTTAGAAGAAGCTATAGAAATGAACAATGTCTACAATAGAGCCCGTGAATTAGAGATTCCTCTAATCAAGAAAACCAAAATACTTAAGTCCCATCCTACTAGGAAGTTTGGATGGATGTATAAGTCCTATGAGGATCTCAGAGATGAGGTCCTTTCTCATGATATAAGGAGAGCTGCATAATGCCATTAGAAATAGATAAGAACATTCCACTCATTGAGCTATGTGACCCATTGGGTAGAAAGAGTCATAGGCTTAAGATTGATGATATTTATTGGACCTTGCATGATATGGAGATTGGGGATTCTGTTTTGTTTGGATCTCTTGCTGCTGCAAACAGGTTTAGATCAAGAGCTCATAATTGGATGGTTCATGGTTATTGGGATCGTCAGTTTGCTTTGAGAGATTTGGGAGTAGGAGAAGGGTGGAGAGTATGGAGAATAGAAGATAAGAAAAGAGATCCAAGATTCACACTTGACTAATTAGTACAAAGTGGCATAGTAGTAAACCCGTAAAAGAAAGGAGAAAATTATGGAAAAAAAAATAGCCTTCAAGAGAGAAGGAAAAAAACACATGGATCTAGTCTATAGATATCTTGACTTCACCATCACTGACCTTGACCTTTGGTATGTGGTTTATAAAGGAGATGAATATATAGGTCGTAATTCAAGCCTTAAAAAGTGCAAAGAATATGTGAGGTCCTTATGTCAATAGAGTGTCTCAATCAAGCTCTTAAGATGGAGTTCAAAGGTCAAACACCAACCAAAAGATTAATCCTAATCTTGTTAGCAAATTATTGTGATGACAAAAATTCTTGTTATCCATCATATAAACATATAGCCAAACTTGCAGGTCTTAAAGATACAAAGCACATTGCAAACATCATTAAAGAATTTGAGCAGTTAGGTCTACTTAGTATTGAACATAGAAAGACAAAAGAGGGGGGACATACATCAAACAGGTATCATCTCACCCTTAGGGCTACAGCACCCTTAGGGGCTTCAGGAGAGGAGGTAGTAGGTCCTGACACCCATAGCCCCCCTGTCCCCACCCCCTCCAATACTAAAGAGGATACAAAAGAAGAAACTAAAGATCTTAATAAGGGTGAGGGCACTTCTTATGATCATGAAAAAGATAACTTAAGATGTTTGTTTGGTGACTTTTATGTTCTTTACCCTCGTAAGATTGGTAGACATATGGCTGAGAAATCTTATGAGAAAGAGTGCAAGTCATATGACCCCCGTAAGATGAATGAGATGGCTAAGAGATTTATGTATCTATGCAAAGCTGAGAAAAGGGAAACTCAATTTATTCCCCATCCTGCTACATGGTTAAATCAGAAGAGGTATCTTGACATGGAAAACAATGAACATAAAATTAAAAAGAATACATTAAATAAAATAGCAGGATAAATAAAATGATAGACATAAGTCAGAAACTTGCAGAAGCAGGTATCAACCCTAAACACTTAGGAGATGGTAATCAGAAACTTAAGTGCCCCCAATGTCAGCCACCCCATAACCCAAGAGATAATCCTTTATCAGTGACCATTGAAGGCAACACTGTTGTATGGAAATGTCATCATTGTGAATGGACTGGCGGATCAGGAGATGGATCTAATACCTTCAGAAGAAATGAATGGGTAAGACCTAAGGTTCCTGAGAATCCGATTCAGGATAATTTTGTAGCAGACTATTTTCAAAAGAGAGGGATCTCTAAAAAGGTTATAGATGCCTTTAAGATCTACAATGAAAATAACTGGATTGCTTTTCCTTACTTTGATAAAGATGGGACCATTGCCAATGTTAAATATAGGACCACTAACAAAGAATTTAGACAGGCTGCCAAAGCTAAAAAGATCTTATATAACTATGAGAACATTCATGATCAGGAAGAGGTAATCTTTGTTGAGGGTGAAATGGATTGCTTGTCATTAGCTCAAGTTGGATTTAAGAATGTCACCACTCTAAGTGATGGAGCATCTTCAACAGTTTCTACAGATCCTAATGATTCAAGATTTAAAGGTTTAGGTAATTCACCAATAGTTGCAGATAAGGTTATTTTATTTTGTGATGATGATGAAGCAGGTAGAGCTCTCAAAGAATCTCTTTTGTATAGAGTTGGCAAAGATAAAGCATGGTATGTGAACCTGAGTAAGTATGGTGATTGTAAAGATGCTAATGATGTCTTATGCAAACATGGAGAACAGGCTTTAAAAGATCTTGTTGATGGAGCTATACCATATCCAGTTGAGGGACTATATAAGGCTAGTGATTATTCTAATGAGATTATGGACCTTTATGAGGGTAGATATGTTAAGCCTATAGAGATTGGAATGGAGGGCTTAGATGAGATCTACAAGATTCAGAAGGGCACTTTCCACTGTATTACTGGGATCCCGAATCATGGTAAGTCTTTAATGCTTTCTAGTATCTTAATAAAACTTGCAGAGAAACATGGGTGGAGATTTTGTGTTTTTTCACCTGAGCACTCTACAGCAATGCACATAAGAAGATTATTGCAGCTCTACATAGGAAAAGGTTTTGATGAAACCCTTAATGAAAGAATGACTCCTGAGGATGTCATTAGAGGTATGAAGTTTATTGATGAGCATTTCTACTTTATAGAAACAAGAGATGCTATACCTTCAGTAGATCTAATCATGAAAACTGCTAAAAACTTTGTCTATAAGTATGGTGCTGCAGCTCAGGGAGTTGGGCTAGTGATAGATCCATATAATGAAGTAGATGCTAACAGGAAGCAGGGTAAGAGAGAAGATGAGCACATAAGAGACTTCATATCAGAATGTAAGAAGTTCTGTAGGATGCACAATGCTGTAGTTTGGTGTGTAGCTCATCCAACTAAATTACCAAGAGAAACCAATGGTGGATATTCGCCACCTGACAGCTATTCAATATCAGGATCTAGTCACTGGTCTAACATGGCTGATTGTATTCTGACAGTTCATAGAGACTTTGATGCAGGATCTACTTCTATCCTGACCCGAAAGATTAGAGAACAGGACCTATATGGAAAGATTGGTGAAGCCAAATTTCAGTATGACTTTAGGACCTATAACTTTAGAAAGTATGAAGATATATATGACAGCTATGATGACTGGTCTAAATAGAAGTCATTAGGAGAAACAGCACCTTCCGTATAATCATGAATAGCCAACATTTCAGATTTGCGGGGGATGCGTTTTGCAATTACATACTTACTCAATCCGCCTTGACTTAGTTTGTGTCCAGTAGATTTCTCTAATTGCATAATAAACTCATTTTGAGTGATCTTATTTTCTTGGAGATATTGTTTTAATTTCATATGTAATTATTCCGTTATGAACTTGCATTATATGACATAGCGGGTTAAAATTCAACTTACATCTAATGAAAACCATCTAATGAGGAGATAAAATGATGACTAATGATCCATTCGCAAGATTTGAAATAGAGCACCTAAGCTCTCAATCAATAAACCTTTTTTTAACTAACTTACCACTCTTTATAATTCGTTACTTATACAAGTATAAGAACCCAACTAATGCAGCCATGATCAGAGGATCTCTGACAGATAAATTTATTGGATCTGCGTTGAGATATCAATGGGATGTGGACCTTAAATCATGGGAGAGAACTGCCCCTAATTACTCTGTAAAAGATCTACAAGAGAGAGCTAATAAATATTTTGATGCAGAGATTGATGATGAAAACTTTGAGGATACGCCTGAGAAGATTCAGACTGAGAAAGATAATCTAAATAAATATATAGAGTTGGGCGTTCCGTTTTATAGATCTCTTGGAGATCCAGTATCTTATCAAAAGAAAGTCAGCTTAGACTTTGATGAACTCAGTATTCCGATTATTGGATACCTTGATTTAGAATTTGAAGATCAGGTCAGGGATATAAAAACAACAGCAAGGAGACCTGCAAAGCTCCCTGAACCAGTCAGCCGACAGTTAGCTATATATGCTGCTGCAACTGAAAAGACTAAGGCGGTGGCAGACTACCTCTTAGTCTCTAAAACTAAGGCAGAGGTTATCACTTTAGAATGTGATGATCTAAACCTTAGACTTGATGAAGTGTATAGAGTCTCATTAGCAATGATGAACCTCTTACATAACAATGATATTAACTCTTTATGTAGCCAATGCTTTCCCGACTTCTCGGACTGGAGATGGGACTTGCCATCAATTCAGGTTGCAAAAGAACTATGGAGAATAAAATGATGAATGAATTGACCTATGCGGAAGTGTGGAAAAAACTAAGCACTATAAAATGTGAGAATGTAGATAAGAAGGGTAAGTTTACCTATATGAGTTGGGGGGTTGCATGGCTAGAGCTAATGAAAGTATATCCCTTTGCTACATATGAATTTCTTGATGAGACTTATGAAGAGAATGGAACCTGCATGGTCCATTGCATAGTCAAGATAGGCAGCTTAGAAAGGTATATGTGGCTCCCTATAATGGACTTTAATAATAACAGTGTTAAGAACGCTACAAGCAGACAGATATCTGATGGCAGAATGAGAGCACTTGTTAAGGCTATAGCAATGTTTGGTCTAGGACATAATATCTTTTCTAATAAAGACTCTTCAGTCTATGGTGAAGATCTACCTGATGAAACTAAAGATGCAGCAGAAGCAACTGTAGTTGAAGAGATCTACACTTATACATTCACTAAGACTGGGGGTGAGGTTATAGGAGCTGATGATCCTTTAGATTATCTAAACCTAATAGCACCAAGCCTTAAACAGCCTAACAATGTGCTTCATAAGAAATGTTTTGTAGAGAACTTTGATGCCATTAAGTTTGCTTCTCAATATGCTGATGAAGCAACTAAAGCTAGATATGAAACATTGATTTCAATGTATAAGCAGGAACCTGATGAAAGCAGTTCCTGAGTGTCTTAAGGGTAAACCTAAGCACAAATTAAGTGTCACTGATTGTGTCTACCTATGCCTTAGGAAAGGTAGATACATGATGTTTCATGAGATCAAAGAAATGATCACAAGCAATACTGGTAAGTTCTATGGAGAAGCTACCATATCTGCTGCTATCAGAGATCTCAGAAATGAAGAGCCAAGAATAAGGTATGAGCTACACCCTTATAATGAAGTTGTAGTAAAGAGAAGAAGAGCCAATAGCAAAGGCTATGAATATAAATTGATACTAGGAGAAAATAATGCAATTTGAAAAAAAAGAACTGAAAGGAAGAATGTGGAAAGAGACAAATAGTAAAGTCCTTTTCAAAGGTCCTATTTACATTGAAGGTAAAGATCAATATTTTACAATGATCAGCACTCAAGTAAATGGACAGGAGAAGATTGAGCTACTGCAAAGTGTAGGACTCATCTATAGAAAGGATGATCAGAGCAGGGAGAACGCCCCTGATCTAGGTGGACCTATTACTGCTATGACTGCTGAAGGATCTAAGTCATTTAAGTATGGAGCATGGGAACAAGCTAATCCTGATACTGGAGATATAAGCCTTAGTTGTGGCTTATTGATACCGCAAGATCAAAATGGATCTGCAGAGATTGCTCCAAAAGATGAGATAGTCCCACCAAATACAGCAGTCCTTTCTGATGATGATATTCCTTTTTGAGGTGCAGTATGAAACTTAAATTTAATTCAAGTAAACCTAATACAGCTACAGTTCAATTCAGGATAGATCCTGACAGTAAAAAGAAGCTGACTGCACTTAGGAACTATTATGGTGTCACTACAGGTGTGCTGATTAAAGAGATGATTATAGAGTCCTATAAGTCTATCTTGCCATCAGAAAGACCTAAAGATCCTAATAGCGTATAAACATAAGGGGTGGAAACGCCCCTTTTTTTATGTAGGATAGATCTATGGCTAAAAGATTTGTAGATAAAGAACACTTAAAATGGGTTACTAAACTACCTTGCACAATATGCAAAGCAGGATTTCTAACGCACTCTAAAGCAATACAAGCTCATCACCTTCTAAGACCATCAACAGGTCCTAGACAAGGCGTTAAAAGCTCAGATAAAGAGGTTATTCCTCTTTGTTATTATCATCACTCTCTTCTACATACCAAGCATGGAACTGAAGCAAACTTTTTTAGACATTATGGTATGCCTGAAGATTTTGGGATCAACTATGCAAAAGAACTATGGGAAAGAAAGACCTATATAGATGATGAGGATAGTGAGCTACCTTTTTAGATATGACATATTGGGTTGACTTGTATCCCGTTTTGAACTAATATGGACTCATCAATAAATTATAGGAACATAAAATGATGAAAAAAATAATAAACGCACACGGAAAGATCAACTCTTTTGGAGCTATATCTTTTGAAGCTGCCACTATCAACTATAGAGAGTCTGTAGGACCTTGTGATTGTGGTGGATCTATATCTTTAGATACCCAAACTAACACTGATGGATATCAGGATTGGGAAGAACTAGAGTGCACTCAATGCCATAACCCCTCTGCTAATCTTGCAGACTTTGCTATTAACTATATACCTCCTTCTGATGCCTTTGGTGACTACAGGAAGGAGAAGATATGGTTAAAGTCTAAGGACTATGTGGAAATGTCTCAAGGTATGACTAGCATGGATTGGGATCAATCTGTCAAAGGTCAGAGCTTTGAAGAACTAGCTGCCCGTGAGTTAGGCTTTACAGGAGAAGAATAATGAAACTAGAAATAATCACTCACCCTAAATATCTTGGTAATGCTTATGTCATTGAGACTATAGATGGTCTTGCTGAGTGCCTTTGGTGTGCTCCTAGATTTAAAGATGGAACTGTTGATGATCATAACTGGTGCATAGTTGAAGATGAGTATGTCTTTGAAAATGTCACTGGATGGAATGAGGTAGAAGTCATTGACAGGATTGATCTACAGGACTTTCTGCATAGAGTTAATTTTCACAATGGAGAGCTGTAATGAATATTAAAGATCTACTTTTAAAAAGAGTAAGAGTTATCAATACAACTATTTTTGGTCTATGTATGGGTCAAAGAGAAAATGGAATGGTCGTAGTTCAAGATGAAGAAACTCATGAGATTGTTGACTATCCATTACATAAACTAGAAAGAGCATATGACAAATTTTAAGGAGAAAAATATGCGTAAATTATATGATCAAGTAATGCCAAAACTTATGAAAAAATATGGCTTCAATGAAAGGACTGATATCTTTAAGATCATGAATAATATGATCACGGATCCTGAAGATCTTAAATCCTTCAAACTTGCTTTTAAATATCCTAATGGAAAGCCTAATCAAAGCAATGATATATCAACTACATTTCAAGGAGGAAAGTAATGAGTAAAACAAAAACCCAAACTTCTATGAGGTTAAATCAAATAACCTTAAATCAACTACGCTTTATAAGAGAAGCTACTGGATGTTCAATGTCAGTAATCTTAGAAGGCATCATAAATGACTACACACAAGCTCATCTAAGCCGATTAGAGAGCCTTAATGAAAGAAGGCAGCTCATAGCATCAGAGCAACATCACACGCAGGACAACATCACTGAGTATGAGAATGAGTTAGAGGAGATGTTTCATGTCTAAGTTATTTAGAGACTGGTATGAGAAATGTACTGCAGATTATGATAGTCTTTCTAAGGAAGAAAAAGCAGAGTTTCAGACATGGGTTGAAGAACAAGGTCAGGATGAACCTGATCATGAGGGGGAAAATGATGGAGAGTATAGTAATGTATGAATTTCAGTATGAGGACAAGCTGACTTATGAAGCCAATTTTAACAGGTGGTTATATGAAGCTAGGAAAGAAAGGAGACAATATAATGATGACTTTCTTGAAATAGATGAAGGAGAGTTAATCTTCAGAAAAATGTATGGTTTTAAAGAGATACAAAAAAGGGTCTTTGGTTAAGATCCTTTTTCTTTAGCTTTGATCTCTGAGGAGTACATGATGTTTAATCCCGCAAGGGTGCATAATCTTTGCTTCTCATCCTTTCCTTTATCTGTAAGCTCATGCAATTCATCAATCATGATCACATAACCTTCTTTAACAAGCTCACTTAGAACCTCTGATGGCAGAGAGTCTCTGAACATTATAGAAAGTAAACCACCTAGTCTTTTTGTTTGAGTTTTACTTAAAGCCATTCTTAATCCATTTATAAAATTTTCTTAAATCTGCATCTAGTCCTTCTAACATCTCTTTTAAATCTTTGAAACCATCAGACATTTTACTTTCCTTATGTTCAAAGATCCTTCCATAATTTTGATTGTAGGCTTTATGATTTTCATTTCTTCTTCTATCACCCTTACCGCCTTCCCATTGCTTAGATATGATGCTTCTCCTTTGATTCACATATTAAACAAAACAAAAAGTCCTGCTTTTCTTTCACTAATCTTTGTAATATTTCCAACTCTTGTTCTGTCTTTTGTATCTTTTCCATAATCTGCAGATCTACTTTTTCTAAACCTGAGTCCAATCTTTACCTTCAAACAACAATGCTTCAGCTTCACGCCTTCTAATAAGCCCTTCAAGAACCTTACCACCTGCTTTATTCCATCTTTTAAATTGTGCAGGAACGCCATCAATATCACCTGAATTAAGAACCTTGAGCAGAGTAGAAGCCTTTAAGTTTGATGGACCTAAATTAAATACCCATGCTACCAAAGCATCAAACTGATACTGATGAAGATGTACTTCTACTAGGCTATCTATGTAGCCTTCATACTCTTCCATCTCATGTAATAGTAGTGCTTCTGCTTCTTCCATTGAGATCTTAGCACCTACTGGAATTGCTTTACCATTTAACTTGGTGGATCCATAACCGATTGTAGAAACATTAGCAGCACAAAAATACTGATGAGCCATGCCATCTTTTTGAGGGCATCCTTCAAATTTCTTAATTAATGATAGTCCTTCTTTAGATATGTTCATCTTAGTAGCTCCCCCAAATTTTAACTTTTTTACCGCCATAGTATTCAACTGCATGACCTTCTTTAATAAGGGTCTTACAAATATCAACACCATCTTCTGTATAAATCTCACCTAATATTCTTCCATATTTTCCTTTGCCATGAGATCTAAGAATTATCTTATCTCCGCAAAGTTCCTTTAATCTTTCTTTAGCAGCTAGACCTAGCTTCTTTTCTTCAAGATCTCTAGTCCTAGATTCAGGGGTATCTATACCAATCAATCTTACTCTCTGCTTATGGAGCTTGACTGAGTAGCCTAGATCTATATGAACATCCAAAGTGTCACCATCCACAATGCGGTCTACATCACAATAATAATTAAAAGGCTCTACATTTTTACTCATATTTATCCTATAAAAAAAGGTGCATCTGCACCCCCCCTAGTATTTACTATTTCTTGGCTTGACCAATATTGACTGCAGCGATTTCTAAAATCTTATACAGCTTCCCTATCAATTTATCATCCTTTGGCGTTGGCGTGATGCTACAAATAATACTAGCAGCAGCAATAACTCCAGTGATAATACCTAGCCATTCTCCTATAAATCCAAACATAATTGTCTCCTGTATTGGTTAATGGAACTCTAAATATAACAAAATTCTAGTCCTTTGTGGAATTTTCAGACTCTTTTTTATCATCATCATATTCTCTATAGAACTCTACTATCCCAAGAACATCCCTTAGATAACGCTTCAATTCAGCCATGTTCATTGATAAATTTTCATAATCCTTAGAGGTCAATGAATAGTATGCGGTGGGTGGTGCTGAGCCACTCTCTAAATCATTAAGATATTGTTCCATGATCTCAGGGGTTAAAATTTCCCAATCAATGTCCACCAACTGCACTTCTAGGGGGAGAGGGGGGTGATACATTGGAGGAGACTCAGCGATTGTTACAACTTCAACGGGTCTTGTCTGACTGGGTATCATAGAACATCCAGTAGTCAATATAACTAAACTAACTATTATTAGATTCTTCATCTTCCGTTTCATCAAATTGTGTAGGGTCAGTAAGCTCTATGAGCTCTTCTTTAACTTTTTTAGTACCTTTGTTGACTATCTTTTGTATCAATGCAGGTTTAGCAAGTGCAAGATTATCTAAATCATGCTTTGCAAAGGTTGATCTTAATTTGTTTACCTCTCTCTGAGACTCTAAGTTCTGTTTAGAGAGTTTATTTACTTGTGCTTGAGTTTGCTCTGCCTTTGCTAAATGAGCTTTTATAGCTTCATTCTGTTGCTGTATGGAGTTTTCTAAGGCTATGGCATTGGCTTTTAGTGTGGAAATATTGTCTTGTAGTCTATCTATATACCACGCAGATCCTGATCCAACTAAAATCAAGAGTACAAGTAAGACTGCTGCAGCTTTAAATCCCATTACTACAGTATATCAAGTATTAATCCTTTTTGGTATATGGTCAAATAACTGTAAAGATCTTCAAAGGTTTACTCTTGCCTTTTACTGCTATTGGGACTAATTCTTTTAGATCCATTCCGCTTTTCTCTGCAGTGACATCACCTATTAAAAGACTAACCCCTCTATCTTTAGTAGCACTCTCTAGCCTTGCTGCTTGATTTACAGCATCACCTATTGCTGAATAATCAAACCTAGTATCAGATCCCATATTCCCGATTGATGCTACACCTGATTGAGTTCCTACGCCCACTGCGACTGATGGTAATCCTTCTGCTTGTAGCTCTTCTGATACCCTTTCTACTTCTTCTAAGATCTCTTGTGCTGCTTCTATGGCTAATCTTTCATGATTGTCTAAGTCTAAGGGAGCTCCAAAGATATACATCCCTGCATCTCCAATAAACTTATCTACCATTCCACCTCTCTTAGTAACTGCTGCAACTTGAACAGTCAGCACTCTATTCATAATGTAAGCTACTTCTGTAGCCTTGAGCTTCTCAGTCATAGCAGTAAATCCTCTAAGGTCCGTGAATAAGTAAGTACAGTACCTTTTTTCTCCGCCTAGTTTTAACAGCTCAGGATTCTTTTGCAACTTATCTACTTGAGCAGGATCTAAGTAATGCTCAAACTGCTTCTTAATTAATTGTCTTAACTTATACTGCTCTCTAAATCTTAAATAAAATCCAGTGGATCCTGCTATAAATTGACTGATAAGGGACCATGTGACATCTACTAATAAACCACCTGTAATAAACTTGAATCCCGTAAACGCTGTTAGAGCCATTATTCCTATACTTGATGTAATGCCCCAAGTGATACCTAAATAGCTTATTAGAATCCAAACTAGAGCCACTGAGACTGTATATATTAGAAGCTCTAGGGCTATTGCATAGTCAGGAATATAAGGTGAATCTTGTATTAAGATTGATTCAGCTAAGGCAGCTTGGATCTTATGAGGTTCTAATAATCCTGCAGGGGTTGCAAGTTGGGGCATAACTCCTGATGCAGTGACCCCTATAATTACATAACGCCCCATGACATCCATATTCTGCAGATCCGTTTGTGGTGTATCTACCCATGAGATCCATTTCATACCATTACTATCTGTCTTTACTGGAGGTATTCCTCTGATTGATATTTCTTCTATACCATTATCATTAGTTTTTATAATATAAGTTTTGACACCAAATAATGCTTTATAGATCTGAGTTGCAAAAGATGGGATCCATTGATTGTCAGTTGTTCTTACTAGAAGTGGGACTTTTCTTATGAGGTTGTCTACATCAGTAGGAGCAGTAGCTATCCCCTGTAATGATTGCTCTTGTAGTTTGTTGAGATTTTGCACTACTCCTTCAATAACTATACCACCAATATCTTCACCTTTGACCACTGTTCCTGAAGATTTAGGGTAGTTTCCACTGCTATCTGTAAACATTGCCAATACTGATCCGCCCCATCCTAAGACCTCTGCAAAAGCATCATCTCCACCCATCCTGTCAGGTTGAGGAAAGCTGATAGACCATCCAACACCTATAGCTCCTTTCTCTAAGAGTTGTTGATGGATCTCTGCTAATCTCTGTCTTGGTAATGGATATCCACCCTCTGCTGCTACATCTTCTTCTGTAATGTTTAAAATTACAAAATTACCTGAGGGATCCTGTTTTTTTACTAAAGCATCAAAGGTTCTTAGCTTGATTATTTCTGTTGGTGTAGATTGAAATAATAATGGCAGAGATAAGAGGGGTAATAGAAGAAGTAAAAATCTTTTCATTATTGACTTTGTGTGATCTTAATATAATTACTGCTGCCACCATTAATTGTAATCACTCTACTGACTCCATCTTGAATAAAGATAACAGTATAACTGCCACCAACATCAAGATCTAATCTTGCTTGAGAACTTACATTTCTTTGCAGAGTTAAGACCTGACCTGTTATAAAACTTGTCACCTGAGTTGTAAGGTCCTGACCAAATTCAGTTCCTGATATATTTACTGAGCTGCCATCTTGTGCTAATTCATCTTCTTCTGCAACTTCTAAAGCATCTAAAACATCAAGTAGATCTTCTAAGAAATTAACATCAAGATAATTTATGTCTAATTCACTAAACTCAAAATCATCATCAGAAAAGAAATCTTCATCTAAGTAATCTATATCTAAACCATCAAAATCTAAAGCATCTTTAGTCTTTATCACTTCTTCCTCTGAAGATAGGATCTCTTCTTTTGGTGGTGAAACAATTAGCATATTATCTAACTGATCTAGGTTTAGATCTAAGATAACTGGTTTACTTGGCGTACCTTCAAAAACTGAAACAGTTGTAGCCTGAAAAGGTTTATTAAGAAGGACTGAACCTCCTCCAGTAATGACCTCTATTTCTCCTGATGATAATCCAAAAGCATCAGGTAAAAGAATTATTAGACTTTCTCCAAGCTCATTAACAGTAGCACTGAAGTCTGTTCCTCTAATGCTGATGTTAGCAGTGGGCGTTTTAAGTTGGATGTTTTGCTTATCTATTCTATTAAGATTGCCTGTAATAAATCGGGTTGTCCCCATTGCAAAGGTAAGAGCCATCTTGCTTTTAGATGGATCAGGATCATAGATATATTCATCTATAAGAAGCTGAGAATGTTCTGTTAGCCTTACTGTAGAGTCATCTAAGAACTTTAAAGCCATTCTCCCATTGTAGGTTATAGCTTCATCATTCTGTTGAATAGAACCGCCCTGAATAGCTTGGATCTGCAGATCATTTTCTGCTCTGATCAGCTCGGCTTTGCCTTTTAGTTCTGATATATCTCCAATACTAACAGCTTGTACTTGTTCCGCCATCATTTTGAGTGATGCAAACAGTACCGCTATTACCAGTAGACATGATCTTGAGCCAATCATTATTTAATGTGCTTAATTGATTAATGTTAAAAGTTCTTGAATTACCAGTCTGATCTAAATAAAAATAACCACCATCTTCACCCTGACCTGTAAAATTAATAGTGTTTGAATCACCATCAACATCTACATAGTTAGTTGCACCATCATAGTTAATATTAAAATCAAAAGTATTTGAATCACCTTGTATTATCCAATCAAGATCCAAAGTACCTGCAAGAGCTGTAGTTCCATGATCTAAAGTAAAGGTGTTAGAACCTCCAGTGACAGCTACATTATAATTTGAGCTATCAATGCCATAAGAACCAGTTGGATCTCCTTGTATTGTGAAACTATTGCTATCACCATCAAAGTTAAAAAATCCAGTAATTGAATCACCATAGATGTCACCAAGCATCTTGTTTGAATTACCAATTTGGTTTATTTCAAGTGTAAGAGAGACAGCATCTAAATCAAAAGGATTGAGATCACCTGCAGCACTCTCTAAACCTCCTATGATATTACCTGCTCCTAACTGCTCTAAATTCAGGTTTAAAGTTGCACCTGTTTGCTCTACATAAATTTCATTATCTGAAGCTGTTGCAGCTAGTGTAAAAATTGCTAGTACGCTAATTAATGTTTTCTTCATAAGTCCAAAATCCCTTATCGTATCCGATAATAATTAAGTTATATACCGCTTCCTCTATAGCCTTCATTAAAGCTAAAGTGGAGCTCTCATTGCTAGAAGCACCTACTTCAATTTCAATGAGCTCAGCATCATCATTTATGAACTTAAACACATCTTGTGACTGACCATAAGAAAAGAGAGTTTTCTTGGACATGATCTCTATTAAGACCTCTCCAGTTGCTACGCTTATAAGCCTTAGACTAACGCTTACAATATCTTCCCGATACTGTATGCTAGTTCCAATACCTAAGTATCTAGCACCTGCACCACCTGTTCTTACATTACTATCATAGCTTACAACTGCACCCTCTAGCAATACACCTGCAAATAGCAGGGGCATAAGTGGTTGAATTTCCTCTTGGTTCTTTGTAAATTGCTCTCTTGTAGATCTAATTATTTGTCTTTCTTTTGTAAGATTATCAAGACCTATTCTTTCAGCGACTGTAAAAAATTCTCCATTACTTGCGTGTTTAAGTGCCCTAATTAAAAGACTATTTGGTGCTTGAGTTATAGCAGTTGAGAATAATGCAAATTCAGAATTAGATTTTCTTTGACCTGTTTGATCTGTAAAAGATGTAGGATAAATTGCTACTACTGGTTTTACTTTTGGTCGGGGTGCGTTTTTTAATTTCTCACTTTGGAGATCATATATTGAAGCATTGTTTAATCCTTTGGACTTAAATCTTTCTGCGTAGCTATCGTCTAATATTTGATTTATGCTACAGCTAGAAAGTAAAAGAACCGATAGGAACTGTAATTTCTGTCGTATTACCATCTGAGTCAGTTATTTTTAGGGTTATCATAGTTCCATCTTCAGAGACTGTATATTCAATAGTATTCCCCATTAGCTCTAAAATTCCGCTAGTCTGAGGTGTCTCTCCAAATAGATTATCAACTAACTGCCTACTCAACTGAGCATAGATTCTTGATTCTAGGTTTCTAATAAACCTTGCAAGTGTTGTATTTTCTTCATCTCTTTTAAGCTGTTCTTTATAGGCTTTCAGTTCTGCTAAAGCTGCTTCACGCCTATTGAACTCTTGGTTCTCAATCGTAAGATAATGTGAGCTAGTACCAACACCTGAGAAACTTGGTGATTTAAACTTGTGCACTATTTGATCAGCTCTTAATTCTTGAGCTGCAATTCCAATCAGTAGTATCACACCTACTACTGTAACAAATTTAATAATAAGATCTTTTTCTTTAGCTTTTTTTTGAGCTAATAGATCTGCTTTACTGGGTCTACCCCTTTTCTTTTTTATCTCCGCCATCATCTACCTCATTCTGTTTTAGCTTTAGAACAGTATTAACTTTCTGCTGTAATCGTATCATATCTTGATCTAATAGCCTAAGTTGGTCAGTGAGTCTGATAATGGTGTTCTTCATTTCTGAGATTGCAGGATCTATAGTATTGGTTATAGTTTGCCAAACAAAATACACAAAGTAGCCTAGACCAACTACCATGATAGTTGTAAACCCGAACTGTTCTACTAGGGCTACTACATCCATTAGTCCCTTCTTGCATCAATCTTTCCATCTTCTACAAAGTTCTCAGCCCTTGCAACTCTATCTAAATCAGGAGGTAAATTTAAAGCACTAGACACACTAACATCTATTCTGATCATGTCATTATTCATTATTGAAGCTCTTGTGATTAGCATCTTTGTGATGCCCTGTATTGTTTTTATATCACTAACTAGATTCCCCATAAGCTGTTTCATTATGAGAAATATGAAGTAGCCCATACCTAAACCACTAGCTATAGGGACACCTACCTTTTCTATGAGATCAAATACTTCCAGTTTAGTCTCCTGAGTTTTCACCTTTAAAACTACTTGAAGATCCTGTTGTTCCTGCATACAAGCCAAACCATGCAGCTCCTGCACCTACTACAATAGATATAAGACCTGATTGCTCAAAGGATGGCTCAGGTAGATCCATGAACCAAATAGTACACTTATAAAGAAGCACAATATAAACAGTCAAAAACATACGGGGAAAGATACGCCATGAATCAACAGCTCTAGCTAAATGGATCCATCTCTGATGCGGGTTTACTTTATCATCAGCTTCAAGATCTCTTATTTTATCTTTAAGATCTGAGATCTCTTGGATCATAGCCATGAACTTACTAAGATCCATTTCTACTTCATTGCGGTCCATGTCTCCACCAAACCTACTACCTTGATTATTATCATTCATAATTTACTCCTTTAAGTATATTTATCTTTTACTGCCTTTCTTGCTAGATAAAATCCACCAGTCTTGGCAGCATCTCCGAACTTTCCTGAATCAATATCGTGCCATAGCTTATCTAATTGATCTTTAAACTTGCTGTAATATTGTTTCCTATTATCTGCTGCTGTTTGTTCTTTATGTAAATTTATATTCATTCACCATACCTCTTTACTATGACTTGCGTTCCGTTATGTTTTTGATAATGCAGCTTTTCAAATTTAATAATGTATGTGCTTGGCTCTTGAACAGTTAATGTCAGAGTTGTATCAGTCATAGTTCCCTGTAATGTTCCATCCATATAGACCTTAGTTCCTGATGGCAGACCTGTCACATTAATTACTTCATCTACAGCAGGAGTAGTTGTAGAGAAAGTAAAGTCCCAAGCTGTTTTTTTAACTAATGCTGTAGCATCCGAATTAACATAATAAGTTGCATCAGGCTGATTATCATCTGCTAAATCCAAAGCAACATGAGATAAGCCTAGATCTGCTTGAGCTGTTTTTATGCCATCATTAATCTGACCTGTTGTAGACCAAACTATTTCTTTATTAGAATTGTAAAAAATATTATATGTTGTCATAGGCTTCCATTATTTAAAAAATTATCAGCAGTAAATATAACATATGAATAAAAGTAGACAGACTCATTACCAAGTGAAGTTGCTTTTCCATTAACATCATCAAAAGTTCTGCCCCCTACATTTGTTAGCTTAAAACTGCTAGTTGTCACATCAGTAATAGCAAGTCCTACAGTACCTGATGCTTCAGGGAAAGTTATCTCATCTCCACCTTCTTCATCATCTTCTTGGTATTCAACAGAACCTGAGGAATAAGTAAAAGGACTATATGAGCTTGTAGCTTGTCCGCTTGTTATTTGTGTAGCACTACAAAACCTAACTGCGTATGCAGGTATATATCCTAAATTATGAGTAATTGTATGCTCATGTTGAGAGTAAGTTGTTGAATTATATGTATATGTAAGTTGAGCACCACTTGTTCTATGTTGTACTTGTGGCACTAAAATACTTTGACCATAAGATTGAACTATAAGACTTTCTACTGCCCTTGAATCAAACCCTAAAGGCTCATCAGAAGTGACTACATTTTGACCTGCTCTTGAAACAAAAAGACCATGATCACTTCCTCTCTTGCCGACAAGAACTCTATTAGCCATCAGAATAAAGCCAAGTTTGAATATCTTGGAGCCACATAAGATTTCACTGATAATGATTGAGTTGTATTGTTTGTTATTCTTATTGTTTGATTTGCATTACTTTCAACAATGTTAAATGCTGCTGATGAAGTTGAAGATGTGTTTATATTTAATCTTCCAAAACCTATAAAACCGAAAGCTCTATTAAATGAAATACTTGATAAATCAATGGTTGCTGTTGCTCCTGATGTAAGTGTAGTGGTTGTAGTTGTAGCACCTGCAGTTGTTATTGGTGCTAGTTGAAACATACCTATGACTCTTGATACATCAGTGACAGAGCCATTATCAGTGTTAAAAATTAATTCATCTGCTGTACATGAAGTCACATCTTTACCAGTCCTTGAAACATATAATCCAAAACCTGCTGAAGCAGAACTATGTCCATGATTGGTATTTACATTTTTTCCTAAAATTAATCTATTAGCCATAATAAGTTGAGTTCATATATCCGTAAGCTAGAGGTATTCTTAAAACAAAAAAAGAACAATTTTCACATTCTATTTTATTCTCCTCATTATCTTCTAATATGTTATAACCTCGCCCTCTACCAACAGGTCCACTTGCTGTAAAAACTGAAGCATTGTTTTTTCCAACTGAATTACCTGTACCAGTAGGAGAACTTGATGCACCACTTGCAGGAAACATATGAGTAGCTGTTGTTTCCCATATACTAAAAGTGCTTACTTGTTCAAAGCTGTCATAATCTTCTTCATCACCATCTTGTTGAGCTGTACCTGTATTTGCTTCTGCTAAAGTTATTAAAGGTATATAACCTAAACCTGCTTTTGTAGAACCTGTACCAGTCAAATAGTTAATACCATTAGTATCAATAATACCAACAGCATAAGTTGCAGCATTTATACCTACTGAGCTTTCAAGAGAATTACTTGCAGGATATGAAATTACCATATCACCATTCGCAAAGGCTTTTTCAATACGGAGTCTTGAAACATTTGTTCCTGCAGAATTTCTAAAGGCTTGTATGCCTGTTATTGAAGCACTATTAATATCATTTTTAATATCATTACCAGTAGTAATTAGGTTTCCGTTAAAATAAGTAGTCACACTTGTAAGAGTGACTGTAGTTCCATCAATGATTATTTTTTTTCCTCTTAGGTCAGATCCAGTAATAGCTTCATCAATATTTACTGTACCAACTATTTGAGGGTCCGAATCAGAATTATCGCCAACAAAATCCAAGCCATTAGCACCTGCATATATTTGACCTGTTCTTGCTTTTGTTGAATCAAACAGCAAGTCCTTATCTGTAGCTGTCAAAACATTGACACTTGGCTTTGATACCTTCAAGCCATATACGCCACTTCCTAAATCTCCAAGCTGAACTCTATTTGCCATAATTAATCTGTAATAAGGATTCTTCCATTTCCACCATCAATCGTTATATTTCCAACAACTATCTTGTCATCAGAATTAGTGCCTATTGTCATTGTAGCACCTACACTCATATTACCTGTAATGTTCCCATTTGTATCTATAGTGCTTCCATTGTTAGTTGAGCCTGTAGCCACTCCGTCTAACTTCCCTGATCTAGTAGAATCTAAAGATGCTAAGTCACTAAGACCTACATTGGCTTTTCCTAGTGTTTGTGTTCCTGAACCTGCGTTGTTTAAAGATAATGATGTTCCACTAAGCCCTAAAGTTATTTGATTATTTTTTAAACTGTTTGGAGCATTTGTAGCATCAGTTTTTATAGCACCAATACCAGTAGCTGAAACAGTACCACCACCTGCTCCTGATAATGCACCTGCAGCACTTATAGAGATCTGACTATTCTTTAGTGCGTTCTTAGCTTGTAGGCTACCTCCACTTACCTCAAGATCAGTAGAAGTTAAACTAAGATTAGTCAAGTCAGCTTTAACCTGAGCATGATTAGTAACCTGATCTAAACCAACATCAGAAGCTGTAGTGTTTTCATTTTTAATTGAAGCAGGAGCATTAGTTAAATCTGTTTTAACAGCTCCAAGACCTGTAGCAGATACTGTACCTCCACCTGCATTTGATAATACTCCCGCAGCACTTATAGAAATTTGTGAATTTTTTAGTGCATTTTTAGCTCTAAGAGATCCGCTATTAACCTCAAGATCAGCAGACTCTAAAGATAAATTAGATAAGTCTGATTTAACTTGAGCATCATTAGTCAGTTGATCTAAGCCAATATCATCCTTATCAAGAGATATATTTCCTGAACCTGCGTTAGATAGAGAGATATTACCGCTACTATCTTTAGCTAATGTGACTTGTGAATTTTTCAAGCTATTAGGTGCATTGGTAGCATCTGTCTTGATAGCTCCTATTCCAGTTGCTGAGACAGTTCCGCCACCTGCCCCTGATAAAGCACCTGCTGCACTAATAGAGATCTGAGAGTTTTTGAGTGCGTTCTTTGCCCTTAGAGATCCACTATTTACTTCAAGATCATCAGATTCTAGTGCTAGGTTGCTTAGATCTGATTTTACCTGAGCATCATTTGTGAGCTGATCTAAACCAACATCATCTTTATCAAGAGATATATTTCCTGAACCTGCATTGTTTAATGAAATATTACCACTGCTATCCTTAGCTAAAGTGACCTGATCATTTTTTATACCAGTTGGAGCATTGGTCAAATCAGTTTTAACAGCTCCAAGACCTGTTGCTGAGACAGTTCCGCCACCTGCATTTGATAATACTCCTGCTGCACTGATAGAGATCTGACTATTCTTAAGTGCATTTTTAGCTCTAAGACTACCCCCACTAACTTCAAGATCAGTAGAAGTTAAAGTAAGATTAGATAGATCTGATTTAACCTGAGCATCATTGGTCAGTTGATCTAGTCCTACATCATCTTTATCAAAGCTAACATTTCCACTTCCTGCATTGGTAAGAGATAGATTTCCGCTACTATCTTTGGCTAATGTTACTTGATCATTTTTTATACCAGTTGGAGCATTAGTAAGATCGGTTTTTACAGCTCCTAAGCCTACAGCAGTTGCCTGACCACCACCTGCACCTGTCAAGGATCCATCAGAGCCTATAGAGATCTGATTATTCTTAAGTGCGTTCTTTGCTCTAAGGCTTCCTGAGTTTACTTCAAAGTCATCTGCTAATAATGATAGATTAGTAAGATCACTTTTAACCTGAGTATCATTGGTTAAATTGTTTAGACCTACATCATTTTTATCAAAAGAAACATTCCCTGAACCTGCATTATTAAGAGATAGATTTCCTGATCCATCTTTAGCTAAAGTCACTTGACTATTCTTTATTGCTGTTTTACCTCTTAGCTCATTACTGGTGACTTCAAATAGATCTGATTCAACTGAGAAATTACTTAGATCTGATTTAACTTGTGCATCATTGGTGACAAGATTTAGACCTATATCACCTTTATCATAAACTGAATAACTAGCATTTACTGAGCTTGTAAATGAAGAATGTAATCCAGTATGAGTTATAGCCCTAAGCCAAAAGTAATAAGTAGTCCCTGCTGTCAATCCATCCATAGCTCCCTGAAACATTACTGATTTGGCATTTGGTTCACCCATCATTGTATGAACTAAATTAGTATCATTTGTTGGAGTAGAGTTAGAGGTTTTTCTATAGATTTTTACAGCTCTTAAATTGCTTACATTTGGATTGGTCCACTGCAGTACAATACCTACTCTATTACCTGAAGCAGTAAATGCTGAAGGTGCTGATATAGATGTTGGATCTGTAATGGTTATATTTACTGCTGATGTATAAGCACTCTTAACACCATTAATATCAAGATGAGCTAGTTTGACATTATATGTTTTACCTATAGCTACATTAGGTATAAGACCTGCTGAAGCTCCTTTTCCAATAAATATATCAGAGGTATAGTCAGAGTCAGTGCTTAGCTTATAAGTCATCTCTGTACCTATAACCTTATCTGCAGTGTTGTTAGTCCATGTAGCTTTAATGTCCATTTTATAACCTGCACCCTCTGCTATACTCTGTTGAGCTAGTGCTAAGTTTGTTGGTGCTGTTAAAGAGAAATCACCAGTATCATCTTCATCTCCTTCATCTTGTGGATTTTCATAAGCTGATGATAAGAAGCTATATACAGAACCATCTATCTCTTTTAGTGTTAGTCTAGTTGCTAAGACTGGATTATCTTTCTCACCCATAACCTCCAATGACTGACCTAAAACTTCAAAGACTTTGTTAGTATAACCAAGCCTTTCATTAGTCACATAAACCCAATCAAAGACCTGTAGCTGCATAAATGCAATATTAGTTGTAAGCTGAATTGTTGTTTTTTGCCTATGATGTAATAGAGCTTGTTTCTGTAATCTTTGAGCTAATGTATTGCTTGTAGTGAATGGAAACTGCAACTCTAAAGTCTTTCTATAGTTTGCAGTAGATTCACCAGTAGGTGTATCTGCAGCAAGTAAGGTTGAATCAGTGTAAGTCGGAGTTTCTTCAGCTTGATATTTTGAATTTGGATCTACAAAAACTGACTTAACCTGATTAAATGTTTCGTGTCCTGATGGATTAGTTGCAACTTGTGCAGGTGCTAATAATTGATCATCAGTAATAGTCATTTCAGGAGTCACTGTAGCTCCTGCAAAAATCACAAACTTACCATTTATGTAAGATACTTTTCCTCCCATTGAGCTTAAGATGCCTTCTAAAACACCTTGTCCACTAGCAGCAAAGTTAGTAAATCCGTTAGCTTTGTATGTGGGCTCTGAGAAGGTAAGGGTGACTCCATCAGCAATGCTTTGAGCTGATGATAGTGTTATCCTATTACCTCTTCTTCTTACAACTTTTACTGTTCCTGATATGCCTGTTCCTGTCACTATATCTTCAGGACCTATTAAGCCTTGATTGGCTGCTGTATCTATAACAACTACAGTAGCATTACTTATAGCACCATTTACTGTAGCTGTTGCTGTACTTAATGAGCTTTCACAAGTGTTAGCAGCAGCAGCAAATCCACCTAAATTAGTTGTATCATCAATTTCTTCTGATGTAGCCTTTAAACCATATACAGTATCTGTTATGAAATCTCTTGCAATAAGAGCAGGGTTATCACTCCATGCAGTAGAGCTATCTCTTGGGTCAAATACTTTTTTCCCTTTTACTGTAAAGCTGATCTTAGGGAATCCACCACCAAACTTTTCAGCATCAAATACACACTGAATAAATACATATGCACATCCAGTGAATTTATCAGTGCTAGTAAGACTTGAGTTAGCAGTGACAGTTGAGTTAGCTGTAGTTTGAGATCCATCTACAAAGACAAATCTAAGGAGAGAGTTATTAGTTGAAAACTTATTATCATTCTCTGAGTTTGTAAAGTCTGAATTGGTTGCATACTGAAATCCGCCTGATGTAGTTGTAGTTAATATGG
>Ga0181414_1000021_pt1 | contig 41761 bp, 74 predicted proteins | sample 37SPOviralmetaG_FD_130139 | JGI IMG/M metagenome (GOLD analysis project Ga0181414, IMG submission 130139) | Marine viral communities from the oligotrophic San Pedro Time Series (SPOT) site, San Pedro Channel, CA, USA - 37 SPOT_SRF_2012-11-28 | ecosystem: Environmental > Aquatic > Marine > Strait... | reverse complement strand
TGCAACCTTGTATCTTCAGGGTTGACACTAAGACCTTCTAATATTTGTGTTGATTCAGGGAATTGTTCTCGTAAGGTATTTACTATATTTTCTGAAGGGTCTTCAGCTATTGTAGCTGCTGCTCCACCAGTTGTTAGAAAACCTGCTACCTTTGCAGCTTTACGACCTTTAGCACCTAATAGATTTGATGCTTGTTTTAAACCTGAGTTAAGAAACTTATTACCTTTAGCTAATGTGTGTGCTCCTCTTGTTGCTTTAAGTATACCTGTTGCAGGTACAAAGTAAGAAGCAATATTACCTATAGCTCCTTCAGCAGTTCCATATACACCATCACCATGATAAGGGTCAAATAATTCATCTGAAAATTCTTTTATACTTTCAGGTACATATTCTCCCATTCTATCTGACACAACTGAAAAATTATCTGAAATCTTTTTAGTTAAATTAGGTGCTACATCTGCAGAAAAACTTGCAATGTCTCTACCTGCTTCACCAAATGCTCTACCTGCTACTCTTATAGGTGCATCTATAATACCTAAACCAGTTATCTCTGTAGCTTTAGCTTTTTCTTCTTGAGTTAAACCTGAGTATTCATTATAAGTTTCTTTAAATTCAATAGGGTCAAAACCTTGTTCTTCAATAAGTTGTTTAGCTTTACTAGAATCTAAAGCTCCCTTGTTTTGCAGGTCTTCAATTTTTTCTGCAGTTTCTCTGAATGATTGTGAGTCAATACTAATTGCCATAACACTATTCTATCTCATCTAATATTTGTGATACAGTTTTTTGTTCTTTAGTTGCAGGAACTAAACCACCTTCTTTTAATTTTTCAAGACCACCTATACCTAACAGATTAACTTCATCAATTAATAAATTATTAAATACTGTCTCTTTATCTGTTCCTCGTAGTTTACCTTGATTATTTAATTGTTTAAATTTTTCTAATGCATTTTCTGTAGTAATTTTAGTTATATCTGTTATACTTTTTTGACCTTCAGTTGTTTCTAATAAAGAATTAGCATCTAATGCTAGTTGGTCAGAACCTGATAATTTTCCTTTAACTATATCAGTAATTCTTTTAACATCACCTACAATAGATAAACCTAAATCACCTGCTTTTTGAATAGCAGCTTTGTAGTCAGCATCAGTTTTAAGAATCTCAAGAACATCTTTATCAACTACACTTTCAGCAGTAATTTGTTTTAATGTTTCATCTAATTTTTCTTTTCTGGCTTTTCTATCTACATCTTTAAAGTCTTTAGCAGCTTCTAAAAATCCTGGAGCAGCCTTAGAAGCAGCAGAACCTACTGCAGCTAATGTACCTCTACTTGGGTCAGCAGCTAATATATCACCACCTAATTGTGCCATATTCATATAAGCCTTAAGTTTAGCTGCAGATTTATCTTCTTCAATTTGTTTTTGCCTTTCTTCATCACCCATAACTAATTCTAATTCATCTGCTCTTAATGACCTAGCTTTAGCTCTTTGTAATAAGTTCTCAATTTCTGCACTTGTTATATCTCCATAAGTAAAAGAATCTGGAATATTAAATATTGTTCCACCAGGAGCTTTTTTAACAACACTATTAAGACCCTTTGTAGATGATACTGAAGTTTTATTTATTAAATCCATTAACATTTTTTTATACATGGTGTTTTCTTTTTTAGATATTTTCTTTGTAGGTGAACCACCATCTTTCATAAAACCCATTTTGTTTCTTACTTCTGTAGGAAGTTTAGATAAACCTTCATTGTCTTTAGGAACTTCTTTTAATGTTCCACCATCTTTAAATAAAGTTTTAGCTGCACCTGCTAAACCTAAAGCACCTGTACCTGCACCAATAAGTTGTTGACCTAATGAAGGTGTAGGTAGAATTGATTGTTGAGTTTGTGTGGTTGTTGGGTTAAGAGGAAATCCACGAATGATAGATTGATATTGTTGTAGACTTGCTTCAGGATATTGCTGCTGCTCTCTAAACTCTTGGAATCCTAAGTCTAATGCTTTTTGTGTTTGCTGTCTGTCTTGCTCACCTATACCTGCAAGTGCACCTAGTTCTTTAAATGCAAGACCTTGTTGTTGTGGTACAATGTTAGCATACTGTTGACCACCTGCAAGTTGCCTTTGCTTTTGTGATTCAAAGGCTCTCTGTGCTTCTGTAAAGGCAGCTTGTTGACCTCTAGTCTGTATATCACCTAGCTGTTGTTGTAAGTTTCTATTAGCTTCAGCTTCTAATATAGCTTGTCTTGAACCACCAAATGAACCCTGTGCACCTATAGCTTCTGCAGCTATTTTTTGTTGCATAGGTTCAGCAGCACGTTGTGCTTCTCTCTTTTCTATATCAACTACATTCTGCATATAAGGAGACATACCACTTGCAATGTCTGAAGCTGTAGCTGCTCCTGTACCTGCAGCAGTTAAACCTTTAGCTACATCAAAACCTGGTTGCGAAGAACCTACTAATGATTTAATACCTTCTTGAGCAGCTCGTTCTTCAGTTGTAAAAGGTGCAATACGAGGACCAGGGTATAAAGGATAACCTGCAGCCAGTCTTGATTCTTCCTGTGCTTGTGCTTTAGAAAGTATATCAGTAATATAAGGTCTAAGTTCTGGAGGAAACTCTGCTTTTTCCACAACAGTAGATGTAGCAGCAGGAGCTGGTGCAGACCCACCACCTGAACCATACATTTTTAAACCAGTCTTACTATTAATTGTACCTGAACCACCAACTGATTTTAATAACTTTGCTTCATATGAATTAATATGTGCAAGTTCAGTATCACCATCTTCACCCTGTGCTGCAATATCACAAGCAAGAGTTTCTAATAACCAAACTTTATATTTAATTGGTAATAGTTTTTGTACTATAAAACTAGAAATACGTTTCAAAACAGACATAACTTTCCTTATATTTAACATGTTTACTAAAAATTTTTCTCCATCCAGGTCTACCCATAACTTCAACACCAGAGCATCCTTGTTCTTTTGCAGATTCCATAATGGTTTTTATACCCATACCTGCCCACTTATTCATATTCTTACCACCACAGAGCACAACAGTCATCATAGTCTTAGCAGGATAGATTGCTTTTTGTGTAACAATAACTGCTTCAATATCTTTTACTGATTTAAACACAACAAACAATTGCATCATACCAGTCTTTAAAAGATATTTAGTGGTATCTACTGTATGTCTACCACCTGAATAACTTACTGCTTTTTTAATTAATGGTTCAATTTGTTTCCAAAAAATGTCAACCCCTACAGGTTGAACAGGGACTACTTTCATACTAACCTATTTCGTTGATTTGTCTTTCTCTCCCCATTGATTTCTTTCTAACAGCAGTCATAAATTTATCTAAAGTTTCTGCTCCTGCATTTGATGAGCCATTACCTAGAGCAGATACTACATCTGCAGGTAATACATATTCATCTCTACTTAACAATGCAGGTTGTTCTCCTTCAATACTAAATGGTATTTCATCTGACATACCATCACCTTTACCTTTTACCATTCCTTCAAAGTAAACTTCTCCATCACTTACATCTGCTAGTTCTTCAGCTTTTTCAGTAATAGCTTCTAATGCATCTTGTATACCACCACCTTCATTTAATCCCATACTACTTATATAATCAGGATTATAATATTGTATAGGTGCACCAGAACCTGTAGCTGCAGCAGTTATTTGTGAAGTTGTTAATGGATTCGTACTTCTTGAATATTGTGGGTTTCTATTAAGTTGTGTCTTACCAAAACCAGACTCAATTTCTGCAGCTTCTTTAACTTGTTCAGGTATTGCTTGTGATTGTAACTGTAAAGCTGAATCTGCATATGTTGAGCCTAAAGTTCTTCCCACAGCTCCACCTAATTTTACAGGGTCATTTAATGTTTCTAAAGCAGATGAACCAAGGTTACTTAATGCTTTTGTAGGGTCAGTAGCTAATGAAGTAAGACCACTCCCTATCTTATCTAAACCTCCTTTTAAACCACCTGCAATCTTTTGACCTAATGTAGGGTCAAGTGAACTTGTTATATTTTTTGCACCTATATTTTCTAATATTGCAGAACTTGCTTCTGCAGTATTAGGTAATGCACCACTTACTAGATTAGAACCTGCCTCAGCTCCTACTGTAGTTGCATTTGTTCCAACAGTCTGACCTGCTGTATCACCTAAACTTCCTAAAGCTCCACCTAATTTTTCACCTAATTTACCACCTGCATATGTTGTAAATCCTGCTAAAGCAATATCACCAAAATCGCCACCTTTAGATGCAGTATTAGCCATAGAATAAGTAACACCACCTGCTGGTCCAAAAGCAGCAGTCGCAAGGGCAGGACCTACATAGTCTCTAAAAAATCCACCAATGTTAAATGCTTCAGGTAAACCTGTATCAGGATTACGAGTTAGTTTGCCTAAAGAAGATAAACCTTTAACTTCCATAGGTGACATATGTACTAATTCAGAGTCACCATAACGACCCTGCATCTTCATAAGATTACTTATACCTGAGAGTGGTGGTGAAGTCCTGACGTTTTGCATTATGCTATATACCTTTTCATTATATCATTTATATTATAACTTGTTTGTGGCTGATTTACAAGGGAATTTATTCCTGTTCTTTCATTAATACCTTGCCTTTGTCTTAATGAGTCTATTATTCTTTGTTGTTTAATATACTCAGAATCATCTGGAGTTGCATCTCTAGTTATATTTTCTGTATACTTTACATCAGGTAAAGGTTTATAATAACCTGTTGCCTGTGGTAAAGATGTACCTCCCCCTCCAGGTCCTCTCTCTACATAAACTCCTGAAGGTATACCTGTTCCTCTACCATCTCCAGTTGTTTGAGATAATCCTGTAGGCATACTACCTACTACTCTTGAAGGTCCTGGTTGAGTATATGGATTTATTTGTAAGGGAGTATATTGATAACCACCTGGTCTTGTTTTATTTAAAGTTTCATTAACTGTTAATTCATTTAATAATTTTTCACGTTCAGCAATTGTATTTGCTAAGTTATTTGCTTGTGGAGTTGCTTTTAAACCACTACCAGCTTCAGTATATTTTAAAAGAAGTTCTTCAGGAGTAGCTTGATAATTACCTTTTGTTTGTACTGGTTGAGAATAACTTTCATTAACAACAGGCTGCTCTACCTCTTGTTGAGGTATTCTTTTAAGTAAATCTTCATACAACATACGTTGTCCACCAGCACCCATATTATCTCCTAATGAAAGTCTACCCAAGCACTTCCAGTATATCCCTGGAATTTTGAAGTAGCTTCGTTAAATCTAATGTCACCTAATTGTGGATTAGGGACAATGTTAGTATTAGTTACTCTTGCAACTCTAATTGATTCTCTTGCTTGTTGCTCAATAAGCTGAGAAGTTAATTCATTAATTAAAGAATCTGCCCATTGCCTTACAACATCAAATGCAATTTTTTGTTTCTCATCTGTTAGTTGATTAAAAGTATCTCTAAGTTCAGGATATATAATTGCTTTTCGTGTAGCCATTATCTCATACCATCTTTACCAATATCTAAACGTATCGTACCATACTGCCATTTAGTCCCAGACGTAGAAGTACCCACCCTTATCTTCGCTTGTCTTCCCCTTGCCCTCATTGAAACTTTTTCAGTTGTAGCACTAACATCAAAAGGTCCTTTCAATATTGCTTGTGTAGCATTAGGATATTGTTTGGTTGTTAATTGTAAATTAATCTTACCAGAAGTTCCTTCAGTTTCATTTTGTATATTTATATCTGGGACCATCCTGTCAATAAACATTACATCATTACCTTCAGCCATATCAAAATCACTTGACTCTAAGAATGATTCTATTTTACTACCATTAGCAGTATAAATTCCTTCAGGTTCATTATCATATAAATAAGAAAACGTAGTGCTTGATTCAACTCCATTAGTAATTGTATTACCAAATACTCCTTTATCTTCAAAGGTAGTAAAGTGAGTATCTCCATAAACCCAATAGTTTTCATTAGGATTATAAGTTACATACTTATCACATTCAGTTGAACTTGCTGAAGGATATAACCAAGTTACTTCTTTAAATTGTGAATTAACTCCTGCATATATCTTATCAGCTTGGTCAAGATTAATATCATCAAAAACAAATCTTCTTACAGTACAAGGTAAGTTTTTAACTGTACCATCAAATACATAAAAGTTTGCACTACCCATCCAGTAAACTCTACCATCAAAGTCAACTGCTGAATGAGCACCTGCTGCACCACAGTTTGTACCTATCTCATTAAAACCAAAAGTAAAAGGTGGTCCAATAAATTGCATAGTATGTGCAGAGTTATCTGTAAGAATAATAATATTATTTCTACTTCTAGCTGCAGTTCTAATTGAATTACCTGAACCTAAAATAACTTCACCTGATGTAGAACTTACTGAAGGTGTCCAGTTATTAAAATCATTTTGATTAGACCATCTAACTAACATAGGATTAAAAGAACCACTTGTTTGTTCATTTGTACCTAAACAAATAAGGTGTCTATCCTCTTGTGAAACAATTAAACTATTGCTTGTGTTAGGAGCTGCTGATACTTCTATTGCTCTACTATTTATACCTGTTGAAGTTTCCCAATAATAAACTCTACCACCTCTAACTCCTGCAATTAAATCTTCCCCCCATGTATCAAGTTTCCATTGTCTTGCTAAAATACTTATATCTGAAGTTGCTCTTGCAGTACCATATGTACTTTGTCCATAGTAACCTGCATTCCAACCTAAACCTACAACTTGTTCACTTGTTCCTGTAGGTAATAAAAAATTAACTGTTACAGTTCCTGCAGCAGCTTGACTAGATGCAGCAGTTGTTGATGTAAGTATTTCAAATGAATTACTATTAACTGAACTTACTGCAAAACTACTACCACTTGTAAAGAATACATTACCACCTATTGTTGCAGCCATTGAAGTAAACTCTACAAAGTCTCCAGTCTCAACTGTATTTGCTACAGAACAAATAACTTTCATACTACCTGATGTAGTAGTCAGTTTATTAGTAGCAGTAACAGTAGAAACAATTGGAGTAATATCATAATTGACACCACCAAAATAAGTATAGAGTTTAGATTCAGTTGCAAAAGCTGCTCTCTTTAATGTGTCATTATCTTCCCAACTAATTAAATCTCTTGATGTTCCTATAAAAGCATCAGTAACTTTAAAGTTCCAACCTCCTATATTCTCAGGTTTACCTGCTCTAAATCTAACTCTATTGCCATCATACCATTTACCTTGTTCAGCATATTGAGTTGACTCTCTATGAAACCCTGGAGCAAAGTCAAGTTTTAAAAGTTGGAGTCTAGTCTCTGTTGACATAGTTTCTCCTTACGAAAGATTTAATATACTAGCACAATCTATTGAAGATACTTCTCTTACTTTATAAACTATAATATCTTTTGCAGCAGCAGCAGTTGAAAGAGTAGGTGCTGTACCTCCTGAAAAGTTATAAGAAGCTCCATAAGATAATGTTCTACTACCTGTACCATCTTGTGTTATTGTTATTGTACCTGACTGACCTACCTTGCCATTAACTGCTCCTGCTAGTGTAGCATTTGTTCCTAGTGTAATTGCAAAGTTATTACCATTTGAAAAATCTACATTCATTGAAGTTGCACTTGCAATTGAAACTTCAGGAGTTCCTACTGCACCTGAAAAAGTTGCTGATGAAGCTGCTGATACTTCAGCAGTAAATACTGCCTTACCTGATTGTGTAGTAGTTGAAGTAAATGTATTTGTTCCTGAAGTAATAACAGTACCACTAAATACTTTATTAGAACTAATAGTTGAAGAAGTTGAAGTAGGTATGTATCTAATATCTGCACTTGATACTGGAATTAAATTAGCATCTGCAGTACCAAAGTTTAATGTAGAAGCTGTACCTAAACCTAATCCAGTTGTATCTACAGCATCTGTTACTGTTACTCCATTACATATAACTCCAGTTGTACCACCTTGAGTAATAGCCTTACCACTATTACCACTTGTTTTTAATGTAACTGAATATGAACCTGATGTACTATTTTTTACAAAATATATTTTAGAAACTGCAGGAATTGTAATTGCAACATTACTTGTTAATGTTCCTTGTAATTCAAGTATAGCACTTCTTGCTTGGTCAGCAGAACCATTACTAGAACTTAAAGTTATATCTGCACTACTACAAGATACAATAGTATATCCTGCAATAGCACTATCTACTAAGTCAATTACATTTGCATTAAGTACAGTACCCCAACTTCCTGAGTTGGAACCATTATCTTGTTTCTCAAGTCTTATACTTGAAGTAAAAGTTGCCATTTATTTCCCCTAAGTTGTTGGTGCTTCACCAAAATTATATAGAATACCACTTCCAATTGTAGTTGTAACTGTTCCATCTGTTGCAGTTACTGGTACAGAAACTACATGTAAATCTTTTAATGCACCTACTGAAGTTACAGCAGATACTGCAGTTTTCATTTCTGCAGCTTTAGTTCTTACACCTGCTCTATAAGTTTTCCAAGCATCAGTCATAGATACTCCAGTTTCATATTGTCTTACTGCCATCCAATCAGAAGACTGTAATTCATTATATGCACGATTATCAATATTTTCTTTATACTGTGTAATTAAACCTTTAGAAATCATAGTAGTTCCATCTCTATTTTTTAAAACTACACCATCCTCATCAGTTACAGTTACATCAGCTATTTTATGTGGAGTTGAATTTATTGTTTCAGTTACAACTCCATCACTATAACTATAACTTGAAGCACCATTTTTATAAAATCTATTATCAGCAGGTGATGCTTGAGTCACTGGATAAATACCTAATGTTTGTAATTCTCCTTTTGTCCAATTATTAAAAATACTTGCAGGATGCTGAACACCATTTATAGTCATAGCTTTCGCACTCCCAAAGACTTCAATAACTTGGTCAGCTTTTACTAATGCCCACATTATCTTTTTCCTTTCATGTTATTTAAATTTATATTATATATTAAAATCATTTTAGATACAACCTTATCTTGCAGTTACTGGAGATACACCATCACCAATAAAGGGTGCTTCAGCAAATGCCATATAAATATATATTCCACCACTTGCATTTATATTATCTCCATCACTTCCTGCACCTCTTATTTTAAAACCATTACTCAACAAGTCTATTGCCATATTTGCATCATCATCTTCTGCTGCACTTAAATTTGCTTTTAAAACATTATCAGCAGGATTAAATATATTTCTTCTGTTATCTAAAATACACCAATGATAACCAGCACTATCTATTCGTTTAATCATAAGCCAAGCTGGTTTAAAATTGGTTTGAATAAAAGGTCCATTAGCATTACCATTTCCAGAGTAGCTACTAAATTTACTAAAACCATCAACCCCATGCCAACAGTAGGCAATATAATTAGCACTACCTGCTGTTGCAGAATTATTTCGTAAAGCAAAAGTTGTAGCAGTTGGTGCTTCTGGATATATTGCAGTTGCTCCAAATTCAGTATTAAAAGCTGCATTTGCAGCATCTGAGTTTAAGACCATACTATACCCACCATTTGAAGCATCATAAGCTGACTTATGAAAAAGAAGCCAATCTCCAGTTGCACCTTTATTTTTAAAAAAAAACCATTCAGGTGCTTGTGTAAGTCCATGACCATAAGTAATTGTAGTACCTCCACTTGGAGTTGTAAATTCAACAATACTAAACCCAGCAGTTGTATTAGCTTGAACTGTACTGGTATTTGAGCCTTCAGTATTACTTGCAGTTGTTCCTTTGTTTGCTACCCAGTTCCAAGCAACATGACTTTCTGATGCTTCATTTAATCCTGTAAAATCTTCTGCTGAAAAACCACCTCTTAAAAACTTTTGTAATGAATCTGCATTAGTGCTTTCTGCATTATTACCATTTGAATATAATGTTAATAATGGACCTCTTGATGAATCATAAAGTTGATGTCCTCTATTACCATTATCTCTGTTTTTTGCCCAAACAAGACTACTGATACCTTTATCTGTGGCTGGAAAGTTGTCCTGTTTTAAAGCCACAAAACCAGTTGGTGGAGTGTATGAAAAACTTTTTTGACCAAAGTTCCAAGTAGAAACATGACCACTATGTGATACAGTTCCTAAAATAAAATTACCACTTGGTTTATTATAATTTGAACCATTTAATCCAGTTACAGCAGAATTTGTTGTCGTACCAGCAGCTATCTCACTTGCAGTTGCTGAATTTTGCCAAGTTCCATTTTTAGAAAACCAGACAGTGCCAGTATTAGCATCTAATGCAATTCCTATTATATCTCCAGAAGTATAAGTTGCTCCATAAGTTTGATTAATAGCATCTTCTCTATCAACATTTCCAGTATCATCTCTATATCCCACACCACCATTTTTAAAAACTGGATTATCATTACCAACTACTGATAAATATTGGTCTTCACTCCAAACACATACAAACATTAACTGACTTCCTCTTGTATTTACTGTGCATTCTGCATAAAACTTTCCACTATTAACACCTTTTTGTGAGGCAATACCATAACTTTGTGAACCTCCACTATATGTTGATTTTAAATTACCTTCAGATAAAGTTATGTTAGGACCTTTTCGTAAAGTATTTAAAGTTGTAAAATTTTGAGTAGGACTATCTGTAGTCTGGTCTGTACTTGCTAAATTTGTAGCAGTCATATCATTACCATTACCACTGGTATCATCTCCAAATGCACTGGAATCAGCAAAGGTTAGTCTTACTCCATTTGTTCCATAAGTAACACCTGTTATAGTTTTTGGAATCCAACGACCAGTTGATGTGTCAGTTTGTCCAAAGGTTGATGGTGTTAAAGCAGTTCCATCAACTAAATTAAATTCTGCTATATAGCCATCTAAATATCGTGAACTATTATGAGGATAATAACCTACAGCTTGTTTTACTGATGTTTGATTTGTTCCATAAGTTGCACTACTGCCAGGATAAGTTGTACTACTTAAAGAAGTTATTTGTGTTCCATCAACATATAATTTAACACGATTAGATGATGTACCTTGTGTTGTATCAACAGCAACGAGAATGTGGTAAAATTTTGATGTATCTTCAAATGTACGATTAGTTGCTAGGTTTAAAGTAAAATTTCCACTACTATCAAAACCATGTATTAAAATTGTATTATCACTATTATAAATTATACTAAATATATTAATTGCACTTCCACCAGGAGCATTATCAAAAAGAGAATATTGTGTTCCTAATTTTCCAGGTTTATACCAAAGACTAATTGTAAAAGTTGTACCACTTCCATTTGAACTAGGTGTTCTTTCTAATTTAGCACTATCTCCAGTATTAAATATAACACTATTAGCAATAGATGGATTTGCAGTAAATGGTACAAAACGACCTACTCGTTGCCCACCACCATTACCTTCGTAAATCACAGTGTTAAAATATTCTTCGCCTTGTATAATTGTAGGTGTACCCATATTAACTTCCTAAGTTTGTTGTGTTCAATGCTAAGAAACCAGTTGGAACTGTATTGTTAAAACCAGTACCACTGCCAATAGATTTATCTGCACCAAAAAATGCATGTAGAACAGCAGTACCAAGTGAAGCTGAAGTACCTGTAAAGTGCATGTTTGCTCTATAACTTCTTAACTGTAAATCTGATAAAGATGGGTTAGAACCTGTTGCAGGATTACCACTATTGTAATAAGTTCCATTTTTACCAACCCATAAATTAGTACCATCTCTTGCAAAATTAATAACATCACCTGCAGATATACTTCCTCCAACATTATAAATGGAATTACCCATACCTGAAAGCTGACAAGAGTTTCCTGCATTACCTAAAACAAGATAAATTTCAGGGTCAGTTGCTGAATCAGTTAAATTAACTCCTGCATATGTTGTTTGAACCATTGCTGCATTAAAATCATCTCTCATAAGTCCTATTCTCATTATTTGATTAAGAAGTACTTGATTAGAGTCAGAAACAAACTTTATTTCAAAATACCATTTACCTGTAGGTGGCATTGCAAGAGTAGAAAATAAATGATTAGTATAATTTGCTCCATTCCATGAAATATCTAAATTACCATTACTTGCAGTCCAATTAGGAGTAGTATTAGTATCAAGAAGATTCATTACTGCATGATTATTTGTAGGTGAGTCAGCCATTTGGTCAGCAGAAGTTAAACCACTTGAGGCAAAATTATTTCCATTACCTGAACTATCTGCGCCTAACGAACTTGCATCAGCACCTTTAATATAAAATCCATTTGTACCATAACTACCACTATATTCTTTAGGCACCCAGATTCCGTTTTCATTGGTTTCGCCAAAATAACTTGAGTCTAAAGCCAAGCCATCTAAAAATTGAACTTCAGCAAAATAACCATCAAATGACCTAATACCTAAAGACACTCCTACCCCATGTTCACTTGCAGTGTTATAATTTGATGCAGTATTTTGAGAAGGATAAGTTTCAGTAGAAAAACTAGTTTCTCTAGCACCATTTACATAAATTCGCATTCTTTCACTAGCTATAGCTTTAGTTGTGTCCATAACACAAACAATATGATACCAAGCAGAAGGGTCTCTAAATAATCTAGTTGTTACTAATTGCATATTAAAAGCACCACCATTTATATTATAAAAATGAAGAGAGTCTTGTACTCCATATCCACTTGAATCTATTCGTATTTCTCCATAATTGTTACCACTTGACCCTCCAGAAAATATAGCTAATCCTTGACTGCTATCACCTAAACCAGCACCAGTGTTACCTCGCTTAAACCAACAAGAAAATGTAAATGTTTCCTCAGTTCCTGCTGAACTAAATGTTCTTTGTAATTTCGGTGAATCATCATCATTAAACCTAATTGATTGGTCTATGGAATATACACTACCCCCTGCTTGAGAAGCTGCTCCCATTAATAAATTATTTTGAAATACTGCCATTAAGCCTTCCTATTTTTAGTTTTCTTTTTTTGTTGCTCAATAAATTTTCTATAAATCATTGCTGCTTTATCTTTACCTGCAACTTTTGCTCTTTGTTCCATTGCAATTGCTGCTTGTGTTTTATGGTTATGTTTACGAGTAGAATTTTTTATCTTTCGTATTGACCTTTTTGCATCTGCTTCAGTTGCAAACTTTAAACCATGTATTGTACCCTTTGGGTCTTCATCAGTATATAAGTCTGAATGTTTTTTACTTTTAGCAAGTTGACCTTTTTTTCTAGGTATTCTTCTAACCACTAAGATGTACTTACATTTAAAGTTGCTATTGCATGTACGTTTGCAGAAGCAAAAACTATATAATCAATTCTATCTGTTTGCCCTGCAGTTGTTGTTAATGTTGGAGCAGTTGCTCCTGGAAATTTATAATTAGCTGCAAAAGATAATGTTCTACTTCCTGTGCCATCTTGTATTACAAAGATACTTCCTGTCTGTCCTGCTACACAATTTGTTGGATTAGATAATGTTCTATTACCACCTAACTGAACTGCAAAATTTTGACCTGCATTTAAATCTACTGCTATATTTGTACCATCAGTTAAACTTACAATGTCAGCAACTGCTGCTGTACCTATATGTAATTGTTTACCTAATAATGTATCAACACCAATTGCTACTGCACTTGTATATACATCAGTAGCAGATAAGATACCTGTTAATGTACCACCTGATAATGGTAACCTTGCAGCTACATCAACTTTATTTACTGAGGTTAATGCTGATACTGCAGCAATTACTGTATTACTATTTGCAATAGACGTAGCCATTGTTGCAGATACTGCCTGTAATTCTGCATCTGTAGCAAACCCTGTACCATCACCTATTACTGAATTAATTGAAGTTATCTTTGCAAGATTAACTCCAGTCAGAACTGACACTGCAGCTATGACTGTGTTGCTATTTGCTATAGATGTAGCCATTGTAGCAGACACTGCTTGTAGTTCAGCATCTGTTGCAAATCCAGAACCATCCCCTATTACTGAATTTATAGATGTAATCTTAGCTAAATTAACTGATGTTAAAACTGAGACTGCTGCAATAACTGTATTACTATTACCTATAGACGTGGCTAAAGCTGCTGACGTTGCTGCTAAAACTGTATTTGTATTTCCTATTGAAGTTGCAAGTGCTCCTGAAACTGTTGCTATCTTACTATTGACAGAAGTAATAGCTGCTACATTAGTTGCAACTCCTGCTTTATTTACTGACGTTAATGCTGATACTGCTGCTACAACTGAGTTTACTGAAGTTATTGCAGCTACATTGGTAGCAATGTCAGCTTTGTTTACTGAAGTTAAAGCTGATACTGCAGCAATTTGTGCACCTGTTGGTACTGCTGTTCCAGCTACAAAAACATTTGTAGATGCATAAACATTTGCAGCAGATACATTACCTGAGAATGTTGCTGCTGTACCACTAACAGGTATTGAAAATCTTGCAAGACCTTCAGGAACTACTAATCCTGTTGAAACTGAAACTGTACCAAATGATTGATTAGGATTTATAAGAACTGTACCACTTGTAGGAATAGAAGTTGAAGTTGCACCATTAACTGTAATACCTATTCCAGTACCTGCAGTTATACGTTTAACAGTTCCACCTTCTGCTGAAGGTACATTAGTTAATTGAGAACCATCTCCTGCAAACCCTGATGCTGAAACTATTCCTGTAAATGTACCTGTTGTTCCCTCAAGAACTGAACAGGCAACTGTTGTTGCTGCAAAGGTTGTAATACTTCCTGTTTGTAGTGTAGCATCACCACCTGCAATTGAAACTGAAGCTGCTTTCATTACTGAGGTATTAATAGATACTGCAGTAAATGTACCTACACTTACTGCTGATACATCTATACTTCCTGTTACTTCTAATGTTGAACATGAAACTGTTGTAGCTCCTAAAGACTCAGTAGCAACTGCACTTGTTAATGCAATACCAGTATTACTAGCAACACCATTTGCATTTGTAATTGTAATATTAGAACCTGCAGAAAATGTTCTATTATAAATGTTTGTACCTGATACAACAATATATCCTACACCACCTGAAATATCTGAGATAGCATTTATAGAAGATACTGTTGCTGTAAGGTTTACACCACCTATTGCAAAAGTTCCATTAACATTTAAAGTTGAGTTTGAAAGTTGAAGAGGAGTATTAGAATTATCTCCAGATTGAATTGTTTGTAAGTCTGTTGTAATACCTGAGTTTGCAGATACATTAACCTGCATTAATCTTTTATAGGTATTTGATATTTGTGTTCCAGTTAAATCAGGCATTGTTATTATTCACCATATTCCAAAATTTTGTTGTAGCTTCCCATTTAGTATTTTGATTTTCCCAATCAGTCATAGCTTCAGAAGGAGAAGGTCTAGGGTCTCTTATTGCAGGGTCATCTCTTACATCAGGTGCTCTATTCTGTGGATGATTCTTTTCATCATAAGCTCCATCATAATCAGTAGGACAAACTATAAGTCCATAACTATTTCTTTTCATTACACTATGAGGATATACAAATCCACATATATCACAAACTGCTAAAGACTTTTTACCTACTGCCATTATATACTACTCATACGTGGAGTAATATATAAAGATGCCCTTTCTTTATCTTCAGTCATAGCAAAAGCTAATCGTTCTTCATATTCTTTTTTTAAAAATGTTGCTCTTGCTTCAGTTATCCCTGGTCTTTTTAATGACATATAATAAGCAAGTCCAGTTGTAAGTGAAGGTAAAAATCTTCTAGGCATATCTGCATTTTGTACTGCTGACTTTGTTACGTCTTGCATGTAATCAATCTTTTCAATTTTTAATTTACTTGTATTATTATCTGATAATGCCCACATATATAACTCAACATTATCTGCAAATCTCTTAATTGCATATTGTGAAGGTCTACCTGTCTGTCCTTTATTAGGAAGAATTAAGTATTGTTCATAAGATATACGAGTTAAATTTAAATCTGTATTGTCTCTATTAATTACAACTTGCATAACGTCACTAATGTTATTACCTAAATTAATAGCAGTTGTACTTGCAGCAATACTTACAATTGTAGTATTAGTAGTCCAAAGACATACACCTCTATTTTGCCAATCATTTAAAATTAAATTAATAGAACGTCTGGCACTTCTAGGTTCTTCACCTAAAGTAATCTCGCCACCAATCATCTCAGTAGCTTCCTGTATAACATCACCTATCTCTAAGTTAAAGTTATAAGTACCTGACGTTGAATTTGTTGTCATTTATTTAACCCCTTCTTGCAGCACCATAGCCACGATAACTTTTACAGCTACCAACTCTACCACCAGATTTTAATTTTTTAATTGCACCACCTAATTTTTTTTTGTTAGCTTTTCTAGTGATTTCTTCTAATACTTTAGGGTCAAAATCTTTTTTACCTTTAACATCTGGTGGAAGTTTTTTATTTCTTTTAGCTAAATAATTTGTAATTTTTCCAGTTTCTTTTTGCAAACTTTTAATAGAACCAAAATCTCTTAGTAATCCTCTTTGTTCTAATTTTTCAGCTTCAGTTAAATTCTTTTTTCTATTTAATTCCATTAATCTTTTTTTACTTCTTTGTTTTAAAGTTAATTGTTTAGATAGTTTTTTAGAAGAACCACTAGCTGAAGATGCAGTTTTATTAGGCAGTCCAGTAAACTTTGGCAAACCTTTTGTATTACTACTTTGAGATGTAAAATCTTTAGGACCTAAAGTATTTTTCAAAGCATCAGCTTCTCTACTTCCAGATTTAATGCCTGGAATTGAACCTGGTTTTAATTTTTTTAATTCAGCTATAACTGCAGGGTCATTTTTTGCAGTTACAATTGATTCTTTTTCAAGTTTATCTTTTTTCTTTTTAAGTTTATTAGCTTTTTTTGAAGCAGCTTTAAACATTGCTTCTGTAACTTTACCTACACCTTTTATAATCATATACTTCTCCTTTATTAATTAATAGGTTTTCTAGCTTTACCATAACCAAGAGTGCTACGAAGTGTACGCCCTGTTTTTCTTTTTACAATATTCATACCATCACCTGCTTCATCTTGAAGTTTTAAAAGTTGTTTACTAATTCCTTCTGATGTAAAATCTTTTGCAGTAGGTTGTTGTCTAGGAGTTATTCTATTAAGCATATTTACTTCTCTCTTCCTACCTCTCATTCTATCTGTTAAATCAAATAAAGGTTTTCTTGGTCTATCTTTATTTGCTTGTATTTTCTTTAACTTAGCTGGAGGAGTCACATCTTTTTTATAAACTTTTTTTAAAACATCTCTAATTTCTTTTTTAGTTTTACCTGCAAAGTCTTTTAATTTTCCCATAGATTTTATAACATCATCTTTTTCTATTTTAGATAATTTATTAAATCCTATTGTAACATATTTTTTAGCTGCTTTTACTGCTTCTGCTTTAGACATTATTTACTCCTTTTGTTTAGGGTACCACCCATATATTTTTTAATAGCTTTTTCATTTTCTTTTTCTTTACGTTTTATACTAGCTAATTCTTTTTTAGAATATAATTCAGCAGAACCAGCTTTAGTTGGTTTTAAAAGTTCATATGCAAAAGTTGTAGCAGGAGTTATATAAGAAGCTATTTCTGTAATATCTCCACCATAATTATCCATAAATTTTGAACCATCTTTTTTTAATTTCTTAATAGTTTTTTTTATATTATTTTTAGATACTACACTACGTCTATTTTTTCTACCTTTAGCACCAGGTTTATTTATCTGTTGAGATATATCACTTCTCATTATTGCCATTACGTTTTATCCTTATACAAACTACTAATAAATGAAGTACCATTATTTAATCTACCACCAGATTTTTTTTTAGTAGGAGGTAATCCAGTAAACTTAGACTTTTTATTTTTTACTTTAGGAGATTTTGGTAAAATTATTTTACTTAATATTTTACCTTTTACACCCATTTTTTTTGTTAAAAAACTTGCCATGTCTGAGGCTTTTTTATGTAGTTTTTTAATTTTATTTTTCGTATCAATTTTATCTTTTATTTTTCTAGTTTTATGTTTAATAGTAGATATATCGTCTTCATCTAATTTTATTCCTAAAATTTTTTTTGTTTTAACTAATTTCTTACTAGCTTGTAATCTATCAGAACCACGAATATCATGATTATTTGCTCTGTCATATTGTTTATCCATATAACCTGATAAATCTTGTTGTTTAACATTATCACCATTAATATTATATGTATCTTTTTTTAAAAATAAATCTGGTTGTACTGGTTTCTTTTTTTTTGTCATTAGTTACTCCTGTCTATAATTGTATCATCTCCACCTGCTGGACTTGATGGAGCAGTCATATCATCTCTTCTAAATCTTCTGGCTCTATTTCTTAAAATATTAATAGAAGATTGATACCTTTGTTCAAAGAGAGGAACTATCTCAAAGTTCTTCATAAAGATATAACTTTCAACTAAACATGCATTAAACAAACCATCATAACAAAAGTTTGTAAAATAATTAGAAGGTGCAGTAGAACTTAAAGTAGTAGGTCTACTAACATGCACTATCTCACCATTACTTGTTGATGCAGGTGTAGGTGCAATCATTATATTAGTATTATCTTTATGAGCATAATACTTTGGATTTCCTGTTGAAGCTGATACTGTCCAATAATCTCTTAAGTATTCATCAGTCTTCACTAATATATTTGTTCTCTCGCCATCTGTAATGACATTAAAATTCTTTACAATTCTTGTACCTGTTGGTAAGGTAACGATATTGTTTCCTGCAGAAACTGCTACTGATGTATATGATACTAAACCATAATCATCTAAGTCATCAACCATTCTTTCTTCAGCACGATTAACAATATTAGGTAAATGGTTTATAAACTCACTTGCATCATTCTCAGTTGTGTTTAAAATTTCTGTAATTAAAGTTGTATAATCTGCCATCTAACATTTCCATCTACGTCTAGCTGCACAAATTCTTTTCTTTGGAGTTTTCTTGCAACTAATGTTATGCATCTTGGCTTGTCCTGCTGAACGTGCACAAAATGATTTTCTTCTCTTTGCTCTTTTCCCTGTAGGTTTTGATTCTGTAACTGCAGTCTTTAACTTAGAACCTGGATTAGCTTTACGATAAGCAGCTACTCCTTTCTTAGTCATACCTGCACCTTTGTTAGTAGGTAAAAAATTACCTGACTTAACACTCGTTTTAATTCCCATGCCTTTAGATTTTTTTCTCTTTCTAGGCATTTATTTATCCAAAATAAATTGTAGCAAAGACACTTGGAGTTGCACTTACAACAACACCTGTATCACATCTAACACCTTCATCTGCTAGATAAGTATCTAATGAACCACCTGCTGCTATGTTTATTTTAATCCTTGAATCAGTAACTCCTGTTGACAAACCATTTTTTATTTCAAATGTACCTAGTGTATCTTTTGAATTTAAAACATTAAAACCTCTAATTCTTGTAGGAAAAGCAGCTCCAACTGCTGTTGAATCACCTGCTGAAGTTGTGATATGTCTTATTGTAGTTAAATTGGTCATTTATAATTCCTATATAAATATAAAGGGTCTCATAAGAGACCCTATTATATATGTTATTTATTTATTAACTAGCTGCTTGAGAGCCATAAAACCCTCTCCAGTCAGACACACCAAAAGAATATCTTTCTCTTGATTTAAATCTAACATTGCCAGTATCAAAGTCAGGCTCCATCTTAGTTTGTAATGGAACTCTAACAAACATCTTAGTACCATTAGGAACATCAGTTTTAATGAAATAGTCATTTACACTTGTAAATCTTCTATTTACAAAATAACCATCTGGAACTACTCCCATGTTTCTAACTGCATTAATGTCGTTGTTAGCTGTTGCAGTTCTGCCTGGTGATGCTAATATTCTATCAGCAGTAAATTTCAGGTCAGTAGGTATGTGCAATGACATAGCTTGTGCACCAATTAAAATATTTCTATCATCTTTGGTTTTGTCAATTGCAATCAAAGCAGCTTCTAATGCAGCTTCTGATAAATCAGCAGCAGCTAATAAGTTACTTTGTGTTCCACCCTCTACAACTGGGTGTGAGTTTGCAAAAAATGCTTGTCCATCACCAATAGCTGTATCACCTGCAGTAAAACCATTAACAAAAATGTTAGCAGCTTTTACTTGCTTAGTGTTTGCCATTGCTCTTGCTAGTGCTCTTGCACGAACTTTTGCGAAAGTATCATAAAGATTATCTTCCATAGCTTCTTCAGTTACTGAGAAAGCTAATGCAACTGTTTCGTGGTTGTATCTAGCAGTGAAAGATTCTTGTGCTGTATCAAATGAAACAGCAGCACCTTCAGCTTTGACTGGTGCACTTGCGAATCCTGTGAACAATACTTCTTCTTCAAAACTTCTATCTGAATTTTCAACTTCAAATAAAGGTTTATGTTCTTCATTAACATCTCCATATTCAAGTCCAAACACAGCATTTAGACCTGGGAGAAGTTCTTTAGCAATACTTGCTCTATTAATAGCCATAATTTATTTCTCCTATATTATGCTGTTGCAAATCGTTTGGTCCAGTGTTGAACAATTTCAACTTCAACTTTAGGAAATGCACCATCTGCACCTGATAATGAATTACCTGGTTCGTTAATAACATTAAGAGGTCTTAATGCTTTACTTGTTGTTGCTCTTCCTGCAGCCTTAATACCAAAGCCTGAGATACCAGTTATAGTATTTCCTGCTCCTAATGTTACTGGAAAGTTTTGCGAGTTAATATCACCAATTGTTACTGATGCATCTGCCTGTACCATAAAAGTAGCTGCAGGGTCATCAACAACAAATGCTTTAGGATTTCCTACTGCACTTGACGTATTGGCAGCATAAAAAGAACTAAAGGTTGGTTGTTTAGTTGTTGGGTCAATGTAGGAACAACCTTGAAAAACACCTATGATATAATCAGTAGTTGTTGCAATTGGTTGAATAAAACCATTATTCATAGTTACCACATCACCTTTAAATATATTAACAGTTAAAGTGTTTGCAATATTATACTCAGATGAACCTGTAGTATTATATCCTGAACCTAACTGTCTTAAAGGCTGTAACCCAAAGAGTCCTTTTGTTGTAGACATATATATTCTCCTTGTTATACATTATTAATTATCTTTGGAAGCGAGGCTCCCTTCCTCTTGTTGTAGAGGATTTGCTAGAATTAGTTATAGGCATCTTAGAATCAGAAGCTGCTTGAAGATTTTTCTCTACAGCCTGTTCCTGTGCTTTATGCTTATTCCTATAATATTCAGTCATAGCTTCAACTTTACCTTTTGGCATTTTTGCCAATGCTACGTCACCATTAGAAACTACACCTTTATAACGACCATCTTCTTTTGTAAAAGAAGAGTTAGATAATTCAGGTACTTCTTCAGGGGAAACGAAAGTCCACCCTACTCTTTGTTGTTTACCAACATTTTTATAATCGTCTTCTCCATCTAAAGATATTCTAATCCATCTTAATGCCATACCTTGACTATGAAATCTTTCAACTACATTTTCAGGTATGTCTAATGCACTTTGTTCTTCAAATGAATACGTTTCATTTTTTGAAGTTGCTTCTCTAGTTTCTTCAGTACGTGTTGCTTTTAATTTAGTTAATGCCATGTTATGAACTCCTTCGCATTGTTGATATTGTGGTATATTCTTCTTTGGTTTGTTCAACCTTTGCCTTTTCTTTGGCATACCTATCAAGTGGTATATTCCATTTATTAGCTAACCTAACATCTTCTTGGGTTAACTTAATTTTTTTAGAAGCAGGAGTGCGAGATGTTCCTGCAACCACTTGAGAAGGACTTGACGTAGCCTTCTGACGAACTTGTGACTCATCATTAAACTTTGTTGGAAATGTAGTTCTTATTCTTGAATCTACTTCTTTATAAAAGTCATCATCTGATGGGTCAAAACCTTCTTCTTTTAACTGAGTGTCTACAGCTAAAGCTGCTGCAGTCATTACTCTGTCTTTCCCAAACCATTCGTTAGCCTCTGCCCACTCAACTGCCTTAGGGTCATATTGTTGTTGAGGTTGTTGAGGTGTCTGTTGTAAGGGTTGTTGTTTAATTCTATTTTGGTAACTCTCGTAATCTTTCTCAAAACTTACCTTATTATTCTTAACTGTGTTTAAATTTATCTGAGCTTCATTTAATGCTTCTTGTGCTTTTAATAATTGATTCTTATCATCTTTTTCAAAAGCATCTAAATAATTTTGTTTAGCTAAACCTAATTGATTTTCTAAACTTTTTTCTTGAGACTCAATACTTGTTTTAGTTAAATCAAACTGAGAGTCATGAGTTGTTTTTAATCTTTCTTCTAACTCTTTTTGTTTAGTTAAAAGTTTTTGAACCTCTTCTTCTCGTTCTTTTTTTTGACGAACTAATTGTCTGATTCTTTTTTCAGCACGTTTACCTTCAATGCCTTCAGTTGCTTTTTCTTCTTCAGACTTTTGTTCAACTGGTTGAGTTTCTTCTTTAGCTTCTACTTCTACTTTTTCTTCAACTGGCTTTTCTTGTTCAACTTCAACTTCTTGTTTAACAACTTCTGCCATTTCTTTAGCTTTAGAATCTACTGAAGGTTTTTCAACCTCAAAATCTACTTTATCTTCTGTATCTTCTTTTTTTGAAGTATCTATTTTACTCCATGTTTCTTCTTCTTTAGACATATTATCTCCATTTGTTACGAACCAAACGATTACGTAAAGTTATAAAGTATTTATAATACTATACAACCCTATGAGATACAAGAGTTATTTTTTATTTAACATCTTTTCTAATTTTTTAGCTTGTGCTGCATGTGCCTTTGATGCTTTTTTTAATGCAGCAACTACACCTTTAACTGTTCTTTCATTCATTTTTTATTTTTACCATTATATAAATTATCAAATGTTTTATTAACATCCATATAATCATCATGACATTCAGCAGTATGTTTATATTGTGAAGGTATAAAATCTGGAGCACCTTCACCTGCTGACCACATTGCAGGACTTGTAACTCTAACTCTATTATTAGGTAAAGCTACCATTGCACCTTTATATGGTCCTGAAGTTAAATGTAATACATGAGATTGTTTATGTTGTGCAGGGTCATCTGCCACTGCATTCCCTGTAAAGTCTACAGTAAAATAATATTTACCAGTATAAAATTCTCCATTTACTTTACATAACCAAGGACTTGAACTAACTCTGTCCATAACAATCACACTATGATTATGACTTGGACAATCCCAAGGTTGAGCATAGTGTGTTTCCATAGGAGGTGTCCATTCATCTAAAGGTATATCACCTATTAAACCTGTGATTGGCATTCGTGCCCACATAGCACCACCATGTAAATTTTTTTCTTCAGCTTCACAACCTGTAAATACAACTTGGAAACTTAAACATCTATCAGGCATACAATTAACTGCAATTGCTAGTCCATGTAAATATTCCCCATGATATTTTTGATGACTATGAGTAAACTCCTTCCTTACCCAACACCTAAAAAAAGGTATGTTGGATATTAGTTCACTCATTTAGGACCTGAAATAATTCCACCTGCATTCATCATCTTAACTTTTTTACCACCAGCATATCCCATTTTAACTTTCTTGCCACCAGCATAACCCATTTTAGATTTCTTCATTATAACATTCCTTTCAAGTACATTATTTCTAAAGTTATTAAACCAAAACCAATAATTCCTAACACAACACCTATAATAATATTATGTCGTAACTTTTGCTTTCGTAGTTGTTCTTTAACTGCAGCAGCTTGACGTGCTCTTTCAGCAGCAATCTCACTTTGCAATCTATCCCATTGACCTGGAGAACCATAAAGAACAAACAGTTCTCTCATTTCATCACGAAGTCTTTTAGCTTCTTCGTTTCTAAAATGAGCATCAATAGCATTTTGCTCAACACCAGTTAATTTTCCAAACATTCCTGGTTTATGATTAGCAACTACTTGTAGACTAGCTTCAGCTTTTGCCCACTTAGAAACTGCACCACCCATTGAAGTTAAATCTTTACCAACTTTTATAGCAGTAGAAATACTACTACTAGCAGCTTTTAAGGCTGCAAAGGCTGTAAATGGGTCTATCATTATGTTTTCCTTCTTGTTTTTTGTTTCCTCCCACTTGCACTAATAGGGTACTTTATGGAAGTTGGTTTAGGTCCAGCATTACTTTTATTTCTTTTTCTTTTAACTGCAGATGACTTTTGTGAAGCAGTCATTTTATTTGCAACTGCCTTAGGTCTACAGACTGGATATTTTCTTTTTGAAGACTTAGCAGATTTTCTGCCACATGGTTTACCTGTAGATATATCTACCCAATCTTCTTTAAACCATTTTTTAAGTCCACCTTTTTTAGCCATTCTTTTTTTCTTCTTTTAATTTATATTTATCTGGAACTTTACCATAACCTACAGTTCTATCCCATTGTCTTTGTGTATATTTATTCATCATCTTTTAACTTAGGTCTTTTTCTAAATTTAAGCATACTTGGTTTTTTTCTTTCTAGTAGGAATAATTGCACCACAACCCCTAGCAACTTTACCTTGTGGTTTACCCACCTTTTTACCAACAACCATTTTTTTTGCAGAGCCTTTCCAATCTTTTTTCTTTTTTCCACTAGGGTCTTTAATTTTTCCTGCACAGATTTTAGAAGCATACGCATTTGCATACGCACTTGGATAAACTTTAAATTTACGTTTCGCAGCATTTTTCCCCCTTGCACATAGTTTAGTCATTATTTTTTACCTTTTTATATCCCCAACGATTTTCAGATAAATCCCATAAACCTTTCATAGCTTCAGGAATTTTTATAAAATATGTGTTAGAGAACTTTATTATTTTTTTAGTTAATAACATAATACTACTCCTTTAAAAATATTTATTCATTACATTAATTAAATCTTCGTACTTCGCCACTTCTTCAAGTTCTTTTTCAACTTCAGTAAGTATGTCACCATGTTGAGCTATACCCATAGGATTATTTAATAACACTTCAACATTTGCAACATGTTTTTTAACATGACCATCTGCATGAGACAGAAAGGCTTGTTTTAATTTTTCTTTCATATTAATTAGATAGATTATAAGTTGTATCTAAATCTTTAGGATTTTGTACTCTCATAATTATTTGGTCATCAAATAATAATATAAGTCTTACTCCTTTATATAAAAGTTTTTGACCTGTGTGTTTACCATAACATACATGGTCACCTATTTTACACCAAGGTCCATTAGGAAATTTATCATTATCTTTATATGCTATATCTCCTATCTTTAATACTCTACCTACTGTTGTTAAATAAGCAATATCACTCTTAACAGATTCAGGTAGCATAATACCACCTTTAGTTTTATCTTTTATTGAAACAGGGCGAACCAGTACATGGTAACCTGGTAACTCTGGTAATATTGTAGGGTCAGGTAATTCATCTTTGTTAGTCCATTTATCATTTTTAATTGCTTGTGGCATTTTAATCGTCTGCATCATCATCTCCATTTATCATGTTAGTATATATTGTTTTAATAAGTTCTTTAGATTTTTTTAAACCTACTATTGAACCTACCATTTGTTTATATTGGGCATAATCCTCACAGACTCCATCCCCTAACATTACTTGAATCTGACTTATTTCTTTATCTATTTCATGTCCAATTTCTTTTAGAATATTGTCCATAAATAATTTAACCTTTTACTTTACTACCACCTGCTGGTTGATAAGCATAGCCTGGGTCTTGTCTCTTAACAGCTTTCTTTGCTCTAATAGAAAAGTTTTCAGTTGTTAATTTACTTGAGTCTCCAAAAGTATCTGGTCCTGGACCACTTATAATTGGTTTATTATTCATATTAGTTTTCTCCTTTTATTTCTTCTTGAGCTAACTTCCCAAGAGTTTTTATTGTTGTTTCTGCAATTTTAGATTGTCTATTTTTTTCGTTCTCTGTTCTCTTAATTGCTATTGAAGCACCTTCTTTAAGTGCTTTAATACCTTGGTCTTCTTCTTTAAGAGTTAGTTCACGTTGTTTAACAGATAAACTAGCAGCTTCTTGTAGTGCATCAAGACCTAATTTTTCTTCTTCAATTTTAAGTCTTTGTTTCTCAAGCTCAACCATTTGTTGTTCTGGGGATTGAGGTACACCCATTGCTTGGTTAGCTTGTGAAATTTGTTGAGCAGCTTGTGCTTGTACTTGTTGTAAGGTTGCAGGGTCAGTTGCAACTCCTGATACCATTCCATTTACCATTCCATTCATTTCTTCTTGATATTTCATAATCATATGTTCTTTTATATTTGATTCAAGAACTGGTTTAACTTTTTCCATAATTGGACTACCTCCATTCATAGGGTCAGACATATATGCAGTCTTAACTGTAATATGTGCCATATGATTTTGTCCTGGAAAAGCTGCAATAGGTACACCTTTTACTGCATTTTGTATATCTGATACAGGGTCAAGTGCCTGTGGTCGTTGTTGTGGTGGCAATATCATATCTAAGTTAGGCATATTAGCAGCTTCTAAAATAGTTCTATGGAGTGCTTGTATATTGTAGCTTCCTGGGGGTGCTTGACTAGCGAGTTGTAATGCCAACTGTGAAAGCATTAATCTATGTGCACTAGATGGTATGTTTGGGTCGCTGACAGGAATTACGTCAACCTTACCATCAAAGTCCTGTTTAAATATTGTAGGACTTCCACCAGGAACTTCATATGGATATTGGTCAGGTAAGGATTCAAAATTAATCCTTGCCAATATCTTAAACTCTTCTTTCTGAGAGTTATGTATTCTTTTATGTATGGCACTAAAAAATTTACTAGATGCTTCTAGTAATGCCATAGTTGTACCTACTGGTCCATAATTAGTTGAATCACTAATAACTTTTTCAGTAGAGTCTGCAAACTTTTGTCCAGCTCCAGCAATAAAACCTAACATCTGAAATAATGTATTAGAAGGTTCTTTATAAGGTAATGGAACAATGGCTCTATTTAAATCAATACCAGTAGATTCTACATCTCTAAATTCACCAGGAGCTAATGGTTCATTATCACCAACTACCTTTACACCTTTAGCTTTAAATCCTGCAGGTAATGTTGCAAACTGACCAGAGTCAACTAAGTTTCTCATAGCTGCAGTTGCAGTCATAGTTAGATTACCTAAGAAATGTATAAGACCTAAACCATAAAAACCAAAACCAGGTACAAACTTATAATGAGTAAAGAACATCTTCTTTTGTTTTTTTGGGTCATCTTCATTATAGTTTCTTCTTATAGATAAAACTTTTCTTGATTGTTCTTCAACTGTAACAATATAAGGTAAAGCAATTCCTTCTTCATCACCATAAGGTTCAGGTAAATCTAAATAACAATGTTGCTCTAATAAAGTATATTGAGGGTCAGTATCTTCAGGAACTGACGTACCCATTATCTCGTCAACTTTCATTGACATACTTGTAGGGTCAACTGAAGTTGCTTCAGGTAATTCTAAATCTTCATAGACTCCTGCTGCAATATCTTTTGCTAAATCATTTGGGTTTCTTAAAATAACATGTGTATATCTATCAGCTTTTCTTAAGTCTGATGCATGATAAGAAACATAGAACTGGTCAACAGGTACAAACTCTGAACAAGGTCTATCTATAGATGCATCATAATAAATCTTTTTAAATGCTGAACCTATAATAGGTAGATGAAATAACATTCTTTCAAACTCATGAAAGTATTCAGGCATAACATCAGTTATCTGATAATTCATAAACTGTTTAACACGTTCTGCTTGTTGCTGTTTATCTGCTGTTTCTACTCCAATTATTTGAGATTTAACAGGACCACCTGGTGGAAATAATTCTTGTGATGCTTTAGATTGAAACTTCACTGCTGACTCTATTAAGAGTGGGTGAACTGCAGTACATGCACCTTCAAAGGGTTCTGAAGTTTCTTTTAGTTTTAAACCTAGTAAATCAAATCCTCTTTCAAATGTTTGTTCCCATTCTCCTCTTGAAGATTTATCTGCTGTATATTTTTCAATAACTTCACTTGCTATATCATCTAACTCTGTTTCATCTAAGAAAGGTACTAAGTTATCATAATGTCCACCTTCCATTTCTTCTTCAGACATCATAGCAGGTTTACCTGTAAGGTCTACTACTGCTGAACCATCATCCATCATCATAACACTTTCAGGATTCGTAGCTACATCTTGTTCTTCTATTTCAATATTGTCCTGTGTAATCTCTTCCATATCAGGAATAGGTTCAAAGGGATTTTTTTCAGTTGCCATATTACTCTTTCACAGTTGTTAATGGTTAATATTATACACTTAAAATTTCCAGTATGCAACTCTTTTTTTTCTTTCATACCCTTCATCATAATCAGGGTCATCTGGATGAGTTAAATTCCAAGACTCTTTCATGTAATGTATTGCCATTGTCATTGCATCTACTTGGTCATCATGTCTTCCATTAGGAAACATTATTGCTTCACTAAATAAATCATCACTCCATTCTTTGCCTTTTGGCAACCAGACTCTCCCTGCTTCCATTAATGGGGTTGCTGCATATACTCTTGCAGTCTTATCTCTATCAGGTATATAATCCAAAACAGGCAGACCTGCTCTTCGCATGTCCTGGATTAGTGATTGTCCACTTGCCTTCTTTTCTATAATACATACATCAGGTTTATGATAATCATAGAGTTCTTGTGCTTTCATTCTTAATGTAGGATAATCAAATCTTCCTCGTTCATTTCCTAATAAAATTAAATTAGATACCCATCTTTCAACACCATTAGAATCTGTTTCTATATCTTCAAAGATTCCCCAAGTTTGTATTACACTAAAGTCAGCAGTTGTCTTTGTTGAGAATGCAGTATCATATGTTTGTATAATATAATTACATTCAGGTGGTTCATCATAATCCCACCATTCAATCCATTTCTTTTTTATAAGACCACCTTCATCAGGTACAGGATTTTGCATATATAATGATTCCCAATAACGTGAACCATTACTTGCTTTTATTTCTTCTTCATCATTCTTTAAAACTTCTTTTGATTTCCATTCAGGAAAGTACGAAGACCCTACAGGTAACTTTAATAACTTACTTGTATCTTCATCTACCCAAGCAGGTATTTTTATAACTTCCCATTTGTTTTCTAATTCAACTTGTGATTCTTGTCTTAACAGCCAACCACATAAATCATCTTCATGATAACGAGTATTAATAATAACTATTGAACCATTAGGCATAATACGAGTTCTTAATCCTGAGGGGTACCACTCTTTTACATATCTTCTACCTGTTGCAGAGAATGAATCTTCTTCAGACATTACGTCATCTAAGATTGCTATATGTGCACCACGACCAGCTATCTGACTTCTAACACCTGCAGCATAATAAGTTCCACCTTCATTTGTTTTCCATTTACCTGCTGCTCTTACATCACTTCTTAAACTTACACTAGGAAAAACATTATTAAATAAATCAAAGTTAACTAAATCTCTTACTGACCTACCAAAGTCTGAAGCCAGTTGGTCAGAGTGTGAGACACACAGTATTTCATGTTGTGGATGTCTACCTACATACCATGCAGGAAATAATTTAGAACAGATTACTGACTTAGAAGAACGTGGAGGTAAGAAGACCATCAGTCTTTTTATTTCACCACTCTCAACCTTTTGTAATTTATCAGAGATAACTTGTATATGTTTACCCATTACCCAATCAGGTACAAGAGTAGGAGCAAATAAACCTACAAAATGTAGGAAGCTATCTTTAGATTGTTGTACTGCTCTTTGAAAGTATAACTCTCTAAGTTTAATTAAATTTTCACTTATCACTTTTTTTGATAACTTTCTTCACCCTCTTCGTTACGAACCAATTCAGAAGACCACATAACAACTGGACTTTTATACTGTTTAGGTTTAATTTGTTTATTATAGTATTTATTGTGGTAGTGATTATATGCCATTTAAAATTCACTGTCTTCCCAATCTTCTTCATCTTCTTCAATAATAATTTTAGGTTTAATTTTAGGAAGTAAAGGTTGAACATTAGTTACATACCAAGTAGCAGGACAACCTCTACAAAATGTATTCCAAACTGCCATACTAAATATATATATAAGCCAACTAAATAATATACCTACCATTATATAAAATAGATATAAATTAATTTTAGTTATTACCACTTTCAAGTTTAACAACATTTTCGTAATGCTTAATCTCTCTTTCTAATTCTTCAGGAGATTTGTTAGTTACCTCTTGTTTAATTTCTTGTCGTTCAATTAACATACCCATGTGCTTACCAATAAACTCCATTGCTCTATTAGAGTTTGTTAAATCATTTTCTTCCATACCTCTGTCATAAACTTTCATAAACTTCTTTACAACTTCATTAATATTAAGACCTACATCTTTTATTGCATCTTCTCTAATCTGATTACATCTTTCTTCAATCTTATCATTCTTTAAAAGTCTTTTACTTTCTGCACGAGTATCTGCCTCAGTCCTACAGTCTTTATATCCTGCTGCTTTCCATGCAGTTAAGGTGTCACCTGTTGCAATGTACTCCAAACAAAACTTTTCCTGCATAGGAGACAACCCACTAGGTAAAGTATTTTTTGCAAAAGAGTTATATTTCTTCTGTGCTCTTTGGAGCATCTCAACTTTTTGTCCTTCAGGTAATTTCTTAGCTTTTTTCTCAGCCATATTTAGTTTCCTTTCTTCACATCTTCGCATATACTCACGTCTCATCTCAATTAAGTCCCTACCTGCATTAGGTTTCTTACGATATGATGCTAATTCTTTTATAAGGTCACGTAAACCTCTATCATCTAAGTGAGCATATAGAAGATGTTTATCTTTTTTCATAGTTTGTATTATAACATAGTTTAAATTATAAACAAATTAAAAAATAACTTGCCAGAATTAAAAAAGTATGCTATACTTCTACTAAGTTTTCCAGGGTTAAAGGTAACCCCTGAGGAGACAAAATAAAAGTATCACTAGAATATGTGATACATAGTCTATATAACTCTATTGCATCTCTCGTGCTCAATATTGTATAGACTATTCTGAAACTCCCCCCATAATTCTTTAGAACTCCCCCCATATATGTAGTAGTTGCTGCTGTTATTGGCTACTACCTATTGTACACCACTAATTGTGTAGTACATTATGGTTTTATTTGGTATTTTTTTGGGGGTACCCTTTTTTATATATATAAGAGGTGGCTAGTTTTTCCTGTCCCCCTCATCAATACCATTGATATGCCTAATTTTTGTGCAGTTGCCTAATTTTTGTGCAGGTTTCGTGTGTGTGAGTGCATATATGTGCGAGTATGTGTGCGAATATGCCTAATATGTGTGCATATGTGTGCCTAATATGTGTGCAGGTCTGTGATATGTCTATGCGAATGCATGTAACGAAGTTTTGAAGTCTAATTTATATAATAAATTCAATGCAGTTGACAAAGTCCCAAACCTTTAGTAGTATACAAAAATATATATAATAATACTTATGTATTATATATATTTTTGTTATATACTACTTAGACAACAACCAACTGTGAAAGGAAAAATATGTTAGATTTTATGTTTCAATCTAAACTTTGTTTAAAAATCTCTGCAATTAGTGGAGTCTTAAGTTTCTTAAGTCTTGTTTTACTTTGCTTTGCACCAAGTCTTGGTGTAACACCAGACATCATGGCAATAGGCTTTATTGGTTATGGATTATTATCCATAGTTTATTTTGCTTTAGCAAATATCATAGAATATGATAATAGCTGGAAATAACAACTTATTATATATAACTACTACTTACTTCTTTTGGAAGTAGTAGTGATATATTACAACAACTTACAGAAAGGACTTAACATGACACATAAAATTGTTTTACAAACAACATTGCCAGATGGCTTTGATGAAAGACTAGAAGTTATCCAAAAAGATTTGGAACATATAGATAAATTAACCAACGAAGTTGGTGAAAGACTTGAGAAATTTGGTTGGGAATTGGAAGATTACTACAAAGATTTGTATAAACAAACAAATCATGAAATACAAAGCAAGGCTTATGAGCTTTCTAATAGTGATTTCGCATCAAATATTAAAAAGATAAGGATTGAACATGCTGAATAATAACAAAAAACCTAAAGGTTTTGTCATTTATCAAGGTAAATCCTTGATAGATGGCAAGTCAATAAGTGTGGTATATTTACCACAAAGTTTGAACAAAAAGACTGGTAACATGGCACAAACCTATATCATACGAAGTGATATAGACCCAAGACTTGCCAGTAAAACTGGCGAGGACTACTCAATTTGTGGTAGTTGTAAGCATAGAGGTTCAGTTACTACTGAACCAGATAGAAAACAAGCTAAAGGCAGAACTTGCTATGTCAATCTAGCCCAAGGTGTTTTAATTGTTTATAAACAATTAATGAAAGGTGCTTATCCAGTGGTTAACAACCACAAAGACATACAAAGTTTAGGCGATAATCAAGTCGTAAGACTTGGTACTTATGGTGACCCTAGTGCAGTACCTAGCTACATCTGGGATAGTTTACTATCCAAAGCTAAGAAACATACAAGCTATACACATCAATCTCACAACAGTAGTTGTGATGTAAGAAGTGATATCAGCATGATGAGTGCAGACTCTTACGAAGAGTCAAAGAAATTCTGGTCTAAAGGACTACGAACCTTTAGAGTTATGCAGAAAGACGAAGTGCTTGACAAGACAAAAGAAGTGCTTTGCCCTGCCTCTAAAGAGGCTGGAAGACGAGCTACATGTGAAACTTGTGTTCTTTGTAGTGGTTCAAATCTCAATGCGAAAAGTGTTGCGATTTACCAACATTAATAAAAAATATATATTATTACTTGTGTAATATATATTTATTTATTATATTAAACATTAACCACCATGAAAGGATAATAACATGGCAACTGACAACTTAATTTTGCGAGTAGCAAAAAATAAAATCTACTCAGAAACACCATTAATTACAACGAATGATAATGGCAATATAGTTTTTACCTATGGTAAACTTAAAGTAACTTGCTCACCCTTTGACATGTCAGCATCATCAACTCATAAGATGATTGCAGATATACAAGGGACTGAGATTCTTGTGCAAGATAGTTGTTCTAATGCTCAAGAAGTATTAGTGCAAACTCAAGGCAAGAAAGTTATTGATGAAGTTAGAGTCAATGATAAACTTTCATTGAGACAATTAGTAGACAAGTTTACTGGTTTCTTTGGTTTCTTTACCAATAAAGACTTTACGAAAGTAAGGCTTGATGTTCAAAGTTAGTCACTCTGAAGAGTCTTAAAGATAGACGAAACATGTTGCATGATTCCTTCCTTTCATGTAGCATGTCAGTGACAGTAAAAAAAATATATATAATAATACTTATGTATTATATATATTTTATTTTAACGAAATCATAGGAGATATTATGATATACAAACACATACAGTTGACAAGTAGTCAACACAAACATTTGAAGGCTCTTGTTTACAAAGGACTTCCAATGGAAACTATTACTTCTAAACAATTCAAAGGTTCACCTTTGGAAAAACTTTTGGAGGTAATAGAATAATGAGAGTTAAAGTTTACTACAACCTACATAAGAACTGTTATTCTATTGTTTCTCTTGAGAAAGAGAACTATGGCAAAGTAATTAAACACAGTAACTGTGTGCCATTACTTAATGCACAGTTTAAAGTGTCAGAGAAAGGCAGACAAAGAGTGTTGCGAGAAAAGAAAAAGAATGTACATGCCTATGTTGTAGGCACTTGGGAGAGTGAGTTTGAACCTAACTTTCCTATCAAGGTAGCTACTTATAATCCTTATAAGTACAGTAGCTTTGTTGATGCAACCTCTAGGAAACCATTAGCTAAAGCTAAACAAGTTCTACTTTCAAAAAGACATTTTGTTGGTAGGGTAACAAGCCAGATATATTATGTGGCATAACAAAAAGAAAGGAGTTTGACTATGTCAAATCAACATTTAAAAATGCAAGAAAAAATATACTCTGAAATAGATTTCAGAATTGAAGAGGAGTATCAAAAGGTTATGTGTAATGCCTTATATTGGAATGACACATTAAAAAAATCTGAGAGGATTACAAAGTTTAACTTTGAAGAAGTCGCAGAAGATAATACTTTTTTAGACCACCACTTTGAGTCTATACATCAAAAGATTTGGCACAGGTTTAGCATTGACTTAACTATGGAAGAGTCAGAACAACTAAATGAATATGTGCTAGATAAACTCTATGAGTTATTGGAAGAAGATATCCAAGAGCATAGGCAAGAGCAGAGACAAGATAACGAACCATATAATTGGTACTAAAAAAATAATATATAATAATACTTGTGTATTATATATTATTTATTTTACATTAACACAAGAGAAAGGAAAATGTCATGGATAAAAGACTTATAGCTAGTGCTTGGGCAGATTTTAGTTGGAAAGTAATCCAACACATAGAGTGTCCAGTGCATAAACACAAGTTGACCAAAGATTGGGAAAACTTTGCAGAAAAAATGCAAGAACTTAGTAATTAATAACACGAAAGGAGTTGCAACATGCAACAAATACACGAATATATTGAGTCACTTATGGCTCAAGGCAAAGCTGACCCTAAGATTAGGGGTTGGTCTATGCAAGACCTTATCACCCAAGTAAGTGGTGCATTTGGTGAACAAGCAAAACCTATTGCTAGGCAATACATACTTAACAAGTGTGGCTACAGTGATGAGTAGACTTGTAATATGTAGCACTCAGGACTTACACCCTGATGCTTGTAAAGAACTATCCAATATAGTGTTGGATAGTTTTAACAAACAACTAAATAAATATTTTGATAAAGAAAGGACTAAAAAATATGGCAAAAAATAAATTTGGTAAGACTGTTAAAGTTGATAAACCTTATGCAACTTTTCATGACCCAAGAACTGATTGGACTTGGGCAATACTTAAAACCTATCAGTCAAAAGAGGGTGAGAATAAGAACCAATACTCAAGATGGTACACTGCCTGTAGCTCACCTTTCACCTATGGTTCATGGGAGTATGGTGACACCTATGTAAAAGATATAGTCAGCAATGGGCAAATAGTCTCAGCGACTGATGAGTGGCTAGAAGAGTATTATGATACGACCTCAATAGAAAAAGCCAGAGAAAAGTTTTATATGAGGAGGTATGGCTCATGAACATAGAGAATGTGTACCTCTTACGAAGAACTAAACAACTTGAAAAAGAAAGGAAAAAGAAAATGCAGATGTTATTTATAAAAGTGTTTGCAATACTTGGAACAGTATGTTATGCATTATATTATTCAAAACAAATATTAGGAGTTTAATTATGAACTTAACATTTTATAATGAAGACGAGGCAAATGCCTTTGAAATAACTATACGAGGGGTGAATGCACTCCTATCAACTGAGGGAATGTGTGTGCAGTATGAATGCATAAGTAATAACAATCCCATTATGTATAGATTAAAAACAATTTCAATAGGTAGATTAGCAAAATATAAACTTAAGGAGTAACGAATGACTATAACAATCAACATAAAAAATAATAAGTCCAATTACAAATCTCACTCGTTAAGAGATATAAAAAAAGTAGCAACCTTGATTAAAGGTATGTCTGTAGTTGACTTACACATACTAGCCAATATACTTATTGACAATGAAAATAAGTATGGTAATTATAATGGACAAGGATTATTCCAAGCCATGAAAAACAAACACCCAGAACTATGGGACAGATACAAAGGAGTGTGAAACAATGGGTAAATATTTAAAGACACCAATAGATATTGATATGACTAATCAATTCGCAAGTGAAGTTTTAAGATTGGATTTTGATAATCCAACCTTGAAAAAATGGTATGACACTGAGGGTTATGAGGGTTCAGAGTTACGAAAATACTTAACAGAGAAATGTAATGTAAAGTTTCACCAAGAAAAGTATGGTGAGTACACTATGTTTCCACTACATCCAAAGGAGAAAGACTAATGAAAAAATATGTTGTAACAACCTATGCTAATGCTGAATGGCAATGCATAGTAGAAGTTGATGATGATTCTTCTATAGAAGAAGTTGAAGAAAAAGTTTGGGCAGGGGACTATGAAGAATTAAACAATGGTGACCCTACCAATATTCAAGATGAACAAATAGAATCTATGGTTGAACAACCTGACGAGGTAATTAATAAACTTAAAAAAGATTGGAGTAAAAATGAATAGCCAAAAATTTATATTGACTAACACAGACACTGGTTCAAGAAAATCTGTGACTGAAAACTATCTACTTGAAATGGGGGTAGACGAGTTTATTGTTGAAGAAATATATGAGACAGACGAGTTAACATTTATGTTTGACTTAGAAGAATATAAACTTGAGAACCCTAGAAACTTTGACACCTATAGAAAGATGAAGGATTGCTAATGAGTGATAATATATACGATATTAAAAGTAAAAAGAAATTTAAAGATACTAATGTGCATGTTGAAGAGCAACTTGAATGGGTAGTTACTGAGCTTGAGAAGGTAGTTAGCAAAGCTTTGCAGAAAAAGTTTAGTCCTTTGACAGTGGCAACTGCCTTGTCAGAAGTAGCTACTGATATGAGCTATGACTTTGCACCTAACCCTAACCAAGCAATGCTTGTGCTTATGTCTGCCATACAAAGCAGACTTGAGTTTGAGGTTGAAGAGGAGATGAGAGATGAATGAAAAAGAATTTATTAAATGGTTAGATGAAAATGCACCAGTTGATTATGAAGAAGTTGAACACTTCAGTGATGAAGCAGGTGCATCAATATGGATTAGGTTTGATTTAGACAAGGAGGATGATGATGAGTAAAAAGAAATGGGTATATTTATATGGAGATGAATGTCTTGAAATTTGGGAACATTTTGGATTTGATAATCCAAACCCTAATGATAGATTAAAATTAAAACTTTTAGACTATGAAGGATATAATGAAGATGAGTAAACCTATAATAAAAAAAGAAAGGAGTGAGTGATGGGTGAGTATGAATGTGTTAACTGTAACGAGATATTTCACAAAGATGAACCACCTTATGATGAACACAATCTATGTGAACTTTGTAGAAAGGAGATAACTGATGACTAAAGATTTATTTGATTCACAGATATGTGTGGAGTGTGGTGAACCTTGCCACTTTGGTAGTGGTAGGTTTGTTAATAGATACCCTCGTGATGTTGAAGGGTGGGTATGTGGTTTCTGTTCAGAGGAAATAGATGCAATGATTGAGGAGATGAAAGATGAGTAAAGTAAAAGATGAGATAAAAGAATTAGGCTTTCACGATAGCTATTACTCTGAAGGATTTAAAGAGGGGATACCTGTTATTAATTCTTTATTAAAAAAACATGGACTAAAAATACATACAAGGTTTATAGATGCTATCTCAGAACCTGAGTATAGGTGGCATATAAAAATAGAAAGGAGTGAGTGATGCCAATATTAGTACAATATAGAATCATTGATGGTTTCAATGAGTATTATGACTATCTTATACATCAAGATGATACTGATGTGAGAGATAAGAAAGAACTAATCAGAGATATATTTCCTGATTCCATAGAAGATGGCAATGGTGGTGAGCAAGATGACTATAGAGATATTAGTGTTGTGTCTACTAAAAGCATAAGTATAAAACAAGCAGAGTTTTTGTACGAATGTTTTATAGCTTTTCCCTTTGGAGGTGATGGATGGCTACACGAACTTGCAATAAAAGAAAGGAGAGATAGATGAAAGTATTAATTACAATGAAAGAGTTTGATGAATGGTTAGGGTCATGTCCAGTACCTTATACTACTTCCTGCTCTAATGATGGACTTACTGAATTATATGAATTTGATACATCAAAACTTAAAGATGTAGTGAAGGAGAATGAGTAATGAAAATATGGGATGACTATGATGACTGTATCATAGGTGTAGGTACACGAAGTGGTATGCTGAGTGTATTTATCTATGACAAACAGAAAATGATAACCAAGTTGGTTAAAAGAGATGGTATGTCTTATGAAGAAGCACTTGAGTTTATAGATTTTAATATTGAAGGTGCATATATAGGTGAAGACACACCTATACTTGTCAATCTTTTGACACCAGAGGAGATTAAAGATTACTTTGAAGAGTAATGTTGTAATAATACAACATAATACTGTCAGTAATTTGACTATGGTTGAATAAGTTTGACATGATTTATAGAAAACTGTATAATTTTCTTATATTTAACAAGGAGGTAACAAAAAGATGATACCCAAAGAGACTTATGAAAAAGAAATACAAATGTTAACTGAACAATTATATAATTCTTATAAGAAATTAAAAGAATTAAGAAAGGAAAATGATGAGCTTAAGGAAAAATTACAACGACAATAGTTTCTTTAATGATTTAGAACTAGAATGTCCTACAAGTCATGATGTAGTTTTACAAGAAGGATTTTTGTCTACACTTATAGCATTTAGAATGGAGTATAATAAACCTATGACTATTACTTCAGCATGTCGTTCACAAGAACACAATGATTGGTTGAGGTCTCGTGGTTATCCTGCGAGTGCTAACTCATTCCATAAAATAGGTAATACAAAATACAACACAGATACATGTGCAGTTGATGTCGCATGTTCAGATGGTGTATCTCGCAAGGACTTAGTTGAACTTGCCTTGAAACGAGGGTGGTCTGTTGGTGTGGCTAAGACATTCATACACATAGATAGGCGAAGTGACTACACAGAACTCCCCCAAGTTCTGTATGTATATTAATCTTAAACAGAAAGAAAATAATTATGATTGAAAGTTTGGTAATAGGTTTTGTATTTAATCTTTACTCGTTAAACAATGCAGACTTCTTCCATCAACGAGCTAGTAATAACAAGACTATGAATTGTAAGTGGGAATATGTAGGTAAGTCTACACCCAACCCAGTTAATCCTAGTCTTACATTACTAGGTAATGTTTACTATAAACAAAAATGTATAACAAAGGAGAATAGATAATGCTAAATGAATTTATAATACTTATGCTATTGAATACACCCATAGGAGAGAAGGAAGTTTATGTTGGTAAAATTCCTGACTGTTCTTATAGTCAATCTGTATTTGAAAGATATAAACAAAAAGAAAAAAATGCAACAGGTTATATATGTATTACTAATGAAGTATGGAAACATAGAAAACCTTATCTCAAAGAGTTAACACCTACCCAAGCAAAGAAGGTAGAAGAAATCAGAGAGGTGCTACCAGATATAAAACCAAAACCTCTTGTGCCTTTGAAGAAACGAGAAGATATTAAATGGGACTACAACTATCAGTACCAACCTAATTGTGGTAGTGGTTTTAAGAAGGAGTATAGATGAACAAGATAGACTTAGTAAATAATCCACCTCATTATAATAAACATGGGGTGGAATGTATAGATGCCATACAAGCATCAATGACTGAAGAAGAATTTAAAGGTTACTTAAAAGGTAACAACTTAAAATATTTGTGGCGATACAATTACAAGGGTAAACCTTTGGAAGATTTGCAAAAAGCAAAATGGTATCTTGACAAATTAATTGAAGTAGTTCATAATGCAGAACTAAAAAGAAAACAATTAATCATGAAAGGATTTAAAGAGGGTGCACATGACTATGAAATATAAAACTTATGACGAATTACCTACATCTATTACTGATTTTGTTTTAACTGCAAGTGGGGAAAGCAACATTAAGTCTCTTAGCCTACATGATATTAATACTTTTATAGAAGGAATAGAAGACTATGGACAAAGACCAGAAGGAAAAACTAACGACTGACTTCTACAAACAAGTTCTTCTCTTGTTAAGAGATAATGATGAGCCAGAAACATTATATGTAATGGCAAGAGTCTTATCTTTATTAGCAATAACAAAAGCTGAAGAACAAATATATGGGTACTTAACAATACAGAATGCATTGAATGATGCTATGCAAGAACTTATTGAAATAGACTTAGAGAAACAGGGTAAGTTACCATCTGAAGAAGAAGAGTTTCACGATAAGTTTAGTAAGCTAACAAACAAAAAAAATAAAACAACATTACATTAGGGGTTAATATGATACAGAATGAAAGTCAATTTGTTAAGCATGAGAACTGTCCAAAGTGTGGCAGTAAAAATAACTTAGGTAGATACAGTGATGGACATGCTTATTGTTTCACACCTGACTGTGGTTACCACGAGAAAGGAGAAGGAGAAGTGATACCAATGACAAACACCTACAATAATACATACAGTAGTTTATTTACTGGACAGACTACATCTTTGAGAGATAGAAATATATCTCAAGATACTGCTAGTAAATATGGTGTGACTACCATTACTAACAATGGTATGGTTACAAAACATATCTATCCTTTTTATGATAGCACTAGAAAACATGTAGCTAATAAGATAAGAACCTTACCCAAAGAGTTTACTGCTCAAGGTAACTTTGGTTCAGCACAATTGTTTGGACAACATTTATTTCCTGAAGGTTCATGTAAGTATCTTACTATATGTGAAGGAGAATGTGATGCCTTATCTGCCTACGAAATGATGGGTTCTAAATGGGCAAGTGTTTCCATTAAGAATGGAGTAGCTTCAGCAGTTAGAGATTGTAAACATAACTTTGAATACCTGAATAGCTTTGAGAATATAGTTATCTGTTTTGATAATGATGAGATAGGTAGGGCAACAGCTAGTAAAGTTGCACAATTATTTTCACCTAACAAATGTAAGGTTGTTAACCTTGATTTGAAAGATGCTAATGAGTATCTAAAGACTGGCAAGAGAGAACACTTCATGAGAAACTGGTGGAATGCTAAGTCATTTACTCCTGCAGGTATTGTTACCTTTGATGATATACAAGATACTTTGTGGGATGAGAAAGAAGTACACTCTATTTCATATCCATATGAAGGACTCAATAAAAAACTTTATGGTATGAGAGTGGGAGAACTTGTTACTCTTACATCAGGTACTGGTATGGGTAAGTCTTCTCTACTTAGAGAATTAGTTTATCATATCTGGAAGAATACTGAGGACAGTATTGGTCTGATGTTTCTTGAAGAAGAACACAAGAGAACTTTCAGAGGACTCGTAGGTATACATGTTAACAAACAGTTACATAAACCTGAGGAGTGGAAGAAACAATCTAAAGAAGATTTACATAAATGGTCTGCAGAAATGAAGGGTAATAGGTTAGTTATCTATGACCACTTTGGTTCTATGGAAGATGATGATGTCATCAATCGTATACGATACATGGCTAAAGGTTGTGATTGTAAGTGGATTGTCCTTGACCATTTAAGTTTGATTATCTCAGGCAGAGATGATGGCAATGAAAGAAAAGCTATTGACATGCTGATGACTAAGCTCAGAAGTTTATGTTCAGAAGTTAAGATTGGTATCATACTTGCCTGTCACTTACGAAGACTTGATAATGATAAAGGTCATGAAGAAGGTAAGCAGGTATCTCTCTCACATCTTAGAGGTTCACATTCAATCGCACAACTTAGTGATGCAGTGATTGGTATGGAAAGAAACCAACAAGATGATGATGAGATAGCCAGTAATACTTCAACTATTAGAGTCTTAAAAAATAGATATGCAGGTACAACTGGTGTAGCTTCTTATTTATTATGGTCAGATGATAATGGTAGAATGACTGAGATTGAAAACCCTTTTAAGGAGAAAGTCT
>Ga0181414_1000019_pt1 | contig 42124 bp, 34 predicted proteins | sample 37SPOviralmetaG_FD_130139 | JGI IMG/M metagenome (GOLD analysis project Ga0181414, IMG submission 130139) | Marine viral communities from the oligotrophic San Pedro Time Series (SPOT) site, San Pedro Channel, CA, USA - 37 SPOT_SRF_2012-11-28 | ecosystem: Environmental > Aquatic > Marine > Strait... | reverse complement strand
ATTATCATTTTTCTTGGGAACCCCACGTAGGAATGTAGTTATTATCTCGATTAGACAGAGATCCTGTCTGGAAAGAGGTAATTTGAAAAAATTAACCATTATTGGCGGAGGGCCAGCAGGTTACGCTGCTGCACTTTACGCAAGCAATTTCGACTTAGAAGTTACTTTAGTTGAGTCAGACACACTTGGCGGCACATGTCTAAATAGAGGCTGCATACCTGCAAAATATTGGCTACATGTTGCAGAGTTAAATCATGAAATTGAAACCTCATCTGACTTTGGTATAAATATAAATGAAAAAACTATCGATTGGGCTAAGACAGCAGAAAAAAGATTTGAAATTGTAAATAAGCTCGTAGGCGGTATTGGGATGTTGCTAAATTCAAAAAAAGTGAATGTTCTTGAAGGATGGGGATCAATCATAGACAAAAATAATGTTCTAGTTAAAAAAGCTGATGGTGAAGAAATAATTCTGGAATCAGACTTTATACTTTTAGCTACCGGATCAAAACCTAGGTCGATTCCTAGTATTGAAATCGATAATGAATATGTCATAACCTCAGATTCAGCTTTAAATTGGGAACAACCGCCAAGTAAAGTTTGCGTTATAGGAGCTGGTGCAATCGGATGTGAATTTGCTAGTTTACTAAATGATTTAGGTTCAGATGTTACAGTTGTTGAGCTAGCAAAAGAAATCTTACCTGGTTTAGATAAAAGAACATCAGGAGAACTTAGAAAGCAACTTTCAAAAAGAGGTGTTGATTTTAAATTGGGTACATCTGTAGATTCAATTAAAGATAAGACAGTTAATTTCTCTGATGGTGAAAATGATAATTTTGAATGTGTATTAGTGGCAGTGGGTAGAGCACCTCTTACAGAAAATATTGGACTAGAAGAAGCCGGAATAAAAGTAAATAATGGTTTTGTAGAAACCAACTTACAGACTTTACAAACAGCAGTGGAAAATATTTATGCTTTAGGAGATATTGTCGAAGGTACTCCACAGTTAGCACATGTTGCTTTTGCAGAAGCTATTAGCTCTGTTACACATATAGCTACTGGAGAAAACAATCCTATAAATTACAGTGCAATTCCTTACGTAGTTTATACAAGACCTGAACTTGCTGAGGTTGGAGTAAATTCTGAAAAGGCAAAAGATTTAGGAATTAAAATAAATCAATCCCAGCACAGTTTTGCAGGAATAGGAAGAGCTATGATTCAAAATCAAAATCAAGGATTAGTTAAAGTTTACTCAGAAGAAAATGGTCCGATAGTTGGAGCAAGCGTATGCGGTCCAGCTGCGGGTGAAATGATACATGAATTGATGTACATGGTAGGGTGGGAAGCACTTCCAGAAGAGGCTTCAGAATTTATCCATGCACATCCAACTTTGAGTGAAGCAATTGGTGAGTCATTAATGAGTTTAAGCGGTAGGGGGTTACATTAATATGCAGATTGAAAAAATAACAAGACAAGGATATTCAGCAACACTTTCTAAAGACGTTCTCTGGGATATCTATAAATCTATGAAAACGCAACGTTTACTTGAAGATAGATTACTAAAAATGTATAAAGGCGGACAATTAAGTGGAGCAGTGTACCCAGGTATTGGTCAAGAAGCATGTATGGCAGGTATTGCAGCAGGTATGAATTCTAAAGATATTTTTGGAGGTACACATAGAGACCTTGGTGTTCAGATTAAAAAAGGTGTAACACTTAAAGAAATTGCTTTAAACTTTTATGGTAAAAATGAGGGTCCTTCTAAAGGTAGAGATGGCAACAGTCACTTTGGTGTTGTTGATAAAGGAACACTCATGGTGGTATCTCCTCTACCTGATTCTGCTCCCGTAGCAGTAGGTTGGGCCCTAGCATCACAACAAAGTGGATCAGGGGTAGTAGCTGTTGCTAATTGTGGTGAGGGAGCTACTGCAACAGGTACTTGGCATGAAAGTGTAAATATGGCTGCTGTTCTTAATTTACCAGTTGTTTTTACAGTACAAAATAATCAGTTTGCATACTCTTCACCTAATGACACTGAGTTTGGAACACCAAATGTTGCTGATAGAGCAGCAGGTTATGGAATTCCAGCAAAAATAATTGATGGAAATGATATTTATGAAGTAATCGATGCAATTCATGATTCTTGTGAGAATGCAAGGAATGGTAATGGTCCTTCGCTTATTGAGTTAGTTACTTTTCGTCATTATGGCCATGCTGGCCACGATCCAGCTGAATATGTTAATGATGAAGTAAGAGAATTTTGGATGAGACGAGATCCAATAGCAAGGTTTGAAGATGCCCTTGTACAAGAAGGCTTGTTCACCACAGAGCAGTTTGTCAGCTTATCGGAAGACTTAGAAGCTGAAATAAAAGATACCTTAGATTGGGCAAAAAACCAAGATGACCCAGATCCAAAAAATGAAGAGTTAGATATGTTTGCTGAAAGAAATACGCCAAAGATAGAAAATAGTGAGAATAAAAAAGAAACTATGAATTTTATAGAAGCTATAACGAACGGTCTCGATGAATTAATGGATAATGATGAAAATGTTTTCATGATGGGTGAAGATATTGGAGTATTTGAGGGTGCGTTTAAAGCTACAAAAGGGCTCTTTAACAAATATGGTCCATTTCGTGTTATTGATACATCAATATCTGAGGGAGGCTTCACTGGTGCCGCTGTTGGAGCTGCTCTTGCAGGAAAGAAACCTATCGTAGAACTCCAATTTTATGATTTTGTGTATCCAGCATTAGATCAAATAACAACTGAGGCAGCAAAATACAATTGGAAAGCAGGAAAGCCAGTTCCAATGGTAGTTAGAGGTCCAACTGGAGCGGGTACTAGATCTGGACCGTTTCACTCAATAAGCCCTGAATCATTACTAGCTCATCATCCTGGAATAAAAGTAGTGGCGCCATCAAACCCTTACGATGCTAAAGGTCTTTTGGTTGCTGCAGTAAACGATCCAAATCCAGTTATGTATTTAGAACATAAAAAACTATATAGAAAACCAGACTTAAAAATGGAAGTGCCTTTAGGCCTATATGAGGTTGAGATTGGCAAAGGAAGAATTGTTAAAGAAGGGACAGACATAACAATCGTTACATGGTCTGGCATGGTTTCTGTTGCCGAACAGGCAGCTGATGAACTTAGTAAAGTTGGGCTATCTGTTGAGATTGTTGATATTAGAACAATTGTTCCACTTGATGAGGAAATTATTCTTAATTCGGTTGAGAAAACGTCTAATTTGTGCATTTTACAAGAAGACGTTCCTTTCTCATCAATTGCATCTGAGATTTCTTCTTTGGTAGCTGAAAAAGGTTTTTGGAATTTGGACAACCCAATAATTAAGGTTACTCCTCCAAATACACATATTCCATTTGCTCCTGTTCTTGAAGATGCTTTCATACCAAGTGTTGAAAAAGTAGTAAAAGCCATAAAAGAATTACAATAAAGATATGAGTGAAATTGTAACTATGCCCCAACTGGGTGAAACTGTCACTGAAGGAACAATTCTTCGTTGGCTTGTTCAGGTAGGTGATGAAGTTAAGGAAGATGATCCTATATTAGAAATTTCTACAGATAAGGTCGATACAGAAGTCCCCTCACCTTTTTCGGGAAAAGTTACTTCTCTTCTAGTTGAAGAGGGAGAGACAGTTGAAGTTGGTTCCTCTCTTTTAGAACTTGATGGTGACTCTTCTAGCCCTGCAGTTGAAGAAAAAGCATCAAGTAAAGTTGATAATATTACTGAACCAGCTAAAGAGACTATAGAAGAGGTAAAAGCAGAAGCCCCAACGCTTTCACCTTCTGTAAAAAATAATAATCTAAAATTATCACCTGTTGTAAGAAAAATTGTATCTGAAAACCAACTAGATCTTGAACAAATTTCAGGTACTGGAACTGGGGGAAGAATTACAAGAAAAGATGTAGAAGCATATATGGCTTCTGGAAGTGTGGCAAAAAAGCTACCAAATGATACTCCTGTTCAAAAAGAAGTAAAACAAACGGAATCACCAAAAGCTACAAATGGTGAAATTTCACGCTTAAGACGAAGAATTGCTGAGAATATGGTGATGTCTAAGCAAACTTCAGCCCACGTTATGACTTCAGTTGAGGTAGATTATGAAAATGTTGAAATTTTAAGAAGTAAACATAAAAAATCATTTAAAGAAGAAAATGGTTTTTCTCTAACTTACCTTCCATTTATTTCTCTAGCAACAATTTATGCCCTTAGGGAACACCCTGTTGTAAATAGTTCATTCAATCTAGAAAAAGATACCCACTCCATTCATAGCCAAATCAATTTAGGTATTGCAGTAGACCTAAATCAAGAAGGGTTATTGGTTGGGACTTTACGAGAAGCAGATTCTTTTAGCCTGAAGGGCTTAGCTAGAAAAATTTCTGATACTTCTGTGAAATTACGAGAGGGTAGTTATGAACTAGATGATGTATCGGGCAGTACTTTTACAATTTCTAATAATGGTTCTTTTAATTCTTATCTAACGTCTCCAATTATTAATCAACCCAATGTAGCAATATTGTCTACTGAATCAGTTAAAAAAAGACCAGTTGTTATAGAGTCTCAGGATGGAACTGATTCCATAGCAATTAGACATACTGGACTACTTAGCTTGACCTGGGATCACAGAGTTTTTGATGGTTCAGTTGCATTATTATTTTTAAATTCTATAAAAGATAAATTAGAGAATACTGACTGGTCTCAGGAATTAACTTGAGAAAATTAAATGTTCGTTGGCTTGGAAAGCTTCCATATTCTGAGGCATATGATCTCCAATTGGGTTTACACAAGGCTATATCAAATAATTATGAAGATGATGATTATCTGCTTTTACTTGAACATGACAATGTAATTACATCTGGCAGATCTTCAAAAGACAATAACTTACTTGTACCTCAAGAAACTCTAAATCAGATGAATATAGAGTTTTTTGAGACCGACAGGGGAGGAGACGTTACTTTTCACGGAGAAGGACAGCTAATAGGGTATCCAATAATTCGACTCCAAGATCCAAAAAAAGTGGTTCCTTTCGTCAGGTCCATTGAAGATGTCCTTGTTCAATCCTTAAAAGAACTATCTATTGATTCTTTTACAAAAGAAGACGATACAGGGGTCTGGACTTCAAAGGGTAAAATTGCTTCAATTGGAATAAAGGTTAGTAAATGGACGACTTATCATGGCTTCTCTCTCAATATTTATGACAAGTTAGAAGGATTTGATCTTATAAACCCTTGTGGTAATGAATCGGAGAGTATTACATCAATCCAGAGTTTTAACGATACGGTTTCTTTTGATGAAGTTTCAAAAATAGTTTCTAATAATTTTTCTAAATTATTTGATTATTCAGAAGTTGATGAGCAATTTTCTCAATTCACTCCAAAACAACTTAAGTCAAATAAAGAATTCAATATTGACAAGATGGTTGCTGAAGGAGTTTTCAAACCATCTAGTAGTAAAGGAATCCCATTAACAATTAAGGGAGTATTGCCTACTGAACCAAAAAGGCCAGAATGGATGAAAGTTAAAGCCAATTTAGGAAATGATTATCGATCTTTAAAAAATTTATTAAGTGAAAAAAAACTTAATACAGTCTGTGAAGAGGCTTCATGTCCCAATATATATGAATGCTGGTCTATGGGAACAGCAACTTTTATGATTATGGGAGACGTATGTACAAGAGCATGTGGATTTTGTGATGTTAAAACTGGAAAGCCTGGGACCTTAGATCTTGGTGAGCCAATGAGGGTAGCAGAGAGTGTTAAAGCAATGCAGCTGACTCATGCTGTGATTACATCGGTTAATAGAGATGACTTAAAGGATGGGGGATCCCAATTTTTTGCTGATACTATTTTTGAAGTAAAGAAATTAAATATTGAATGTGATGTAGAAGTCTTAATACCAGATTTTAAAGGAGAAAGGTTTGCTATAGATAATATAATTAAAGCCTCTCCTGAGGTAATCAATCATAATCTTGAAACCGTTCCAAGACTGCAGAGAGAGATAAGAACATCCGCTTCTTATGGGCGATCTCTGTCATTGTTGCATTATGTAAAATCTCAAGGTTTTGAGGGAAAAACAAAAACTGGTTTAATAGTTGGTATGGGTGAACAAAAAGAAGAAGTAGTATCTGTTCTTAAAGATATTTCAAAACTAAATGTAGATATTGTGACTATTGGGCAATACTTACGCCCAACTGCCAAGCATAGACCTATTGATAGGTATGCTCCTGAAGAGGAATTTGAATATTACAAACTTATTGGTGAGTCATTTGGAATCCCTCATGTTGAGTCCGGCCCGCTAGTAAGGTCTTCATATCACGCAAAAGATTCCTTTGCCTCTGTTTAGTTTCTTATATACTTAAATAAATGTTTGATAAAGTAACAAAATCTATTCGAGTTCTTTCCGCTGCAGCTGTTGAAAAGGCAAATTCTGGCCATCCAGGCATGCCTATGGGCATGGCAGAAGTTGGAACTGTGTTATTTGGAAATATTTTGAATATTTCCAACAAAAATCCCGATTGGATTAATAGAGACAGGTTTGTTTTAAGTGCAGGACATGGCTCTATGTTGTTATATAGTTTGTTGCATTTCAATGGGTATGAAATTTCAATGGATGACATAAAGAAATTTAGACAACTTGATGCAAAAACTGCTGGTCATCCCGAAGTTGACACAGCATCGGGCATAGACATTACAACAGGACCATTAGGACAGGGCTTTGCTACAGGGGTAGGGCTCGCATTGGCAGAATCATATTTATCTGAGATTTTTGGAAAAGATGTAATTGATCATTATATATACGGCATCGTATCAGATGGAGACTTGATGGAGGGGGTTTCATTTGAAGCCGCTGAGCTTGCTGGAGTTTGGAAATTAGGAAAATTAATCTACATATTTGACGATAACAATATATCTATTGATGGAAATGTGGATAAAGTTTCGATAACTAATCAAAAGAATAAGTTTGAGTCATTTGGATGGCAAGTTTTAGAGGTAGATGGTCATAGTGAGCTAGAGATCGTCAATGCTATTGAAGAGTCAAAAAAAGAAACAAGCAAGCCATCTTTGATAATTGCAAAAAGTACAATTGGAAAATTTTCTCCAAATAAACAGAATACAAGCTCAATTCACGGTGCTCCACTAGGTGAAGAAGAAATCAATCTATTTTTTGATGAGATTGGCTGGAGTGGAGATCCGTTTTTGCATGATGGTGATATTTATGATTATTTTGACAAAAAACGTACAGAAGACAATTTAAATTATGAAAATTGGAAAAAAAATCTTGATAAAAAATTAAAAGAAGATGATAAATTCAAGTTACTCTGGAAGCAGTTTGAATCTCAAGAATTATTGGTTCCAGAAATTTTGGAAAATACTAATGCTGCAACACGGGTTTCAGGAGGAAAGTATTTAAATTTAATAGGATCAAATAATAGGTTTATTTTAGGCGGTTCAGCAGATCTTGCAGCTTCAACAAAGCAAATTATTTCTGATGAAGTCTACTCAAGCAACAACAGGAAAGGCCAAAATATTGAATTTGGAATAAGAGAGCACGCTATGGCGGCAGTTGTTAATGGTATTAATCTACATAGTAAATTATTTGCTTTTGGCTCAACCTTTTTAGTATTTTCAGACTACATGCGTCCAAGCATTAGGCTAGCTTCATTGATGAATATTAATTCATCTTACATTTTTACCCATGACTCTATTTACTTAGGCGAGGATGGGCCAACTCATCAACCAGTTGAGCATCTAATGTCTTTGAGATTAATACCTGGTCTAGATGTAATCAGGCCTTCGAACAGTATAGAAATAGCCCACTCTTATAAATATTTATTTTCAAATACAAACAATCCCAAGGCTTTATCTCTTACACGGCAAAACTTAGAATATCTTGACTATGAAGTTGATTACAAAGACTTTTTAAATGGTGGTTATGTTATTTCCGATGGAGATGACTTTACAATTTTTGCTTCAGGCTCAGAAGTGAATATTGCTCTACAGTTAAAAGAAAAATTTAAAAATTATTCAGTTAGAGTTGTAAGTGTTCCGATACTTAATAAATTAACACCTGATAATTCCAAAAAATTAAACAATAATAAATTTTCCTTCACTATAGAGTTAGCAAAGTCTAATGGCTGGTCCGGCTACATAGGCAACGTTACAGAATCGTTTAGTATTCAAACTTTTGGAAAATCTGCCCCCATGAACGATTTAAGCGAAGTTTTTGAGGTAAATTCTGACTCAATTGCTGAAAAAATTAAAAGTTATTTTTCTTAACAACCTGTAAAAGATTTCATTTCAGCTTTAGTTCTAGCACCTGCTGTACCATCTGGGATTAAGCCAACTTTTCTTTGAAACGCTTTAATTGCTTCCCTTGTATAAGAACCCATCTTTCCATCTATTATTCCAGGGTTAAATCCGTTGTTTGCAAGATATGTTTGCACATCAGCAATGGTATCAAGTTTTGCTCCCGTGTTGTTTCTAGCTTGACAAGTATTAGCACTTTCGCAACCTGTATAAGCACGCATCGCAGCCTTAGTTTTATTACCAACAATTCCATCTGCAAACAGCCCTTTTGTATTTTGAAATTCTTTAACAGCTTTTTTAGTCTTAGGTCCTGACTGCCCATCTATGGGGCCTGGGTTAAATCCATTATTTGCTAGAAACTGTTGAACATCTAAGACCGAATTAATTACAAGGGTAGTATTATTTTTTGGAACACATGCATCATTTCCAGAATTAGGATTTGAAACAGCGGTAGATTCTGTATCTTTTACTTCTCCATAGGCTACTTGCCAACCAGGCTGAAATATATTAGCTGTGAAAACTCCTGAAGGAATATTTGAGTTTTTAACTAAGGTATCAATTATGTACGAAACTTCACCGATAGAAATTCGTCTAGATGGGCAAAACTTATCAGAAATAGAGCTACAACCTGGAATCGAATTTGTTGAAGCTAAAAGGTTTATTTCAGATGTAAATTTGCTTGCACCGTCATCAGAATATTTATCACTACTTTCAGTTAAATCACTTGTATTACCGGCATTTATTGCAACTACCAACATACAAGCAAATTGGTCTCTGAAAACAGGTTCAGAAGGTTGGAATTGAAAAGGACCACCTATGCATTTATTCATTCCATAATAAGGCACAGCATTAATAGCTTTTTGATAAACACTTTGATCATCATCACTATATGCATTTGGGGCATCTAGCGGTAGTTGGCCAGCCACAACAACTATCGCAGCTGCTTCTTCTCTAGTTATAGTTTTAGCCTGGCAAGCACTAGATGTCTCGTTGCAATTATTTAGAAGACCTGATTTTGAAAGATAGTTTAAACCACTAGTTGAAGTTGCATATTGAGGTATGTCGCCCGAGCTGCTTGTAGAAGAAGATGTAGTTGTTGAAGTTGTGTTTGCTGTTACAGGACCAACACTGAGAGTTGAAATATCTGATTGACTAGTTGTCTTAAAATAATGTGAGGTAAACCCTAACTGAGATTTAATATTCCTTCCAGATTTAGTAACACTTTTTGCACCACCATTTTTAAAACCTTTTATGGTTACCTCTAAAGCAGCTCCTGATTCTGCGACAGAAGAAACGTACATGTCGGTGACAGCATCAAAGCATGGAGAATCTCCACAAAGAATATTTTTTGAAAGTTGATAAGAGCTAAAGTCGTAAGACCAAGCAGCTTTGGGGTTTCCAACTCTATTGTCAACTGACCAGGGGTCATCAACAGTTTTTAAGTAAGGCCATGGAGTTGCTGACCCAAAACCTACAGCATTATCGTTAGTTTTCCCACCTGTTGAAGAAGAGTAAAAAGCTTGGACTACTGAACTCTGTGTATAGCCGCCATCATAAGTGATGACTTTTCCGGAAGTATTATTGACCGCTTGTACCCAGTTAGGACCAGCTATTTCTTTTAAATATCCATAGTAATACTGGCTAGATGCAGTTGAGCCTATGTGACACCAACAGTATGCTTCTCTGGAGGTAGAAAGTCCAGCATCAATAGTAGTTTGTTCAGAGGGTTTATTTTGTTTTAGGTATTGATAAACTGCATAACTTCTACCAACTAAAGCTTGAGACTCTAGAGCTTTTACATTCCAATGAGAAGGCATTTCTGCAAGTCCATATAGATATTTTTCAATATTGACAGACAGAGAAACATGAAAACCAGAAGATACATTTTTACTTCTTAATTTAAGAACCCCATGCTTATGTTCACGAGGTCCAACTCTGATCCTTCCTCCATCAGACCAACTAATTCCTATATTGCATGAGGCAGAAACTTTAGGCGCTAGTGGATGACCGTTAAAATAGCATTTTCCGTTTGAATAAATAAAATTTATTGTTGCACCACCATTTATTTTTAATGGTCCATATTCTGACTCACATGGACCATCAGAATTTGCATCAGATTTTATTCTGTTTATTGTTTCATCATTAATTGCTCCTGATTGTGGAAGTCCAACAGAAGATTGGTAATTTTTAAGCGCATTAGCGGTTTTATCTCCAAAGGCACCATCAATTGTTCCCGGATCGTATCCTCTTGATGTCAGAAAAACTTGTATTCCAACAATTTGTGGAAGCTCATCTTGGCAAATTGATAATGTTGGAGGGCTAGATGACGGAAGTGTAGTCAGGTTTATTGATTTTGCATTTCTTGCTAGACCTACCCAAAGAGCATTGTTTGAAGTAGCAATATCAGGAGAAGAAAGACTAATATCATTCAATTGTCTGACTGAAGTATCTGCAAAGTAGTATTTCACAACTTCTGTAGAATCACAGGAGCTTGTATTAGAACAAAAGCTTGCACCTAGCTCAGTAAGCCCCTTAGCACCGTACTGACTAAGCCCGACCCCATGGCCCCACCCACTACCTTTAAACGTAAAAGTAGCGGAACTGTAGCTTCTCATTGCTTGTTTTGTAGCAGGCCCTACTTCTCCGTCGGGAGTTAATCCAACAGTTCTCTGAAAACTCTTAATAGCTCCATCTGTTCTTGAACCACTTAATCCATCGATAGGGCCAGGGTTAAATCCGTTGCAATTTAAATAGGTTTGGATATCTTTTAATGAATCTAAAGACGCAACTGTATTGTCTGCACAAGATAATTTAGGTGATTGATATTGTATTTGATGAGCATCAGCAACATAATTTTTACTATTGAGTATTAAAAATGAAGAAGCAAAAAATAATAAGAATAAGACGAAATTTTTATTTCCCTGTTTCATTATTTCATTGTAGATAGCTTAAATAAATTATCATAACTCGTGCTCATTTTTCCATTTTTTGAAGAGTTCTTTTGAAATTATAAAACTCAAGTAAGAAATATATGAAAGACAAGTTATAGGAAAAAGCAGTCCTCTATATTCTGGAAATATATTAGGTGGTACGAATAGTATTGTAATCAACAGGTATGCACCGATTACTCCGTAGTTTTTAAATCCATGAATTGCAATTATAAAAAATCCAAAATAGATAATAAAAGAAAAAGTAAAATTAAACGAAAAAATGCTATTTAATAAATTTGATGTTGTATTTGATAAAAAAATCATAAATACACAAGTAAATAGAAACCCAATCTTGTAATTATTTTTAATAAAATTTTTTAACACTTATATTATTGTAAGTTACATATGCAATTGAGTGAATTTACCTTTATATTTTTAACACTTTGTATTCCTTTTTTATACTACATTGTGCAATCAACAAGGCCTAAAAAAGGATTTAGTCTCTTGTTTGCCTCAATAATTTCACTAAATGTATTTATTAAACCTGAAAACTTTTCCTTCCTCGGCTTATTTTTTATGGTTTTTTATTTGTATTCATATGAAAAAAAAGAAAGCAAATATTACCTAGTTTTATCATTTTTATCATTCACTGCACTAATGCTAAGTGAAATTGGTATTGATAACTTAAACAGCATATTTCCTGTTTTGCTTATCTCATCTGTCTTTTCATTAATGATGATTGGGCATTGGTTTTTAGTTGACCCGACTATTGACAGAAGTGGGATGAAGAATATTGCAAAATTTTCAGTTTATTTATCTGTTGTCCTTTCAATATCAGTCTTTACAGATATTTATGAAAGTAATTCTGAATTTTTTAATTTAGTTGGAAATGATTTATTGAATAATGTAATTATATTTCTATACTTATCTGCTGCGGTTTTATCATTTGGATCTTTTAAGTCGTTACAAGAAAAATCATACACAGGAGTTATGGCTAGCACTGGGCTAAGTTATCTGTCTCTCATTGTTTCTTTAGGTGCTTCTGGAACATTGATACTTTCTATTTAGCACTATTCTTAAAATATGAAAATCTACACAAAAAAAGGTGACAAAGGAGAAACTAGACTTCTATATGGTGATGCTGTCTCTAAAGACAGTATTGCCCCGGAGGCTTATGGTTCAGTAGATGAATTAGTTGCAGCTTTAGGTTTAATTAGATATGAACAGAAACTATTACCAGATACTAAAGAACACGTACTCAGAATTCAAAGAGAGCTATTCGTTGTTGGAGCAGAGTTGGCAACTTCAAAAGAAAATAGATCAAAACTAAAGCCGATGGAAACATTAGCGACAGACAGTATGATAGAAAATCTTGAAAAAGAAATTGATCGTCTGACTGAAAAAAATGGAATTCCAGATTTTTTTGTTGTGCCAGGTGAAAATAGTATTTCTTCAAAATTTGATTGGTGCAGAGTTGTTTCCAGGCGTGCTGAAAGAAAATGTGTTGCCTGGAAAAAATTAAATAAAGTAGAAGACACTAGAGTAGTTGTCTATCTAAATAGGTTATCTGATTTACTTTGGATGTTGGCAAGAGATTATGAAAAGGAGTGGACATCAAGTAAATGAATATAGAAGTTTTACTATTTGCAAATCTTAAAGATGTTAACGATGACTCAGTTAACAATTATGAAGTTAATAAAAATTTATTTGAAGTAAATAATTTTGAGGCAAAAAAAGGACAAATGTTTTTTTTGGCTGATTCAGAAAATACTGACTGGTCAACACTTATAGTTGGCACAGGTGGTTGTGAATCTGAATATGATTATGTAAACCTTGGAGCGAAGATAGGTAAAAAAATTGGTAAAAATAGTGATATTAAATTAGTCCAAAAAGCCAAAAATTTAGATATTTATTCAATTGAGTTTGGTTTATCAATCTCTACATACTCCTTTGATGAGTTCAAATCTGAAAAAAGTTCTTCTATAGATTTTAAAGTAATTGACAGTGACTATTCTGAGGAAATTCAAAATAAAATTCAATCAATATTTTGGGTAAGAGACATGGTTAACTACCCAGCATTAACAAAGTCACCTGAATTTTTTCAAGAAAAGGTTGAAGATCTTGTTGGTGGTTTAGATATTAATTTAACTATTTTTGATGAAAAATGGATTTTAGAAAATAACATGGGGGGAGTTGCTGGTGTCGCTCAGGGCTCAGAGAGAGCCCCTAAATTTCTTGTAGGTGAATACAACCCTAATGCAGAAAAACAAATTGCACTTATTGGGAAAGGAGTTTTATTTGACTCTGGAGGTCTCTCATTAAAGTCTCCTTCGGGCATGGAAACAATGAAATCTGACATGGCAGGAGCAGCAACTGCATGGGGAATTATTGCTCTTGTAGCAAAACAAAAGGTTGATATTGGATTAAAGGTATATACCCCAATTGTAGAAAACATGCCTAGCGGTTCTGCAATAAGACCGGGAGATGTATTAAATATGAGAAACGGAAAGACAATTGAGGTTATGAATACTGATGCAGAGGGTCGTCTAATAATGGCAGATGCTTTGGCGTATGCAAGTGAAAGTTCTCCGAATATTATTTGTGACGTCGCAACTCTTACTGGTGCAGCCTATGTTGCTCTAGGAGTTGAAATTGGAGCTGTTTTTTCAAATAATAATTCAACATTAGAAGATTTCTTGAATTCAAATTTAGATGGTTTTGAAAATTATCATTCCCTTCCGCTTGAAAAGAGCTATAAGTCACTAATTAAATCTAATATTGCTGATATGAAAAATTCTGGCGGCAGGTTTGGTGGCGCAATAACAGCAGCACTGTTATTAGAAGAATTCGTGAATGATATTGACTGGGTACACCTAGATATAGCAGGACCTGGTAGATCAAGAAGCAGTTCTGCAATTTATCCAGAAGGTGGCACAGGATTTGGAGTTTTAGGGTATTTTAATTTTCTACTAGATCAGTCTAAGAACTAAGAATCTTCTGGAGAATTTTTAATTATAAAAATTAGAGTATCTCCAGTAGACATAGTTGCTCCTTGAGCAACATTTGTGCCAATAACTTTTCCTTCACAACCTTGAATATCAGTGGATTCATAATTTTTTTTCAAAAATAAAATTACATTATTCTCTCGCATGAAAGTTTTTATGAGGTTTTCTGCTTCATCTGCTGTATATTCACATGGAGGAATATTTGGAATTGGCGCAGATAATTTTTTTCCAGATACTTCCAAATCTATAACTGTTCCTTCTGGAACTTCTTCATCTAATTCTATACTTTGTGTTAAAACTAGACCAGGTGCTTCTTCTGAATCAACCAAATTAATATTAGGAAGCAAATAATTAGAAAATGCTATTTCTTCAGCTGTTATAACATTAAGTCCAGTGAGTTCGGGAATATTAACAGTAGGTATTTCATAATACTTTTCAATATCGCTTGGATCACTTGGCCAGTCTTTTACTGGAAGTTCTTCAACAACTTTGGTCATAAACTCTTTCCACATTGGAGCAGGAACTCTACCACCGGAAACATTTTTTATTAATTCTCCATTAATTTCCACATCAGTCAAAGGTAATTGTTCTTCAGCAAATCCAATCCAAATTGATGAGGTGTATTGAGGAATGAAGCCTATAAACCATGCTTCTCTAAATCCTTGATGCGTACCAGTTTTGCCTGCAATAGGTCTATCATCTAGAACTGCTCTTGTGCCAGTTCCATATTGAGCTGCAACCTCTAAAGTCTTTCTGACTGCAGCAGCAGCACCAGGGTCCGGAATAGAATTTCTTTGTGAAACAATATTTTGATAAAGGATTTCACCATTTGTATCTTCTATTCTTTCAATAAGATAGGGTGGTGCTAAAACACCATTTGTAGCAAAAGAAGAATAAGCAGATGCAATTTCAATTGGCGTTACTGCTCCAGCCCCTAAAGTCAGTGAAATTACTGGATCAATCTTAGAGTCTATTCCGATACGATTTGCTGTTGATGCAAGTTTTTCTCCACCTAGTTCTGATGCCATTTGTGCAAAAACTGTATTAATAGATCTTCTAGTAGCTTCTTCAAGAGAGATCATTCCATCAGTATCAAGAATCCTAATCGACCTGTTGTACTCACTTTTATCATTACAAGGTTTAAATATATACTGTGTTTCACTTTCTATATCTATTTGAGTAGTATTAGCTTGTTTTTCAATCAATTCAGGATCTTTAATAACAGTTGTACCTTCTGGAAACTCAACCCCTTCTGTCTCTTCCTGATAAATAATTGGATTTCCTTCTTCATCAAATTGATTTAATGCTTTACCAATTTCTAAGAGCTTTTCAGACTCTTCTTCTAACTCTTCCAAATTTGAAGTAAGTGGAAATTGTTTCATAAAGTCAACATTTTTTATGTCTTCAATGTGGTGTCCAACACATTGAAGTTCGATTGACCTATCTTGAGCAGCTATTTTGTTTAAATAACGATCAGCTGTTATTGAAGTGCCGTAATTTCTAACTACCCATTTGGTTCCAATTCCGTCCGGAGCACAAGGGTATCCGCAATCAATTTCTACCGGACTTCTTGAGTCTCTATAGCTATACAACTTTGATCCAGATTCTAAAGCAGCTAGTAAGGTAATTGGTTTAAATGCTGAGCCTGGATTTCTTTTACCTTGTGTTGCTAGATTGTACTGTTCTTCTTCAAAAGGTATTCCAGAAGCCATAACTTCAATGCCACCTGTGTAATTATTAATCAAAGTTATAACACCTGTTGGTTTTGGCTCATCATTTTCTTCATCAATATTTTCTGAGGGTACCCACTTGTTTAAAATTTGGTTAGCGTGTTGCTGATACTCAAGATTCAAAGTTACATATACGCTCAAACCTCCACCTCCAGTACATGAGGTGTCATCCGAAGGACATCCAAAAATTTTCTTTTTTCTTTCTTCTTTTGTATTTCCAAGGACAGCAAACTGAGGATCATTAAGTAATTGCCTTTTCACTTCTGCAACCACATGTTCTGCTTGTGAGTCTACTTGTACAGAGTCAACAATATTTAGAGGGGCAAGCTTAGCTGATCTTGCTTGTATATCAACTATAAAGCCTTCCTTAAGCATGATATTTAAAACATCATTTCTTCTCTCAATAACTCTTTCGGGATATTTTCTAGGATTGTAGTAAGCAGGGCTTCTAATTATTACAACTAAAGTAGCAGCTTCATCAAGAGTTATATCTCTGATATCTTTATTGAAATACTCATATGCAGCTGATTGAATCCCGTACGCTCCAGATCCCCAATAAATTGAATTTATATAATATTCTAAAATTTGATCTTTTGTATATCTTCTCTCAAGCTCTGCTGCAACCACAGCTTCTGCAACTTTTCTTCTTACTGAAATTTCATCTCCAACAAACGACTGCTTTGCAACTTGAGATGTAATTGTTGAACCACCTCTGGTAACCCCTCTTAGATTGTCTAAAACCGCACTCAAAATTGCAACAAAATCAACACCTTCATGTAAGTAGTAGTTACTATCCTCAGCTGCAAGAAGAGTGTTTATAACAAATGTTGGAACTTCCGATAGAGATATCGGATCTCTGTTCAACCCATCATGAAGCTCATCCAATATTTGGTTATCGGCAGTAATTATCGTTGACGGTTCAGACAAGGAGACAAAATTTAGAACCATACCTTCAGCTCTTGGTAAAAATTTTTCTTCTAGGGAAGTTACAACTTCCATACTTGATTTAACAGGTAAAAATACAAAAAACCCAACCCAACCTGCAAGCAATATACTTGAAATGAGAATTATGAAACCGGCAACATATCTCGAACCATATCTAGTTTTGGATTCTAAATTATGTATTTGCGCCATATTAAAATGATACCTACATTAAGCATAAACAATTACTTTGTAGAGCTAAATTTCTAGCCTTATAAATGTTAGTATTGTACAATTATACCGATGGATTATTCACCAGGCTTAAGAGGAGTTGTTGCAGGAGAAACAGCAATTTCTACGGTTGGCAAAGAAGGTACTTCCCTTAGATACAGAGGATATGATGCAACCGAACTTACCTCAAACAATACATACGAGGAAGTTGCATCACTTATTATCACAAATAATTTAGATGATAAAAATTTCAAAAAAAGTTTTTCAAAATATTATTTAGAGACCATTAAAGATGCAAAATTAAATGAGTTGCTTCTTGAAATAAAAGAAAAGCTGCACCCTATGGATGTTGTTAGGACAATTGTTTCATATAAGGGTGAATTAACAACTCTAAGAAAACAAAGCCTGGATAATGAAGATAAAACAGAATTATCAGCAAGGATTAATGCAATTGTATGTTACATTATTGCTTCTTATCACAATGAGAGCACAGATGAATTAGACGGTCAGTATTTAGTTGCTAGCTCTCTTCTTCCTAATGGAGCATCTAAAGAAAAATTAGAGGCACTAGATGATATGTTAATTTTATATGCGGAGCATGGCTTTAATGCTTCTACCTTTGCTACAAGAGTTACTGCTTCAACAAGAGCTGATCTGACAGGCGCTATAGTTTCTGGTATTGCAACATTAAAAGGAGAACTGCATGGCGGTGCTAATGAAAGGGCAGTTGAACTCATAAACTCTTTTGCAACAGTAGAAGATGCTGAAAAAGGAATTAAAGAACTTTTGGAGAAAAAAACCAAGATTATGGGTTTTGGACACGGTGTATATAAAGTACAGGATCCTAGGAGTCCAATTGTAAAAAATTGGGTTGCAAAACTTTCGAATAACGAATCATCTAAAACACGATTTGAAATAGCACAAAAAATAGATGAAGTTATGGATGAAGAAAAAAAACTGTTTCCAAATGTAGATTTTTATGGTGGCCTTCTTCTAGCTGAGCTTGGGTTTGAAGTAGATTTATTTACGCCGATATTTGTTGCTGGGCGTTCTGTCGGTTGGGCATCACATTACTTTGAACAGAGAGAGCAAGATATCTTGATTAGACCAGCGGCTAAATATATTGGGCCTTCAGAAAGATAATTTTTGAATTCTAACAATTTAGATTATGTAATTACTGATTATATTTCTAATGATTTAGTCCAAGACGACAATCACTTTTACTCATCAAAATTAGCGATATTAGATACGATAGGATGCATATTTGAAGCTAGTAGCAATAAAGAAGTTATCGAATTTGCTTCAAAAAATAATTTAAGTCTAAATTTTAAAAATCCATTTAAAAATATAACTGGCGATGAAAGTTATGAGAATATCTCTTGGTATCTTACTGTGTTGACTAGGTGGTTTGATTATAATGACACTTTTTTAGCAAATGAGTGGGCACATCCATCAGATAATTTTGGATCAATTTTCAGTTATTTTTATAAAAACAATAATCATAAATTTTATGATTTTGTAAATTCTCTCACAAAAGCATACGAGATACAGGGTTCTTTATGCTTAGGAACATCCTTAAACAAGCTAGGTTATGATCATGTTTTTTATGTAAAGCTTGCTTCAGGTTCTGTTTTTTCGCATTTAGTTAACAATGGTGATATAGAAGCTACTAGAAGGACAGTAAATAATATACTTTTAGATGGACCTAGTCTGAGGGCATATAGGCATTTTCCAAATGTTGGAAAGAGAAAAAGCTGGGCAGCTGCAGACGCATCTAAAAGAGGTATTGAACTTGCAATTATAAGCGCTTACGAAGATGAAATTTATGAATCTGTTCAAAACGAAGATAAGTGGGGATTTGAATCTAGTTTCTTAGATAACTCAAAATTAGAATTTGGAAAAGAACTTAACAATTGGGTTATTCAAAATATATTATTTAAAGTTCTATTTCCTGCCGAGTTCCATGGTCAGTCAGCAGTCGAAGCAGCAATAAAGCTAAGTAAAGAATTTAATGAAAATATAAATAAAGTTGAAAAGATAAATATATATACACACGAACCTGCAGTAAGAATAATATCTAATAAAGAAGTTTTAAAAAATGCTTCTGATAGAGACCACAGCCTCGAGTATATGGTTGCTGCTGCACTTATATATGGAGAATTAAAATACGAAATGTATGAGGAAAGTTTTGAAGGATTCGAAAATATTAACAATTTAAGAAAAAAGATATTTGTGACTGAAGAACCAAAATTTACAAAAGATTATTATGAATTTTCAAAGAGACATATATCTAATTCAATAGAAATTGTATATATTGACAATTCTATTTCAGAAAAAATAACTATAGAAAATCCAATAGGTCACCCTTCAAGAAGACATGAAGCAGTTCCTTTGCTGAAAGATAAGTTTCTTAGAAATGTTAAATCCGTATTTGAAGCTGAAAAAGCATCAAATATTTGGGATAAAATTATAAACTTAGAAAAAGATGATGATTTAAATATATTTTTCAATATTCTTAATGAAGATGAATGAAATATATTTATTAGTAGGAGGAGAAGCAACTAGACTTCAACCACTTTCCTCTGGAATACCCAAGGCTTTGCTCACAATTAGGGGAGAAAGAATAATTGATAAAATTATTAAACAGTTTTCAAATGTAGAAAAATTTAATTTTAATTTGATTTGTTCAATCAAACACGAAGAATTATGGAGAGACTATCAAATCAATCACAACAATGGTGTGAATTTGCATTTTGAAAAAAGTAAATTAGACACAGCAGGATATATTGTTGAAAACTTAGATTCATTGCCCGACTCTTTTTACTGTATGAATGGAGATCTATTATTAAATGTAGATTTACCTAACTTCATTTCAGCTTCTACAAAATGCTCTAATTCTTTAATCGGATCATTTGAAGTGAACGACCCAACAAGATTTGGAGTATTAAAAATAGGTCCTGATAACAAAATAGAGAAATTTATAGAAAAACCAAAAGACAGTACTTATGGAAATAAAATAAGTCTGGGTTTGTATCACCTTTATAAAAAAGATATTTTAAAAATATATAAAAGTCTTGAAATTCCATGCTCCTTTGAAAGACAGGTTTTTCCAGAATTATCTAAAGCTGGCTTATTAAATACATATACTGTCAGTGGAGACATGCTAGATGTGGGAACTTTAGAATCATACATTTCTGCACATGTGTCCAAGGGTGAAGAAAATTGGATATCTCAAAATAATGTACAAATCAGTGAAAGTGCCACGATAAAAAATAGCGTTATTTTGGATAACTGCATAATTGAAGATAATGTAACAATTACTGATTCAATTATTAGTAATAATTCAATTATTACTAATAGCTCTACTATTAATAAAGAAATAATAAGGACAAATTAGAAGATGAAAATTTTAGTAACAGGAGGAGCAGGCTTCATTGGTTCTCATCTTGTTGAAGAACTTTTAAGTAATGAGAATGAAATTCTAATTTTTGATAATTGTTTAACTGGTAAAAAAGAAAATTTAGATATCAGCGGTAATTTTAAATTTATAAATGACGACTTTGGTTCTGAAAGTTCTTTAGAAGAAATAGTAAAATTTGATCCAGACATATGTTTCCATCTTGCTGCTCAATCTTCAGTTGTAATATCTGTTGAAGACCCATCACTTGATTTTGAGCATAATATTTTACAGCCTATCAAGTTAATTCAAGTTCTTTTAAAATCTAATTGTAAAAAATTAGTATTTACTTCATCTGGAGGAACTATTTTTGGTGAACCTACGGTTATTCCTACAGCTGAGGAAGATTATGCGGACGAGCCAGAATCGCCCTATGGAGTCGCTAAAAAAAGATTGAACGAGTTAATAAAGATTATGACTAAAAATTCAAATTTAAAATATTCCATTTTAAATTTGTCTAATGTGTATGGTCCAAGGCAAGATCCCCATGGAGAGGCAGGAGTTGTTTCGATATTTGCTAACAAGTATTTAAACAATGAAGAACCAATAATTTATGGAGATGGAGAGCAAACTAGAGATTATATATATGTAAAAGATGTTGTCAGCGCATTAACAAAAGCATCAAAAATTGACCAGAATCATTTTTTAAATATAGGTACAGGCGTCGAAACATCAGTAAATGATCTTGCAAATTCTATGAAAATACAATTTAATTCTGACATTAACCCTGTTTATAAACCTGCAAGAAAAGGTGAATTAAATCGTAGTGTATTGAATAATGCAAAAGCAAAAAAAGATTTAGAGTGGGAGCCAGAATACAGTTTAGATGATGGTATGAAAGCAGTGTTCAACTGGTTAAGAACTTAAAGAAAAAAGTCTTCATTGTCGTCTCTTATCAACTCATTTGCGGTTAGTTTTGAATTTTCATAATCAACTCCTCTAATAATTGCAATAGGTATATCAATAGTTTTTTTCATTACTAGCTCTGCAGCGCTTGCTAACTCATCAATAACTGCAATTTCTGTAGCATTAAGTTCATTATCAAAACTGTCTAATTTACCAATATAACTATCAATAGGATTGATGCCTGAAGAGCCAATTGCAAAGTTAACCTGACCTTTCCTCCATGCTCTACCAAATGTATCAGAAATAATGACTGCTATTGGTACATTCGCTAAAGATTCAAATCTTTTTCGAAATTTATTTGCTGATTTATTAGGATCTTCTGGGAGTAGTAAAGCCGTATTTTTCCTAACGTTTGATTTATCAATTCCAGCATTTGCACAAATAAATCCATGATTTGTCTTTGCTATAACCAAATCCCCCCTTTTTCTTATAATTTTTTTGGATTCGCTTTGCAATAGTTCTTCAAAATTAAATTGTGAAAGATCTCTCTCCATACCCTCACTTTTAGACACAATTTTTTGAGTTACAACAAAAATGTCATTTCTTTCTATATTTATTTTATTTTTTTGCAAAACTTCAAATGTGATTTCAGCGAGGTTATCATCAGTTTTAATTTCTGGAATTCCTTGAACAGGTATTACTCTTACTTCATTCACTTTGCAAAATCCTATTAGCTAGATTTTTTGAGTCATTTTCATTTTTAAAAACAATTTGTTCTTCGAAGACATTCAGAGAGTTATCAGAATCGCCATGGTTTACATAAAATTTATTAACTCGATTTTTATAGTATTTCTTTAATCCTTGTATGTCTGGAGTGTACTCCATATCAATAAAGTTTTGAACGGAGGGGCCTTTAAGAGCCTTTTTACCCACAAAAGGACTAATAGCAATAACATTATTATGGTTTTGAATTGCTTGATTAATTGCACTTAGGGAAAGAATAGGACCAATAGATAGAATTGGATTTGAAGGGCCAATAATCAAAATATCGCTTTGATTGATAGTGTCTAAGATATATTTTGAGACCCTTGCTTTCCTAGATCCTTCATATACGACATTTTTCAATCTTGGTTTTGCTTTTTTCTCAACAAAGTAATTTTGAAAATTTAATTTTTCGCTTTTTTTTGTAATGAGTTTTGTGCTTACTTTATCATCAGACATTGGAAGAACATCGCAGTTAATTTTAAATTTATTTTTTATTAACTCTGTAATTTCTGTAAGTTTTAAACCTTCACTTAACATCTGGTTTCTAAATAAATTAAGAGCTAGATCTTTATCACCAATCATAAAATTTAAATTATAAAATTTTTTCAACTCATTATTTACAGAGAATTTATCATTTATTACACCCCAACCATATTCTCCTTCTATATTTGCTAAGCCATAAATTACAGAGTCAATGTCAGGTGAAAGAGCTACACCATGTATATGTTCATCATCACCCGTGTTAACAATTATCGATAAGTTAATATTCTTAATTTTGCTTAATCCTTTTGCAAACTTAGCACCTCCAACACCCCCGCTTAAATAAACAATTTTTTTCATTTTTAAGAACCTTAAAACTCTGACCTTTCAACTAACATTTTAGTAATGATAGACAAAGATATTCTAGAAGGATTATCTGAACTTGATGAAGCAGATTTAAAGAGAATTAAGTTATTGGTGGACAATAAGCTAAATATACAATCTGATGTAAAAGTTTCATATAGAACAAAATCAATAAAATGTGGAAAAGAGTCCTGTAATTCGTGCCCTCATGGGCCATATTGGTATGCAGAATGGACTGAAAGTGGTAAACGAAAAACGAAATATTTAGGTAAGAATTTAACTGATGCTTAGTAAAAATAATATTGATCTTTTTATTAAAGTTGCATTAGGTTCCTTGTTAATAATTTTTTTGCGCATAGAACTAGTTTTTTCGGACTTGCTTCCTACTGGTGGGGATATGGGAGCACATATTGTACCTACCAAATTTTTTGTTACTGAACTGTTTAACAATTTTAAATTAAGTGGATGGTCACAGGATTGGTTTGCTGGTTATCCACTTTATTACTTTTACTTTCCTCTTCCTCCAATTGTTACTAGTTTATTTAGTTTTATATTTCCATTTTCAATATCTTTCAAAGCCATGGTGTTGCTCTCACAGGTTTTGTTGGTAATTTCTATTGAAATGCTTATTCGCAAGAATGCAAAACAATTTTCATTTTATGGATTTGGAGCTGGGCTACTCTATTTACTCACTGAATCTTTTACAATTTTTGGAGGAAACTTAGCATCATCGCTTGCAGGGCAATATTCTTTTACGTATTCAATTGCTTTTGCAAATTTATCTATTTTTTATTTATTAAAGTCAGATTATAAATTTAGCACAGAAATTGCGTCCTTGCTTATTGGACTGTGTGTACTGTCTCATCTCATTCCATTTATGATTTATTTACCAATATTTGCTGTTTACTTTCTAAAAAGTAATGTAAAAATTTATAAAAAGATTTCTGGATTTTTGTTATTTTTGTTTATTGCTGTAAAATTTTCTATTTCATTATTTATAAATCTAGAGTTCACCACAAATATGACATACACTCCCTATACTCAGATTTCAGATTTAGTAAAATCTGATATACTTCCATTTGTTATTGGTTCGATTATTTTTATTATTTCTTACAGTCGTAAAACCTCCTTAAGAGCTATTTCTGGATTTGAAATATATATAATTTCTATCTCAATATATTTGTTTTTCTATGGTCCTGAAAGCGCACTTTGGAATGGAAGAATCGTCCCCTTTTTTAACCTAGGAATTATAATTCTATTTTTTAATTTATTAAATTTTGATATTTTGAATTTAACAAAAAAAATACAGGGTAAATATCCTTTGGCTGTATTTTTATTATTTATTAACGGTTACTTCATGTACTTGTATTATTCGAAATGGGGCAATACATATACAACAACAACTATTAGCCTTATTTTAATAATTTCGATTATGACTCTTATTTCAGCGAAATCTGAAAATTTTTTAATCTATACAGCTCTTATATCTCTAACATTTGCAACTTTAAGTTATTTACCACATTGGCTAAATTGGAATTTTACAGGTTACGAAAGTAAAAGTAACTGGTCAGATATCACTACTCTTTATGAAGGCCTAGATGCACTTGAGCCAGGTAGGATTATGTGGGAACCGAATTCTGACTTGAATAAATATGGTACACCAATGGTTTTGATGACAATTCCAATGTTTACAGATCATCAAAGTGTAGAAGGTTTATATTTTGATTCAAGCATTACAACACCGTTTCACTTTTTAACAGTCTCAGGTCTTGCTGAAAGACCCTCTAACCCAGTTGGGGGATTAACATATATCAATGGTGAGTTTGATAAAGGTTTAAGATTAATGGAGGAGTTGGGTGTAGATTATTTTATTGCATATACCTCGTCAATTAAAGAAAAAGCCAACAAGAATGAAAATTTTAAATTCTTATTTTCAAATGAAGTATTTAATGTTTATTCAATAAATACTATGAAAGTGGAATTAGTCGATGATGACTTATATGTATTTGAGAGTCCAGGTTTTTATGAACGTCTTAGAGGTGCAATTTTAAGGGAAAGTAGTGATCAAAATTTTTTCGATGCTGCTTACGAAAGTTTTAAAAATGAGTCGAATTATAAAATAATTGAAAACTTCGATAAAAGCTTAATAGAAGTAAGTGATAAAAATTCTGAACTTTTAATTACCGAGTTAAATATTGGAAACAATTTAATAACTTTTAAAACAAACAAACCAAATCAACTTCATTTAATTAAGGTTTCATATTTTCCAAATTGGGAAATAACAAATGGAAAAGGACCTTTCAGGATTTCACCATCATTTATGGCAGTCATACCTAATGAAGAGTTTGTTGAATTAAAATTTGAGTCAACTACTGAGGAGAAGGTTTTAAATTTTCTGTCGTTTTTTGCTCTATTTGGTGCTTTACTTACAACTTACGGTTACAAAAAAAGGCTAATTAATGTTGAATAAATTTAAATCTTTAAAAATTTTTCAAAGCGATACTACAACAATGCAGCTTATTAGAACTTATATTGTAGGTGCGATAAATTTGATAATTGGTTTGAGTTTGTCATACATTTTTCAATTTTGGGTTCTTACATTTATATCATTTCCTTTAAGAACTTATGTAACCAATGTATGTATGTTTCTAATAGGGGTCATAATTTCGTATTATTTATCTAGAAGAATAATTTTTAAATTTAGCTTTTCTGGTGGAAATTTAAAAGAGTTTTTAAATTTTTCATACACAAACTTAATTAGTTTGTTTGTGCCAAACTTAATTTGGTTAATTATAAATTACGTAAATGGTGCTTTGCAGAAAGATGAGCTGTGGTTTCTACTTATTACAATTTTAATTAATGGCGCAATACTTCCTCTAAAATATTTAATTTATAAGCTTTTTGTATTTAAAGATTCTTTGTAGAAAATAACTTTCAATTTAATCAAGCTTTTAATTGTTCTAGGGATTCTCTTATAAATTAATGAAACACTAGGTCTAATCTCACTGACTTTTGCTGGAATCTCTTTTATTTTTCCTCCACTTTTTTCTATTCTAATTAATAATTCTGTATCAAAAATATCCTGCGTGGAAACAACTTTTGGTACGAATTTTTCTACATCTGTTTTTTTGATTGCTTTCATCCCATGAGTATCACTTAGTTTTGTACTAAATAAAGTTTTTAGAAGAATAACAAAACAATTCGTTGCTATTTTCCTAACAAATCTCCTACCATCCTCTGATAACCCCATTCTTTTTGAAGCAGTAATAGAAGAATATTGATCATCAAGCATTAAAGCTTCATGTAAAAAAGATTCAGAATAGTAATCAATATCAAATGATATGATTAAATCATTTTTTGCTAATTCAAATCCAGCTTTTAACGCACTTCCATAATTTGGATTTGGATTAGAGATAATTTTTATTTCGTGATATTTTTTAGCTAATTCTTCAGCCCTTTTTATTGTATTGTCTGTAGACCCATTTTCAGAAAATATAATTTCAAAATTTAGGCCTGTCCTATTGCATATTGCAAAAATTGCATTGGTTGATTCTTTAATTATTTCTTCTTCGTTGTAAATTGGAATTACAACTGAAAAATTCTTATAGTTAAACTTTGATTCCATCAAGAGTACAATAATTGGGTAATGAGTAATAATCTAGATTTAATTTTTAAATCCTATGACATCAGGGGAGTATTTGGAGAAACTTTAACTTCAGAAGATGCTTATAAAATAGGTTATTCTTTTTCACAGTTTGTCGAATCAGATTCGATACTGATTGGCCATGATGGACGAATATCTAACATTGAAATGTTAAACGCGGTTGCATCTGGCATAACAAGTAATAGTAAGTCAATATTGTATGTAGGTCTTGTGCCAACAGATGTTGTTTATTCACTATCTGGTTTACTTGATTTACCAGGGGTTATTATAACGGCATCACACAATCCTAAAGAATATAATGGACTAAAACTTTGCAATTCAGGTGCGGTACCTATTGGTGAACATTCTGGTTTATTAGACATTAAAAATAATATTAAAAATATTGAATCAGGGGTAATAAATACTTTTAAATTAGAAAAAAATAATGAATTAGATTTATATTTTGAGCATATTCAAAAACTTATAAGTCCAGAAAAAATTAATAGCAAAATAAAATTTGGAGTAGACGGAGGCAATGGAGCAATTGGATCAATATTTAAAGATCTTGGTAATATATACAGCTTTAATTGTGACCAACTTTATATGGAGGTTGATGGAAATTTCCCAAATCATCCAGCTGATCCATCTAATTTAGATAATTTACAAGAAATTATAAAACTTGTTCAAGACAATAATTTAGATTTTGGTGTAGCTTTTGATGGCGACGCGGATAGGGCAGTATTTATAGACGATCTTGGAAAAGTAGTCTCTGGCAGTATGATGACAACTCTTATTGCAGATTATTTATCTGAAAAAAACGATAATTTAAAAGTTGTATACAACGTAAATGTCTCTCCGCATGCTTTATCGATACTCGAGTCAAAAGGATTATCTCTTTTCAGGTGTAAAGTTGGACACTCAAATATAAAAGCTTTAATGAAAGAGCTTGAAGCAGATTTTGGGGGCGAGCATAGTGCTCATTTTTATTACAAAGATAATTACTTTGCAGATTCAGCAATACTAACTCTCCTGATGTTAATGAGTATTGTTTCTGAACGAGGTGAGAAAGTGAGTAGTATGATTGACAAGTACAATTTCCCTCCATCTTCGGGAGAAATCAACTTTACAGTGGAAGATGTAAATATTTCTTTAGATAAAATTAAAAAAGTTTTTTCTGGTAAATTTGATGAATTAGATGGGTTGTCATATTTTGATGAAAATTTTTGGTTTAATGTACGAGGCTCAAATACTGAACCTAAATTAAGAGTAAATATAGAAGCAGATTCTCAAACGATACTAGATGAAGTTTTAGAGAAAATATCAACTAACATATAAGTAATAATGATTGAGCATGTACTTGATTTAGGTAATCAATTAAAAAAAGAATTAGAAACTTCGACTGAATTCGTAGTTGACTCTTACAAAGATTTATTAATTGTTGGAATGGGTGGTTCAGGTGTAGCAGGAGACGTTCTAAAACTAGTAATGAACGAAACGACTCCTATTAATGTTGAAGTTAGAAAGGCATATGGGATTTCAAAAGTAACTGCTGACAGGAAACCAAAGTGTCTTTTTATTTCTTACTCAGGAAATACTGAGGAAACAGTTGAAGCTGTAAATGACGCAATTCAATACAATTTAGATTGGTCAGTAATCTCAAGCGGAGGAACATTGCTAGATTTAGCACTAAAGCATAATAAACCTTATGTCAAAGTTCCATCAGGACTCCAACCTAGAGCTGCTTTTGGACTAATGACTAAAGCGGTAATGCATTTTGTTTCTTCAGATGAAAGTGGAAAATATTTAGAGTTATGTAATCAAGCAGGTGATTATATCAACGAAATCATAGCAAACCAATCTGAGAACAAATTGTTAGAGCATGCTTTAAAAATTTCAAAAGAGATAAACACCAAGTCATCTGTAATTTACGGAGGTACACCGTTAACTTATTTAGTTGCTCAACGATGGAAGACGCAAATTAATGAAAATGCAAAATCAAAAGCTTTTGTGGGTTATATGCCAGAAATTCATCATAATGAAATACTTTCTTGGGAAGCAAATAAAAAAGATTCAAAAAACAATTACCAGTTATTATTTTTGAGATCACCTGATGAAAATAATAAAGTTAAAAAAAGATTTGAATTTACAAAAGAAATAATTGGTGACAAAGTTAATATTTCCGAAATAGATAATATTTCTACAGAGAATATTATTAGTAATTTATTTCATCTAACATTGTTAGGTGATTTAGTAAGTGTTTATATGGCTGAAAACTTAAACATTGATCCATATAACATAAACTCAATTGAGCAATTGAAGAAGTTATTGAAAGGTTAAACAAATTATGTCGACTATTAAAGATTCAAATTTAGCATCTATTGGAAAAGATGAAGTTAATTGGGCACAGAGACAAATGCAAGTATTAGAAGATATAAAACTTGATTTTGAAAAAAGAAAGCCCCTAGACGGACTTAATATTGGCGCTTGTATGCATGTCACAAAAGAAACTGCAAATTTGATGCTTACTTTAAAAGCAGCTGGTGCAAATGTTGCTTTATGTGCCTCTAATCCACTTTCTACTAAAGACTCTGTAGCTGCTTATCTTGCTGAAAGTGGAGTTCAAGTTCATGCAATATATGGTGTTAGTAATGAAGAGTTTTTTGAGCACCTTAATTCTGTATTAGACACTAAACCAGACATAACAATGGATGATGGGGCTGATTTAGTTTCTTTACTCCATACTGACAGAGCGGATGTACCTGTTATGGGCTCTATGGAGGAAACTACTACAGGAGTTATAAGGTTAAAATCAATGGAAAAAAATAACAAACTTAGGTTCCCTGTTGTTGCTGTAAACGATTCTGACACTAAGCATCTTTTTGATAACAGATTTGGCACTGGCCAAAGTGCTATGGATGGTGTTGTTAGAGCAACAGATCTTCTCATTGCAGGTTTGAATGTTGTTGTAGTTGGATTTGGAGATTGTGGAAAAGGCGTAGCCGAGAGAGCTTACGGAATGGGCGCTAAAGTTACAGTTGTTGAACCAAATTCAGTAAGAGCGTTAGAAGCTTTAATGCATGGATATGAAGTAAAATCTAGCATCAATGCTGCAAAGATTGCAGATGTCATTGTTTCCGTAACTGGCAATATGCATGCTTTAGACAAACAACACTTTGATGTCATGAAAGATGGAGTAGCTTTGGCAAATGCTGGACATTTTGATGTGGAGATTAATCTTGAAGCACTTAAAGAGCACAGTTCTAGCATTGACAGAGTTAGGGATCATGTTGAAAGTTACAAATATAATGATAAAGAAATACTTGTCCTTGCAGAAGGAAGATTAGTAAATTTAGCTGCAGCAACTGGGCATCCTGCATCTGTGATGGATATGTCATTTGCTAATCAGGCACTCGCAGCTGAATGGATAAAGGATAATTATAAAAATCTTGAACCTAAAGTTTATACACTTCCTACAGAAGTAGATTTGAAAATAGCTGCAACTAAATTGGGACTCATGGGTGGAGAGTTAGAGATCCTTACTGAGGAACAAATAAAATATCTTGACTCATGGGAGCATGGCACTAGCTAAATTTGAGTATATTTAAAAAAGTTTTATCTGTTGGAAGTGGAAAGCTTGCTACAGAGCTTAATAGTATTGTTGATGCGATAAATGATAAAGAGCAAGAGTTTGAAAAACTTTCTGATGAGGAAATAAAGAAAAATTTTCAAAATTTGTCTGATCAACTGAATAACAACCCTCTAAATATTGAAGTTGAAGCTTTTGCATACGTCAGGGAAGCAGCAAAAAGAACAATAGGACAAAGACATTACGATGTACAAATTTTTGGCGGTCTTGTTCTTCTAAGAAACAAAATTACAGAAATGAAAACAGGAGAAGGTAAAACACTTGTTTCAACTCTTCCCATTTCATTAATGGCTTTATTTAAAAAAGGTGTTCATGTTGTAACTGTAAATGAATACCTTGCAAAAAGAGACGCAGAATGGATGAGTCCAATCTATGAATTTCTTGGATTGGAAGTAGGCCTTATTCATTCAAACCAAGACCCAGTTGACAAGGCTTCAGCTTATAAAAAAGATATTACTTATGGAACTAACAATGAGTTTGGTTTTGATTATTTAAGAGACAACATGGCAGTGGCGAGTGAGCAGCTGGTGCAGGGCGACTTATTTTATAGTGTAATTGACGAAGTTGATTCCATACTTGTAGACGAAGCAAGAACTCCCTTAATAATCTCTGGAAAGGTCAGTGATTCTACCAAATGGTATTCAGATTTTACAAGAATTGTAAAAGGTATGAAAAGAGACGTACATTATGAAATTGACGAAGCTAAGAAACAAGTTCACACAACGGAAGCTGGAGTGGAATATGTAGAGTCAAAGCTTGGAATAAATAATCTTTACGAAAATACTCAAACAAATTTTATTCATTACCTCACTGCGACTTTAAGAGCTAAAACGATTTTTACTAAAGATGTTGATTATATAGTTTCAGACGGTCAGATAAAGATAGTTGACGAATTCACCGGAAGAGTATTAGAAGGAAGAAGGTATTCAGATGGTTTGCATCAAGCACTAGAAGCCAAAGAAAATGTCAAAATTCAAGATGAAAATCAAACTCTGGCCTCTATAACGTATCAAAATTATTTCAGGATGTATGAAAACCTGGCTGGCATGACAGGTACAGCTAAGACAGAGGAGGAAGAGTTTGTACAGATTTACAACCTAGAGGTAGTTGAGATACCAACTAACCTACCTATTCTAAGAATGGATCAACAAGATGCAGTTTATAAAACAAATAGTGCCAAGTTAGATGCGGTAATCCAAGATATAAAAATACGAAATAATAATGGACAACCAATTCTTTTGGGAACAGTCTCTGTTGAGGCTTCAGAGGAAATCTCTAAAATATTAACTTCAAAAGGCATCATCCATAATGTTTTAAACGCCAAGAACCACGAACAGGAGGCAAATATAATTGCACAGGCCGGAAGGTTGGGTGCAGTTACTGTCGCAACAAACATGGCAGGAAGAGGAGTTGACATAAAGCTCGGCGGAAACCCTGAAGAAATGGCAATTCAACAACAAATAAAAGAAAATCAACTAGATAATCCCAATTTTTTAAAATCAAAAATTTTGGAATTTGAATCTGAAGTAGAACAAGAAAAGAAAGAGGTACTTGCACTCGGTGGTTTATATGTTCTTGGTACAGAAAGACATGAATCAAGAAGAATTGATAACCAGTTAAGAGGTAGATCTGGTCGACAGGGTGACCCAGGTGAGTCAAGGTTTTATATATCATTACAAGATGATTTAATGCGAAGATTTCAAGGCGAAAGAATTGAATCTATTATGAATAAATTAAATCTACCTGATGAAGAGAGAATAGAACAATCAATGGTAACAAAGAGTATTGAAAGAGCTCAAGCACAGGTAGAGTCATTAAATTTTGAGATTAGAAAAAATGTTCTCAAGTTCGATCAAGTTTTAAATCAGCAGCGCGACGTAATATATAAATGGCGAAGAGAATTATTAAGGTCTGAAAGTATACATGACTTGATCCAGGGATGGTTTGAAGACGTTGTTGATATAATTTCAAAAAATATTGAAAATTATAAAAAGAGTTATGAAAGCTTAGACCAGTTTAGAGATTTAGTTGAAAATGAATTAAGTGAACTATTAAGTGATTCTTCAAAAAACAAATTATTTCAAAATTTAGAAATTAATGACAATTTAGATATTGAACAAAGCTTAAAAGACCTTTTTTATGATAATGAAAAACAAGATGAAAATAATTTTTGGAATTTAGCTAGGGGTTCTTCACTCTCATTTATTGATCAATCTTGGAAAGATCATCTTGCAGAAATGGATTACTTACGTTCAGGTATTGGTTTAAGAGCAATGGGTCAAAGAGACCCCTTAGTAGAGTATCAGAATGAAGGATATGATCTTTTTGAAGAGTTAATAGATAATGTAAAATTTTCCGTTATAAGGTTATTGTTAAATTTTGATAAAAATCTAATAGTCAAAAAAGAAAATAATATCGGTGATAATGTAGAAGATAAGACAATTATTAAGGACAAAATAGGAAGAAATGATCCATGTTACTGTGGTTCTGGTAAGAAATATAAAAAATGTGGAATGGTTAATGCATGTATAAAGAAGTCCTAAACAAAATAAGTATTTTTAAAGAACGATTAGCTTCGGCTAAGGAGTATCTTTGACTTTGAAAATAAGATAAAAAAGTTAGAGGAACTTAATTCTCAAATAAACAATAAAAATTTTTGGGATAACCCACAACAGGCTCAAAAAGTTTCAATAGAAGCTTCCTCTATAGAAAAATTAATTGCATCTCTTAGCAATCTAGAAAAAGATCTATCAGAATTTAACGAACTCGTTGAACTGACTGATGAAGAAGATATTAATGAAACAGAATACTCTGTTGAAATAAAAAGAATTGAAAAGAGTATTGAAGGAATCGAAAATGAAGCTCTTTACTTTGGTGAGTACGATCACTTAAATGCTGTAGTTACTATAAATGCTGGTGCAGGCGGGGTTGATGCACATGATTGGGCAGAAATGTTACTCAGAATGTATACGAGGTTTTTATCCGACCAAGATATGAAATATCAAATTGAGGAAATTTCACAAGGAGAAGAAGCTGGCATAAAATCAGCATCAATAAGAGTTGATGCATATCGTGCCTACGCAAATTTAGAAAGTGAAAGGGGAGTTCATAGGCTAGTAAGGATTAGCCCTTTTGATAGTAATAAAAGAAGACATACTAGTTTTGCTGGAGTAGATGTCGTACCCCTAATTGAACATGATGAAGAAATTCTCATTCAAGATGATGAGATAAGAGTGGATGTCTATAGATCTTCAGGTGCAGGTGGACAACACGTTAATACAACAGATTCAGCTGTTAGGATTACTCATTTAGAATCTGGAATTGTAGTTGCATGCCAGGCTGAAAGATCGCAATTGCAAAATAAGCTTAGAGCACTCGATCTTTTGAAAACAAAGTTGATTCTTAAGCAAAAAGAAGAAGAACTTCGTAAGATTAACAATATAAGAGGAGATCAACATGAAGCAGGTTGGGGTAGGCAGATTAGATCTTATGTATTACAACCCTATCAACAAGTTAAAGATTCAAGAAGTAATACCGAAGTCGGTAATGTTGTTAATGTTCTTGATGGTGATATTTCCTTATTTATTAAAGATTATCTAAAATGGCGTAGACAGGGAATAAATGATTAAATTAAAAAATGTTTCGTTAGTATTTCAGGGTGGAAGTGTTGCTATTTCTAACATAACAACCTCAGTTAATGACGGTGAATTTGTTTATTTGGTTGGCCATTCTGGTAGCGGTAAATCATCATTTTTAAAGCTTTTGTACAAAGAATATATAGCTACTAAAGGAGATATAGAAGTAGCCAATATTGATGTTTCTAAACTACCAAAATGGAAAATACCTTTGCTTAGAAGAAAGATTGGGATAGTTACTCAAGAACCACAACTGCTAGAAAACAGAAATACATATGAGAATATTTCTTTTGCCTTAGAAGTTATGGGTGCTCTTCCTGAAGAAATTGAAGCTAAAACCAATACTCTTTTAGATCTAGTTGAGCTTAATGAAAGCGCTTATAAGTATCCAGGACAACTATCTGGAGGACAGCAAACAAGAGTCAGTATTGCAAGAGCACTAGCAAATAATCCAGTGGTTTTACTATGTGACGAACCAACTGGTAATTTGGACCCTGATTTAAGTATTCAAATAGTTTCTTTATTAGAAAAAATTAACAGAGCGGGCACAACTGTAGTAATGGCAACTCATGACTCCACGATTGTTAATAGAAGAAAAAAACGTGTCATAGAATTGAAAGATGGAAAAATTACTCGTGACGAACAAGACGGAAGTTATATAGTTAGGTAATTATGGGTAAATTATCTTATGTCTTAAAAAATACTTTGTTGAATATGAGAAGAGCACCTCTTCTCGTTTTTGCAACAATTATTGCTGTTCTAGTATCAAGCTTTCTTGTTTTTACAACTTTGTCAGCAAGGTCAATAGTAGAAAACAATACTCTACGTTGGCAAAATGGTGTACATGTTGTAGTTTTTCTGGATGATAGAGTTACCACAACAGCACATAAACAATTACAAGAATCTCTAGAGAGCTATCCAGAAGTAAGGACTGTAGATTATTTTTCAAAACAAGAAGCTGAAGAAGAGTTTAAAGTTTTATTTAAAGATCAACCAGAGCTACTTTCTGAGGTAGATTATGAAATGTTACCTTCTTCATTAAGAATTAACTTAAATGACCCCTCAGACTACACATTAATTATTGAAAGACTTGAGGGAAATCCAGCAGTTAAAGAGATTAGATCTTCTGGAGAAGCAATTGAAAGACTGCTAAGTCTTACAGATACTTTGGTTATTTCAGCTTCTGCTTTTGCATTATTGATAGGGTTTGCAGCATTTATATTAATAATAAATACATTGAGAATAGCTGCATTTTCAAAGAAGAAAGAAATTAGAATAATGAGGCTAGTTGGTGCATCTTCGACATATATTAGATTGCCTTTTATCTTTGAAGCAGTAATTGAGTCTCTTATTGGTACCAGTATTGCTGTAGGATTTGGCTGGGCAGTAATAGAGTATTCAAAGAATTCAGTAGTCGCAGAAAGTATTTTTGACATAACTATCTCAGACGATTATCTTATATTTTTAACTCTGTCTCTCTTAATGTTCTCGCTTGTTTTTGGATTATTCGCTTCATTTGTTGGTATAAGGAAAGCTCTAAATGATTAAAAAAATCACAGTTCTATTTACTTCCATATTTTTATTGACTTCTTTGATGTTCCCAGTAGAACTAAACGCTATTACTGCCGAAGATCGGTTAATAGAAGTAGAAAGACAGCTTCAGGCAATTGCTGAACAAATAAGTAAATATGAAGGTGACAGGACAGACTTAGAAATAGCTATAATTGCAAATGATAAAGACTTAGCCCAGGTAAATAGTGAATTAGCAGAAGTTCAGAGCAGGCTAGCTGTTGTCGAAAGGGAGTTAGAAAAAGCTTTAGAAAACTATGATATCTCCTTAGACGATCTTGTTGCAGTGCAAGAAAATATAATTAATGAACAAATAAAACTTGGAAAAATAAAAAATGAGATTGCTGATGTATCAAGTGAGTTGTTTGAAACACAAAAAAATCTATTAGTTGCAGACGAGAGTCTTCAAGAGCAGGCTGTAAATCTGTATATCAATGGAGTTATGAGTCCTACAACTGCTCTGTTTATAGAATTAGATGAACTTTCAAATTTTTTAGTTGCTTTAGGGTATGCCTCAACCGTCGTTGACTCAGCTTATGCAATTGTAGAGCAGTTGAATGCATTAGAATCACTTGCATCCAGCCAAACAGAATTTTTAACTCAACGGGAAGATGAAAGAGTCGAAGTTGTATCTAACCTTCAAAATGAAGAAGAGAAAAAAAATGAGATATCTATTGAAGCTGAGCAGTTTGCAGATGAAATTGAGGACAAGAAAGAAGCTGTAGAGCGAGAAAAAAGAATTGTAGAGTCAAAAAAGGCTCAAGTTGTCAGAGCAAGACAAAATGCACAGAATTTATTGAATCAGGCAAATAAAGAACTTGAAAAATTAGATAAAGAGCATGCTGATTTAGAAAAATTAGAGGATGCTATACAAGCAGATATTGATAGGTTAAGTAGCTCTGGTGGAGTTGCTCCTTCAAAACTTGCTTGGCCAGTGACTACCGGATATGTATCTAGTGGTTATAAATGGAGAAGACTAGGTGGCACAACAAGTTTTCATGGTGCAATTGATATCGCTGCATCTAGAGGAACTCCAATTAAGGCAGCTGGTGGAGGAGTTGTAATACTTGCCAGATATTATGGGCTTGCTGGAAGAACTGTTTTCATTGACCATGGAGGTGGATTAACAACTCTGTACTTTCATATGGATAAAATACTGGTTAATGTTGGTCAAACAGTATTCACTGGTGACCAGATAGGAACTGTAGGAAATACTGGTCGATCAACTGGTCCTCACTTACACTTTGAAACAAGATTAAGGAGCCCAAGCTCAGCGAATTGTTCTTTACCGTACCTTGATCCTACTTCACGTGGTCGCGTTAATCCTTATTGTTTCCTTAACTAATGAAAGTATTTGCTGAAAACCGAAAAGCAAAAAACTCTTATGATTTTCATGAGTTTTTCGAAGCAGGTGTAGTTTTATCAGGTCCAGAAACTAAAAGTGTAAGAAATGGTGGCTTATCAATAGTTGATGCGTTTGCAATAATTGAGAATGAAGAGGCTTTTGTAATGGAGATGAATATTGAACCATATAAATATTCAAATAATGCTGATTATGATCCTAAGTCACCTAGAAAATTGCTTTTACATAAAGGAGAAATAAAAAAACTTATCGGCTTACTTTCACAAAAAGGATATACATTAATTGCTACAAAAGTTTTTGAAAAGAATGGATATATAAAAATTGAATTTGCTTTAGCAAAGGGTAGAAAAGATTACGATAAGAGAAAAAAAATTATAAATAAAGAACATTTAAAAGAAATTAAGAATTATTAAATGCCTTTTCAGTCCCAACTCTTACATCAGGTACTCCTATGAAATTTCCTGATTCATTTTTATAAATTGTAGAAATCGGTCCATAAGCTGAAACTAGCCTGTCTTCGACAATTACTTTATGTCCTTTACTAACTAATGAGTTCTTAACTGATTCTTCTATAAATTCAAACTTGATTTCTGAATCAGTATTTGAACCAAAATACTCTAATGACCACCTTGGTTTTTTTACTATTTCTTCAAAACTACTTTTTCCTAAAATGTAAGGAAGGATATGTTGAGCTAGTAATTGTGGTTGATATCGGCCACCCCTTGTTCCAACTATAAACTCCAATTCATTATTTTTGGACCAAATTGTTGGCGATAAAGTATGTAGTGGTTTTTTTCCTGGTTGTATCATATTTGGATGGTTTTCAATTAAATTAAACCCACAACCTCTATTGTGAAGAAAAAATCCATAACTACCAACACCAATTCTGCTTCCAATTCCATGAAAATTGGACTGAATTAATGAGATTCCTAATCCACTTTCATCAACGGCATTCATATATGCTGTTCCACCACCATGTGGTTCTGGAAAATTAAATTTTCCAGATGTATTGCTGTCAAATTTCATTATCTTATCTTTTATGTACTTAGAATCAGTTCCATTAAAGTTATCATCTTCCCCCATATAATCGTAAGTAATATTGTCTCTGTCAGAAGCAAAAATTCTATAAGATTCAATTAGTGTATGAAGGAAGTCTTCTTTATTATCAATGAGTTCAAAACCTTTTAAAGCACTTAAAGTTAAATAACCTTGAGTGCTTGGTGGGGTTGTCCATCCATCATATCCATATATATTAACGTGTAATGGATTTCTCCAGGAAGGTCTGTAGTTTGATAAATCATCTTTGGTAATTGATCCACTTACTGACTTTGAAATTTCATCAGCAATATCACCATTATAAAAATAATCAAGTCCACTATCTTTCAATAGCTCAAGTGTTTTACCAAGCTGAGGTCGCCTGATTAACGTTTCAGTCTCAAAAGGTTTACCATTTCTGTAAAAAGCATATCCAGACTTTTGTCCACTCAATTCTTCATTATGTTTTGTAAGAGATTTATAGAGTTCCTCACTTAACTTAAAGCCTTCGTGACAGAGATTTATTCCAATATCTAAAATTTCATTGATAGGTATATTGCCATATTTGCTACTTAGCTCAGCCCATCCCGCTACAGCTCCTGGAACAGTTACTGATAATGGATGATTTAACGGTATATTTTCATAATTAGCAAGACTTTCTAGGTTTACTAAAGAACCAGCATAGCCAGAAGCATCCAAGAATTCGGGCTTATTTTTTCCAGGAATCCAAATTAGTGCAAATAGATCTCCGCCAATACCACAAGTTTCTGGGGCAACTATACCTTGAACAAGATTAGTTGCTATCGCAGCATCTACAGCATTACCACCCTTTTTAAATACTGATGATCCCAGTTCAGTTGAAAGATAATGTGGGGATACGATAACATTGTTCATTTCTTTAATTATAAAGATAATATTTAATTTATTTATCCCAGAAAGTTACTTGTATAAATTCAACACCTATAAAATTAATTTACAATTAAGGAGATTAATGAAAGATATAAACGCAGAAGAATATAACGAATTATTAAGTTCTGAGGCCCCAGTTGTAATAGATTTTCATGCTACATGGTGTGGCCCTTGCAAAGTTTTAAGCCCAATTTTAGAAGAATTATCTGACGAAGTCACTGGTGTTGAGTTTGTAAAACTTGATGTTGACCAGCATCCTGAGATAGCTGGAGCCAATGGTGTAATGGGAGTACCTACTGTTGTTATGCTCAAGGGTGGAGAAGTCAAAGAACGCTTTGTTGGCGTGCAGCCAAAAGAAGTTATAAAAGAAAAAGTATCTGCATTAATTTAATTTGTTAAAGTTAATTCTTTTTCTCCAAATAATTTTATTAACTCTTTTTCTAGGTACTGGTTACTTTTTATATTCTGAGTTACAAACACTTTCAAGTGAAGTAGACAATGCATTAGTTGTAATTACTGACATTCAAAACTTACTTCCAAAGTTAGAGGTTGCTATAGACTCGGTAATTACTCTTGAAGCAGCCTTTCAAAGCTTATCAGGATTAAGTGATATTTTATCTATATTGGTAGACCCATTACAAGGAAATTCATAAAATGAAGATAGATTTTTATACTACTGACTGGTGCGGTGACTGCGTTAGATCAAAAGCATTACTAAAAAGATTAAATCTATCCTTTAATGAAATTAATGTTGATTTAAATGAAGATGCAAATGAATACATTAAGACATTACAAGTAAACCAAAGAAGAATTCCTACAATTGTTTTTGAAGACGAATCATTTTTAGTTGAACCATCAGATGTTGAGCTTGAAAACAAACTTAAAGAGCTTAAATATATTTAATATATTTTGTTAAATCTTTGTTAATTGGTCCTAAGACTTTTTTAACTATATAGAATAACCTTTAATTCACAGAGTGGTTGTAATGAAAAAAAATCTATTAAAAGAATTAGAAGAATTCGTTAATCGAGTATTAGATATTTCTGGGACAATTGCTTTAGAAAATTTTCGAGTAATAAGAGATATGACTCTTAAGGGAGATTCAAGCCCTGTTACCAAAGCAGATATGGAAATTGAGCAATACATTAGAACTAAAATTTTAGAAAAATATCCAGACCATAATATTGTTGGTGAAGAGCTTGATCATGTTGATGGTTCAGAAAATGTTACTTGGTATATTGATCCAATTGATGGTACAAGAAGTTTTGTAGCAGGAAAGCATGATTTTGGAACACTTTTAGCTATTGTGGTAAATGAAGAATTAATTGGTGGAGTTATCGACTGTCCTGCTTTAGGTGAAAGATGGACTTCTTTTCATCCTAAACAAACGAAAGCAAATCAATCATTAACACAATGTAAACCTGTTAAAAATTTAAAAAATGCTGTAATGGCTACTACATCTAGTCATGAATTTGGAATGAAAAAGTGGAGAGCATACCAATCATTAGAGCAAGCCGTAAAAGTAACAACTACAGGTAGCGATTGCTATAACTATGGGCTTCTAGCGAGTGGGTATATCGATATTGTTGCTGAGCGTTTGACTGCTCCACATGATTATTTACCACTTATCAAAATTGTTGAAGGAGCTGGTGGTATCATGACAGATTGGGAGGGTAAAAAGCTAGATTTTGAGCAGAGAAATGTTTATGTTTTAGCATCTGCTTCAAGCGAAATTCATGAATTGGCTTTAAAAAAACTACAAGATAAATAATGAAAATACTGATTTGCGATACTTTAAATGAAAAAGTTTTAAAAGAACTACAAACTATTGGAGAGTGTGTTGATATTTCATCATCTCAAAAAAAACATGAAGATTTAGAAATTAATATTGGAGATGCTGAAATTGTTGTTATCAGAAGTGCAACCAATTTAGATAAGGCAATTATAGATAAAGGGAAAATTTTAAAAATAATTGCAAGGTGCGGTGTAGGTGTAGACAATATTGATGTAGATTATGCTAAATTACAAAATATTTTCGTTACTAATTCTCCTGCAGCAAACTTACTATCTGTTGTTGAACTTACAGTATCTTTGATTATTAGTGCAGCAAGAAAGATTAATCTTTCCGATAAACATGTGAAAGAAGGCAAATGGAATCGAAAAGAATTTGTAGGAATTGAGTTATACGGTAAGCAATTAGGAATTATAGGATTTGGGAAAGCAGGGAAATTAGTATCCAAGATTATGAAAAGTTTTGGAATGTCTGTCGCTTTTTATGATCCTTATATAAAAGACTGGAATGGACCAGAAAAAAATCTAGAGCTCGACGAACTTCTTAGAACATCAGATGTTATCTCAATTCATGTCATTAAAACTAAAGAAACAGAAAATTTAATCTCAAAGCAAAAACTAGATTTACTAAAAGAAAATGCAATACTAGTTAATACTTCAAGAGGAGGTGTTCTGGACGAGAACTACTTGATTAAGCTTTTAAAATCCAAAAAAATATTTGGAATAGGATTAGATGTCTACTCTGAAGAACCACCAAAAAATATGGATACTTTCAAAGATCTAAATATAATTTCTACACCGCATATAGGAGCATCTACAGGTGAAGCACAACTAAAAGCTGGCTTAGACACAGTTGAAAATATTAAAAAAATATTGGCGGGAGACACAACTGTAGCTATTTAAATTTTTAAAAAATCTGTTGTATTAGTTTTTAAAAAATATCATAATTAAGATACGAATTAGTTGTTTAGGCTGGCACCAATAACTTTTTCTTATCGATTAAATTTACTCTTTACAGTTTCATAAACTGGCCACCCATAAGGGACGCACCCATCTGTACCTTTACTTTGTTGCATCATCACTGGAGCGATGGCTCCTTCCTTAGGACAACCAACATGACCCCAACCTAAGATATGACCGGTTTCGTGGTTAATAAGGTATATTCTATAAGTTTCCATGTCATTATTGAAATCTACTGCACCTTCCTGCCATCTAAAGAAGTTAAGTACAATATTATTTTCATTTCTACATGAATATATACTATTTGTTTCAATAGGTGCGCATAGTTCGTCAGTTTTTTCTGGTGAGGCAAATATATAAACATAATCGGAATCTTCAACACTGGTTAGTTGAAAAGATTTTTCAACTACATTTGTCCATCCAAGATCATTATTTAATATGAGGAACATAAGATTCTTGATACATAAAGGATCTAGACCTAATGAGGGCTCAATTTTGATTCCATAGTTGAACTTT